>Ga0209536_100002512_pt1 | contig 29917 bp, 28 predicted proteins | sample DeeMarSeWOR28_12_FD_187461 | JGI IMG/M metagenome (GOLD analysis project Ga0209536, IMG submission 187461) | Marine sediment microbial communities from White Oak River estuary, North Carolina - WOR-2-8_12 (SPAdes) (version 2) | ecosystem: Environmental > Aquatic > Marine > Intertidal zone >...
GGTTCGAATCCCGGTCGGGACACCATTTTCTGTTTTAGTACTCTTTTCTCGTGTCATAACTGATAAATCACACCACACCATAGAGTACGAGGTAACTCGGATGCGAACGAGGGAGAAAGAGAAATGACTATGTTGACTGGCGGTGAGGTCCTAGCAAAGTGCCTCCTAGAAGAAAAGGTCAGGTATGTTTTTGGTGTCCCAGGGGACCAGCTTTATCCCCTTCTTGACTCGGTTCATACCTCCACTGGAATCGACTTTATCACGTTTCGACATGAGCAGGCAGCTGCACACGCTGCAGATGCATGGGCTCGAACCACAGGTGAACCGGGTGTTTGCCTAGGAACAGTTGGTCCGGGCGCAGCTGACTTGGTTCCAGGCGTATACGCGGCCTTTGCAGACAGTATTCCAATGATTGTACTCTGTGCTCAGAACCAGTCCTGGCGGATCAATCCAGACCATGGGAGCACGCAAGGACTCAATCAACTCAGCTTATTCAAACCTATCACCAAATGGGGTGCAACTATCTCTCATTGGCAACGAATTCCACATCTTGTTCATTGGGCCTTTAGGGAGGCAACCTCGGGAAGACCAGGACCAGTCTTCTTGGATATCCCTTCAGATGTGCTATACCTGAAATGCAACGAAGATACACTGGAAGACGGTATCGTGTCTTCTGACAGATACAGAGTGACAAAACCACCAGTTGGAGCCCCCTCTCTTATATCTGAAGCCGCTAAGATGCTCTTGAAAGCAGAGTTTCCCATTCTCCATGCAGGTAGCGGTGTTCTCGCATCAAACGCATCTGAAGAACTCATTGCACTGGCGGAACACCTGCAGGCTCCAGTCACAACGTCTGTTGGTGCAAGAGGTGCAATACCAGAGGATCATCCTCTCTCTCTTGTACCAGCAGGTTTTGGTGCTATAGGCGCACAATGTCAAGCAGACTTGGTTTTACTTGTGGGTGGACGACTCGGAGACCTCGACTTCTGGGGACGAGCACCAGGTTGGGGGGACTGTACAGATCAGAGGTTGATTCAGATTGATATTGCACCCGAGATGATTGCACACAACCGTGTCGTTGACTTGGCAATCGTTGGAGATGCCAAAAGCACACTGTCCGAGCTTCTCAAGCATATCAAAAGCAAGCCAAAGGCGAAACCACGTCCTGTGATGGCTGATTGTCGAGAAGCCCAGGATAACTGGCTGGTAGACTTCATTGAGCAGGGCAAGTCAGACGATGTCCCAATCCACCCTCTAAGGATGGTTCAAGAGGTCCGTAATTTCTTCCCTAGAGATGCAATCTCTATTGTGGACGGGGGCAACATAGCAGTCTGGGCGATATACTTGAATAGAATCTTCGAACCTCGAACATTCCTCTGGCCGTCCGACTCAGGTCACCTTGGCGTTGGAACAGGTTATGCGATTGGGTCAAAACTTGCCCATCCAGACAAAGATGTCTATGTTATATCAGGCGACGGGGCCTTTATGTTCAATGCCCAAGAGCTTGAAACTGCAAGACGATTGGGCACAGCATTTACTATAGCTATTGCAAACGACAGGGCCTATGGGATGATAAAGGCTGGACAGAAGGGTCTCTACGATGAGCGGTATGTCGGAGTCGACTTTGTTGATGTTAGATATGACAAAATCGCAGAGGCTATGGGTTGTTTCGGTCTTAGAATAGAAAAACCGAAAGACCTTGCACCAGCGCTTCAAAAGGCAAAGGATTCTGGCCTACCAGCAGTGCTTGACATAGTCATTGATCCAGAAATCAATCTAGTCCCACCAGACTTTGAGTCAGTAGCCTCAGTTTGGCTTGAGGGTTGTCAGCTTCCAGGTGAGGAATAGATGAAAGCTGCTGTGTTTGAGGGCGTTCTCGAAATACAGGTGAAGGAAGTTCCAGAACCGAGTCTTGGTCCCATAGATGTCCTTATTGAACCGAAGTTCGTTGGTATTTGTGGGTCCGACCTCAGCGCATGGGAGTATGGGATGTACGAGGCTGGGTTAATACTAGGACACGAGTTTTCTGGTGAGGTTATTGAAGTTGGTAAAGATGTCATAAAATGGAAGAAAGGTGACAGAGTTGTGCCTAACTCTCTACTGCCTTGTGGGAAATGCGCCTTCTGCAAGGCTGAGAAATACTCGATTTGTGACGATATGCAGATGATAGGCATCTCAATGGACGGCGGACTGGCTGAGCGTGTTGCAGTGCCACAGAACATGCTACATCGATTGCCAGACGAAATTGACTGCAAGACAGGTGCTTTCGTTGAGCCATTATCGATTGCTGTTCGTGGGTTTAACAGAATTGACTTCAAACCTGGGGATAGTGTCCTTGTATTAGGTACTGGACCTATTGGAATCTTGAGTATACATATGGCAAAATTGCGAGGGGCTTCAGTAGTGTATGCTTCTGAAATTCAGACGGCTCGACTTGAGATGGCTAGAAACGCAGGCGCTGATGAAATCATCAATCCGTCAAAGGAGTCTTTGTCACTCAGAATTGAGAGTCTGACTCAGGGTGTGGGAGTTGATTTGGTTATAGAATGCACCGGTGCCCCTGGTCCTAGCGCTGAGTCTTTCCAGCTTGTGAAAAGAGGTGGAACCATCTTGGTTCTTGGTATTAGTGAGGAACCAGTTGAGGTTGATTTCATGCGAGGTGTGTTAAATGAACTCAGCCTTCAGTTCAGTTACCTAGGTTATGCAGAGTTTCCCCAAGCAATCAGGCTTCTTGCAGAAGGCAAGATTGATCCCACACCAATGATTACTAGAATAATACCATTGAGTAGTGTAGTCACTGATGGGTTTGAAGCACTGACCCGTCCAGACAATCAAGATGTGAAAGTGCTGGTCAAGATATAGTTGGAGGAATAGAAAATGAACAAGAGATTAGAACTCGGGTCTGACGAATACAAGAACGAATTCAAGGAGAAGATTAACAGCGACACAGAATATGCCGAACTAGCTAGTGGGGTAGAAGACTCTTACACGCTCGTCCTAAAGGCTGAGCCCGATAAAGGAGTTCCAGACACCATGATTGTTGGCTTTGAGATAAAATCCGGCAAAATGACTGACATTTGGTCAGGGGAGAAAGAAACTTCTTTCATCCTTAGTGCACCGTATAGGGTCTGGGTCGACATACTTCTTGGCAAGATAGGTGCAAATCGGGCATTTATCACAAGGAAACTGAGTATCAAGGGAAATATGCCAAGGCTGCTAAAGACTGCAAAAGCCACAGATAGACTAGTGACACTACTACGAGAGATTCCCACCGAGTTTCATGGTGAGTACAGCAATCAATCATTTGGTTGATGTCAATTCATAGACAAGAGCATGTTGAAATCTGAGGACTTGTATGAGTGAGTCAACGCTCCAGATGATAGCACGTCTACTCCGGTCTTTGCGAATTCTCTGACATTTTCTTCATTGACTCCTCCAGAAACTTCCAGTATTACCTTGTCACGCGTACCCTCCTTCTTGAGAACTTCAATGAGTCCTCCAATGTCCTTTGGCTTGAAGTTATCTAGCAGAATAATGTCTGCCCCAGCCCCAATAGCCTCTTGGACTTCCTGAAGAGTACGAGCCTCACAAGACACTTTCTTGCTGAATGACACCTTCTCTCTGGCAGCAGTCACCGCCTCACGAACTCCGCCAGCTGCCGTGATATGATTGTTCTTTATCAAAACCATATCATCAAGTGCATAGCGATGCGGATCACCACCACCAACTACTACAGCCCGTTTCTCAAAGAATCTGAAACCTGGAGTAGTCTTTCGCGTGGCTGCAATCTTGACTGTTGGATTAGATTCTCTTGCAGCACTGACCATTTTGTATACCTTTGTAGCAATCCCACTCAGTCTCTGAACTATATTTAGACACACTCGTTCTATGGTCAACAATGTCCAAGCAGAACCCTTCAGACGCATCACCGGCTGTTGGGGATCTACCCAGTTTCCCTCGAAGGCGAGCACATCATAGGTAAGACCGGAAAATTCTGCAATTGCCGCGACCTCCTCAATCCCTGCAAGCACAGATCTTTCTTTCGCATAGATGGTGGCTAAAGCATCTGTATCTTCTGGAATGATTAACTGAGTAGTGAGGTCTCCTGACCTAACATCCTCATCTAAGAATCTCTTCAGAGTTTCTATTGCTTCAGGAGGGAGGTTTCCGAATCTCATTCAATCACACCTTGGATGTTTTGGGTTTCTCACAATCTTGCCTCTTGGTTTTTCCTCACCAAAGATTTCCGCCTGAAAGGACATAAATTCAGTCTCAGGGTCTTTCCAAAGATCAGCTGGTAGGCCCGCCTTGTTGCAGGTGTGCTCTAAGAATTGTTCTGTGTCCCATCTCCAGTCCACTGGTACCTGAGGGAGGAGAAGTCCGCGGAACATCCCTCTGATAGCAATCAATCCGTCACGCCCAACCTTCACTAGGTCCAGTAATTCATTTGGATTTGAATACTCAATCTTCTTTGGCGGGGTCAGGACACTTAAGTCTACCAAGATTGAGTCTAGTTCCTTTGATGCAACAGCTGGAAAGCGTGGGTCATTTATTGCTGAGTCCACGGCAGAATCAATTGTCGCCTCAACAAGAGGCAGAGATGGATATGGGCGACCGATGCACCCCCTCAGATTGACACGACCATTAAGAATAGAATTCAGAGTGACAAAAACCCCTGATTTATCACGCAGATGCTCTGGTGTATCCTCTGGAGCCTTCGTTTTCTGTCCAGTCTTGACAATCTCATCAACAGTTTTTCTGGCCAAATTTACAAGAAAGATTCCATCCTCGTCAGAGTATGAATGAAACAATAGACTTCAACTCCGTTTGCCTGTTCAATTTCATCGTTATTTATCTTGCACTCTTCAGGATTTCTGGACTGGGACTCTACCTGCAATACCCGGACCTGTGACAAACTCACCATTGTCAAACACAACCTCTCCGCCTACGATGGTTGTCACAACCCGGGCTAGAACTCTTCTCCCTTCAAATGGAGTTAGTTTTGCTTTCGAGAAGAAGTTATCCCCTGCAATTCTGCCCTCCTGTATCCGCACCAGCACAATATCCGCATCGTACCCCTTTGTGAGAATCCCCTTAGATTCGAGTCCGAGAATTTTTGCAGGCGCAGATGAACAAGCCCTCAGATAGTCTATCCACGTCATTCGTTTTTCAAACACCTCAGTCAACATTAGTGGGAGTGTGGTTTCGAGACCAGGTATCCCAGGCAGAGCCTTGAGAAATGGTGCTGTCTTCTCCCAATTTTTGTGTGGCGCATGATCAGAAGCAACGCAATCGATTGCGCATGTCTTACACAGAGCCTCCATCAACATCTTGTTGTCGTAGGGTGACCGCAATGGCGGGAGCACCTTTGCCAGACCATCGTCATAGGCATAATCTCCTCCGCTTAAGAATAGATGATGAGGTGTGACTTCTGCTGTCAGTGTGTCTTCTGCACGATTTTCGTAAATCAGTCTAGCAGTTGCTGCACAGCTCACATGACATACATGTAGTCTTGCTTCGTACTCAATTTTAGCATCTATGAACGATTGGACTGACTTCACTTCATCCTCACAACTATGGGCAAGGAAAAAGTCCTCCATGTTCTTTGGTACTTTTTCCTGAGCAGGTAAATCAGGATGAAAAAGGAGGGGGATTTCACTTGCGACTGCAAGTTTTGTGCAATCTCTAATCCTGTCTTTCGTGTATTCTACATTCTTATCTAGGGGCGAATGAGGATAGACCTTCAATCCCAGAATATATCGAAGCATCTGGACATCGAAGTCCTCAATGTTATTGGGGATACCAGCATAAAACCCGACATTCACGTAGCTTGACTCTTGAGCTCGAGCGATTTTCTCATCAAGTGTCCTCTTGTCAAGAACAGGAGGGTCTGAGTTCGGCATATCAACGACTGTAGTCACGCCGCCTGCAGCAGCAGCCATCGTTCCCGTTTCGTAATTCTCCTTGTCAGACCGCCTGAGATCCCGAAGGTGAACATGAATGTCTATGAGGCCTGGAAGTATGTAGAATCCTCTACAATCTATTGAGTTCCGATATCGAGGCGCATCATCGTGTTCATAGATTCCCTCAATCTTGCCGCCTTCGATTGCCACAGAGCGTACGGTCTCTCTCCCATTCTCTATGAAAATACCATCCTTGAGGACCATATCGACTGCCATGTGCTATCAACGCCGGTGTTGCCAGCGTTAGATTGACGCTGAACTAACAATTACTCAGATGCATCGGGGACCTTAAACTTGTTTGCAACAAATCGTGTGAAATCTGTTGCGCTAATCATCCCTATGAGCCTGTTACCTTTGCCTACAACTGGCAAGGTACTCAGCTTTGCGTCTAACATCTTTACCGAGGCGTCTGCAATCGACTCATCTGCAGTCACGAGGGGGGGTTGTTGGAGCATAGCATCTACCACACGAATCTGTCTCACCTGATTTGCACGGTGCTTGTCTGGCACTTCCACAGTGAACCGAGCCATGGCTTCAGCGACCATGCGTTCTGTGATCAGTCCTAGTACACGACCACCATCAGTGACAGGCAATCCTGAATACCCTGCGGCAAGCATATCCCCTCTGGCTTTCACTAGTCGTGATACTGGATTGACCTGAAGTATGTCCTCTTTGGTCATAAGTTCCTCAACTTTTACTTTCTTGAACTTCTGGACCAATTGGGAAATCTGCACCTTTGTAATCACACCGACAAGTGCACCCTCGCCATCAACCACTGGACATCCACTCATCCCGCGTTCAACCATAAGCCGGGCAACATCCGTCACTTCCTCATCAGGACCTACTGTGATGACAGTATCAGTCATTGCACTTGATACATGGAGCCTCTTTATTGAGATGGCTACTACCTTACTTACACCCAATCTATCAGCTATATCCGCATATGTGAGGATTCCTTTGACCTCTCCATTCTCCACGACAATTAGTCTTTCAACACCCTTCTTCTCTAATAGTTCGAGCGCAAAGGACAGTCTCTGGTCCTTGTCTATTGTGATTGGCTCGACCATAATTTGGCTCACTTTCATGACAATAGTCTCCTATCAAAGTTACATACACAATACAAGCTGGTTAATGGATACGTGACCAACTAACTACGACAATTCTCACAGAGATACTCGCCATCTTCTTCAATCAACTCAGTCGAGTACTCTCCACAGCTATCACACTCGCCTCCGTAGGCGATATCCTCTTCGTCCTCCTCGTATTTGACACCATCATTCCTGAGACGTAATGACTCCACGAGGATGTCAATGAGCTCTGGAGACCACCTAAGTAAATCCCTAGAAGTGATAATTCCTGCTAGCGAATCGTTCCTCAATACTGCTACACGTCGAATGTTACTTCGTGCCATCACTCGCATGGCCTCAGTCAGCGCAGTTCCAGGTTCCACATGAATTATGGGTGATGACATGACATCCCGGGCTGCTGTGGTCTTTGCATCCCTCTCGTCTGCTATAACCCGTCTAACAATGTCTGACTCGGTTATGATTCCAAGAGGACGGTCTTGATCTGCTATGATAATAGAACCAATGTCCATCTTACTCATTGAAGTTGCAACATCAAAGATCGTTGCATCAGGAGGCATCGTCACGACATTGACAGACATGATGTCTCTCACAAACATTGAATGAGAGGGCTCAGACATTTGCTTCACCTCAATATTTTCAGAAGTTGGTCAGACGCCCAACCACCAACTGGCAGAGTGTCTTCTCGAGCTGGACTGTCACCTGTCTGATTTTAAATGTGTCTGTGCCTTTGTGCATCTATAGAACGCATAATTTCTAGAGATCTATCTTTCCGCCTCCAGTGGGCAAGACCCGCATCATATCTTCCTGAGGAATTAGACTTACCAAATCTGCACTCTCATCAGGCACCAACCCTTTGAGTCGATTGAGTATCTCTTTGACAAGCTGCCCCTTTTTCATATCCCCTGGCATCACCCGTACATAGAACTCTGTCTGAGCTGATACTGCTGAAGGAGGACCTGAGATTGGAATAGCGTACTCTTCCTCAAGGATAACTCCTACTGCTAGTTCAATAGACATTCTGCGAATATAGTTCTTCGAGCCATACAGCATCACAGCACCTGTAGGTAAATATTCTCCTGAGGGAGGACTAAAGCTCACCTGTTCTGGATTTACCCAGTATGCATCACCACTCGACAACCCATCCTGCCAAGCTCTTGAAAACGTAACTGCAAACTGTGCCGCCTCCTCCAAGGTCGTTTCTCCAGGCGGCTCGTCTGGCACTTTGACTATTGTATACGGCGCACCATGAAGAGCTGCATGCAGGAAGACATCATTGGCTCCCATTTGGCGCTTCGCGAGGCTCTCGTTGCTCTTTGCATCACGCCCTCCCAATACCAGAAAACCCTCAGATGAGATGAACCAACGAAACTTCTCATACCACCGCTTCTTCCTGGTCTTCACAGGGACTCTCTTGACATCTGGTTCCGCAACTTTCACTTCCACTTTTTCCAGTTTTTCCTCTGTTTTCACAATCTGTTTCTTGGCGCCTTCCACCTTTGACTCTGCTTTCTTTGCCTGATCATATGCGAGGGAAGCGTTATCCTGAGCAGAGAGTCGAATGTCCAAGGTCACATCTGTGTCATTCAGTTTCACTATGATTTGACCTTGGGATGGAATGATTCTCTGAATCAACTGCGCAGATGGAATCCCCTGTTTCCTGCCCTGCTCAATCTTGGTGATAATCTCCTCCCACTGTGTCCCTCCTGATCTGGCCTTTGTGACAGTTTCCAATACTTCCTGAACGATTGTGAAATGCGAGTAAATCAGCTCTCCATGGGCTCTGAGAATCTTGGCTTTTGTCACCAGTCTTTCTATGCTCTCGTTCTGTTTGTCGATTATCCTCTGCAATCGTTTCTGTTCTCTAGACAGGGCATCTTGCTCTTGCTCATCCTCCAACTCGCTCTCAGACACCCCTGAGAACTCGTCAATGGCCTGACTGAATGTATCGAACGTTTCTATTGGTAACTCCTGATAGAGTTCAAATCGAAATGGCAAGAACGCAATAAATCCAGGATCCTCATCTTCAACTGGTTCATCATCAAGAACTATGTTGGGTTCCTTAACCCCCGTCTTTAATTTCTCAACAAAGCTAGTCAAACCTGTTTGGAGGTCTGCCAGAGTCTGGCTATCAATCTCTGAACTCATTACTTTCGGTGAAACCTTGGATAGGGCACAGATCTCCTCACAACTCAATGAGTCAAGATTAAGTCGACTTGCCAATGTCCGAACTATGTTGGCATTTGAATCTGCAACAATATCTCGAAGGGAGTCTGGTTCGAGAGTCAGTACATCAGCTCCACGAGGTGGCGGGAACTCATAGATTGCTTTTGGTACGATATCACGGTCTCGCATCCTTCTGTATCTCATGGCAACAAAGATGGTGTCCTCTGGATCTAGAAGAAGCAGGTTTCCGTTGCCAAACAACTCAGCAACAAGTTTGTATGAGTTCTCATCATCCCCAACCTCAAACACGACAATTCTGTCCAACTCGTGTTGTTTCACTGAACTGATTCGTTTATCTCGGAGGTATTTTCTCAGCACAGTGCAGAACTTGGGAGGAGTCCGTGACGCCTTTCGTGCGAACTCAGTGAGGTGAATCCGGTGACCTGGGTGGATGAGGAGTTGTGACGTGCCACCCCCTGGCTGATAGAGCTTCAGTACAAAGATGTCCCCATACTGATACACATTCTTGATGAAGGCACCTTCTGCGGACTCACGTAGCTCTGGCAGAATGAGCCTGATGTCAACGTTACTCATTGAGTCCTTCATATTATCTCACCACGCAATCAGACCGACATGATTATAACCTCGTCGATTGAACCAGCCCTCAATCAGGCTGTGATTGACGATGAATCTCGATCCGTTACAGAACATCTTCAAACGTATGTTTGGACGATGGGATGATTCTCCAAATGACCAACAGTACTATGTGAAGATTTTCTTCGCTATTATCAGCGCTTTGGTCTGTGGTATTACAGGTCCAGTTTTTGCAGGAACTCGTGGAGTGATATTCGGATTTCTCGTCTATGTACTGTCCCTCTATGTCATTCGATATCTACTGGAGATTTCCTTAGAGGAATTGGGTGGTACACAGAAGATGATCACAAACTCACTACCCTCGTATCTGATGCTATGGGTTGTGCTGTGGACATTGATGTATGCTTTTACAATCTCCCCTGAGATTCTAGCAACACTCTGATTCTTGGTTGTGAGAATCACAAGAATTTCGGATGTCCTTCGGCATTTTTGATATTATTTCTAGTATCATTCTCAATTAGACACTCTAAAGTTGCGAATAGTACAAATAACCCTTAATAGCGCTCTCAGTGGAATTACTGACCGCGCAAGAACCCCTCCTGATGGGTTTGGTGGTATGTAGACAATGGACCAACTGGATAGAGACCTTGTTCGTATACTCCAGAAGGATGCAAAGACACCCTTCACAAAGATTGCAAAGGACCTCAAACAACCAGACACCACCATTCACTTCAGAGCGAAGAGACTCAAGGAGAATAATACGGTCACACGCTATTGTGCATTGGTTCGTCCTGAAGCCCTTGGATACAATGCCTCTGCCATATTTAGGATTGAGATAGGCGGTCATATACTCCCTGAAATCAGTAAGGACAGAACCCATAGTTTTGCAGAAGAGCTGGCAGAGAATGAACAATACCTCTGGGTAGCTGTGGATGAAGAACCGATGGTCGTCCACGCACTCACTATGGGTGTGGATGAAGAAGACCTTCAAGAACGAGCAGCAACCCTTCGAAAATCTCCAGATGTTGTGAAAGTGACTATGACTCCAGTAAGTGCTGTTGTCAAGGGCTGGGAAATCAGCGGTAGTCCAAAGTGAGTTGAAATTCTATGACCCGTGCGAAAACAGGAATCACTGGGCTCGACGAGCTAATCGGTGGTGGTATAATTGAGGGAAGCACAGTCCTGCTGTCGGGACAATCAGGGTCTGGAAAAACAGTCTTTGGACTTCAATTTCTATACAATGGAATCACCAAGTATGATGAACCGGGTGTGTTTGTCACCCTAGAAACACGTCCAAATGAGCTTAGATCTGAGGCATCTCAGTTTGGTTGGAATTTACGTGACTTGGAGAAGAAGAATGCATTGGTCATTATTGATGCTGCCTCGGGCAAAGCAGGGCTGCCAACTTCTGAGAAATACGCTCTTCGTCGTGGTTTTGACATGAGCACTCTCGCAGAAGAAATCTACAGAGCTATCGATGAAACAAAAGGGAAGCGCCTCGTTATTGACTGTATTTCAGGGCTCGGAATTAGATTCAGCGAGCCATCTGAAGTAAGAAATGAACTCTTCAGAATCAGTGCGTTGCTTCGAGAACTCAAAGTGACCTCTCTATTCATCAGTGAGATAATCGAACCCGACTCACAGAGTCGTGCAGGTGTGGAGCAATTTGTTACTCAGGGACTAATCACACTTAATCTTTCAGAATCTGATGGGTCACTAAAGAGGGACCTTCTCGTCTGGAAGATGAAACAGACTCCTCATAGCTTGAAGAAACATTCCTTCAAGATTGGAAAGTCAGGCATCGAGATGTCCACGAAAAAGTCTGGTTCAAAGAAAGCCAAGTAGCTGGACTGCCAGATAACCAAGTAACAAGAACGGTATCAATGGTGGAGTGGTCTTTTCACTGTTTATTCTGCTTCTCCAATAGAGATATCCACCTAAAAGCATCACAAAGAATTCTATTCCCATCCCGACGACTGTTTCTATAATTGGAATATTCAAAGCTCTAAGTTCTATCCCAGGACTGATTAGCGCAACTAGTAGCAGGCTCTTGACATCCGCTCCACCAATTGATTGCATTCTAAAAAGCGCGTAACTCATTGCAAACACAATCATCAATGCAGTCACGTGAAGGACCAAGTTAGAAAAAAAGTGACCAGTGAGTAGTATGACAGCACTCCCCACAACCCCTCCTCCAACAATAAACTCGTTAGGAACCCTCCTTTCACGGACATCTAGAATCGAATAAATCACAAGGAGTGTAGTGATGGTAAGAAAAGATGAAATTGCTGCAACTGATAGGTCCAGAACCATCACTCATCAGACTCCTGCTTTCCAGTTGGACCATTCTCGTATATAGTCATAGCCTTTGGTCTTGATAGTAACACAGATTAAGCCCCCGTTGGTTTCCGCGGCCTGTGTGTGGGGACATACTGTTGTACCACACAAAATCACAGTTCAGAAGCTGATCAAATGGAAGACCCGTATCAAGTAATTCATGATACCACATTTCGTCTGTTGAAGAAGGCAGTAACCGAACTGCCCTCAGACATTAAGGCAGCTCTTGAAACAGCTAGTAAGAACGAAACAGACGAAACTGCAAAGACCCAGCTCTCTGCTATCCTTACAAATCTAGAGATAGCAGAGTCTGGTGTTCCTATGTGTCAGGACACAGGAATCATGATTTTCTATGTCAAAGTCGGTGCGAAGTTCCCCTACATGGGTGAAATCAAGGAGGCACTCACTCAGGCTAGCCGAAAGGCAACCAAAGAGGTCCCAATCAGACCAAATGCAGTCCATCCCATAGTTGGGGGCAACTCTGGTGACAACACTGGAGTGAAGATTCCATGGATAAACTGGGAGATTGTAGATGGGGACTCTGTGGAAATTACAGCTTTTCCTAAGGGGGGAGGCAGTGAGAACGTTAGCATCGTTGGAATGCTCAAACCCGGAGTTGGTCTAACAGGAGTGAAGAAACTCGTAGTTGATAACGCCCTTTCCTACATGGGAAAAGCCTGCTCACCCAACATCATTGGTGTTGGTATTGGCGGAGGTTCAGACATAGCAATCAAGATTGCAAAACAACAGCTCTTACGACCTCTTGATGACAAACATCCAGAGCCAGAAGTTGCTAAGATTGAAGAGGAACTCATGGATGCCATCAACTCGACAGGAATAGGTCCTATGGGTCTTGGTGGTAAGACCACGGTCCTTGGTGTGAAGGTCGACTATGCCATGCGTCACCCAGCCAGTCTACCTGTTGGTGTTGCAGTCCAATGCTGGGCGGCTCGACGAAGTACAGCTATAATAACGAAAGATCTGAAGGTCACTTACCTGACCCATCCAATGGAGGGGAACTAAGATGGTAGAGTATCATTTGACAACCCCAATCTCAGAAGAGGATGCTCGCAAACTGAAAGTTGGTGATGTTGTCTATGTCACTGGTGATCATGTATACACTGCACGCGACGAAGCACATGAGAGAGCTCTTCATATGTTCGAAAAGGGTGAGAAACCACCTGTGGACTTTGAGGGCAGTGTAATCTATCATGTAGGTCCTGTAGCTTGGCAAAAAGATGGGAAATGGCAAATTGTTTCAGCTGGTCCTACGACTAGTATCAGAATGGAGCTCTTTGAGGATGATTTCCTTCGAAAATACAAAGCCAGAATCATTGTGGGGAAGGGTGGAATGGGAAAGAAGACACTTGATGCCCTTAAGGAGGTCGGTTCAGTCTACTGCAGCTACACTGGTGGCTGCGGTGCACTTGCAGCAAAAGGTCTCAAAGAAGTTCGCGCCTACGAATGGCAAGACTTGGGCATGCCAGAGGCACTTTGGGTGATAACTGCAGAAGAGTTCGGCCCCCTCCTTGTGACTATGGATTCCCATGGAAACAGCATGCACGATGATATGGACAAAATAGTTGCCAGTCGAAAGACTGATGTCTACGCCAAGATAGGGATCAAAGAGTGATTTCATTGTATGGCAGACCATGGTCTGCCCCTCTCCTTTCTTTTCGTCTGAACAGTAACTCTTAAAGAGAGCCAGAATCCCCGACGGCTTAACCACGGAGAGAACTCTCCACTGGAGGACTGTAGTTGGACTACAAGACAATCATGTGTGACGTTCTCGTTGTCGGCGCTGGTGGAGCTGGATGCCGCGCTGCGATAGAGGCTTCAAAACACAACCTGGATGTAATCATGCTAAGCAAGGAGCTACTCGGTAAGGCACATACAGCCATGGCCGAGGGCGGTTACAACGTATCTCTGGGTAATGTAGACCCAGATGATAATCCTGAAACTCACTTCAAAGACACGATTGTTGGGGGTAACTATCTAAACAATCAGAACCTTGCAGAAATTCTAGTGAGGGATGCCCCGCAGAGAGTTTTTGATCTTGAGGACATGGGTGCTGTCTTTGACAGGACACCTGAGGGTAAGATTGCTCAGAGAACATTTGGCAAGCAGAGCTGGCGCAGGACTGCCTATGCATCTGACAGGACAGGTTCTGAGATAATGGTCACCCTCACTGAAGCAATTCGTAAGACGGCCGTTAGGGTGTTTGACGAAGTGTTCGCTACTAGACTCTTGGTCACAGATGGCAAGATTTCCGGGGTCTGTGCAGTTGACCTGAAGTACGGGGACTATCTTGTGTTCCGTGCGAAGTCTGTTGTCATGGCCACTGGGGGTGCTGGTAGAATCTTCAGCGTCACCAGTAACGCGCAGTTGGATGTCGGTGATGGCTATGGAATGGCCTATGAGGCTGGCTGTGAGATGATGGACATGGAGATGATACAGTTTCATCCCACCGGAATGGTAAAGCCCGAATCAGCGAAGGGTCGGCTGGTCACTGAGGCTGTACGTGGTGAGGGTGGGATTCTTCTGAATAATAAGGGTGAACGATTCATGAACCGGTACTACCCGGAGGTCATGGAGCTCGCTGGTCGTGACCAAGTCGCAAGGTCAATCATGACTGAAGTTCTCGAAGGAAGGGGTTCTCCAGATGGAGGGGTCTATCTAAGTATATCACACCTACCTCGCTCAATCATAGAATTCAGACTGGAGAGCATGATTGAGCAGTTTGAGGATGCTGGAGTAGACATCCGGGAGGAACCAATGCAAGTATCACCAACCGCACATCATTTCATGGGTGGTATCAAAATTGATGAAAACTCGTCCACGAATATTCTAGGTCTCTATGCTGCAGGTGAGTGCACAGGCGGGGTTCATGGAGGAAACAGACTGGGTGGAAACGCACTAGCGGACACCCAAGTATATGGTGCACTATCTGGTGAGAATGCTGCAAAGTATGCCAAGAATACCAACCATCTAGGCGTTGACCGTGATGAGATCAGGACTGAGTTTGAGAGGCTTGAAGCAATGCTCAACCGCAAGGAAGGTATCTCTCCTGCAGATGCTCGTGATGAATTGACGGAACTCATGTGGAGCAAAGTACAGATCTTCAGAAAGGAAGATGAGATGCAATACGCCGTCAAGGAACTCAAACGAATTGAGAAGGATGTAGTACCGAAAATCAAGGTCGATGTTCCTGTGAAGCGTTTCAATCCTGGCTGGCATCAGGCAATGGAGTTTGTCCACATGGTCACAACAGCCAGAATGGTTGCTGAGGCTGCAGTAATGAGGAAGGGCAGTAGGGGTGCCCACTACCGAGTTGATGCTGACCCCAATGATGATGGTTATTACAATATCGTTATCCACAAGGGTAAGGACGGTAAGATGGAACTACGAAAGGAAGACATCGTGATTACAAAGATCACGCCACCATAAGGAGGCTAAAAGATGGCAAAGAAAATCAAAACAAGAGTGCAGCGATATAATCCTGATACCGATGATGCTCCGTACTTCCAAGAATTCGATGTCGAATACGAGCCAGGAATGACAGTTCTGGATGCACTACTCTACATTCAGGACAAATATGACTCAAGCCTAGCCTTCCGTTGGGAGTGCAGAGGAGGTCAATGTGGTTCCTGTGCAGTGAAGGTCAACACAATTGCTCGTATTGCATGCCGAACCAAGGTTGACCCCGATGAGAACCTTGTTCTCGAACCGTTGGAGAAGATGCCTGTCATCAAGGACCTTGTGACTGACATGGCACAGACAACTTACCGTATCAGACGTATCCGTCCCTACGTTGCACGTGACAAGCAACCGCAACATCCTGAGATCATACACGCTGAACAGATTGAAACACTGCGTGAGATTCGTAAATGCATTGAGTGTAGTGCTTGTTTGTCTAACTGTCCTATTGTTCATGAAACATGGGACTACCCAGGTCCGATGATTATCCGACAACTTGCCCGATTGGAACTAGATCCAAGAGATGTCGAGGACCGTGTTGCAATGGCAATGAATGAATCGGTCTACAGCTGCACAACCTGTAAGATGTGTGAGGACATCTGTCCTAAGAAAATCAAGATACCCTCTCTTGCAGTCGAACTGCTTCGGGCAAAGGCTGTAGAGGCTGGATATCCATTAGCTGAAGGACAGCAGGGCTTCATTGATTCCGTAAATACTACGGGTCGAGCTGTTCCTGAGAAGGACACTCCACTCCTCTCGGAAATTGATACAGAGGAGTTCTTTGTTGATAATCCACGTGGTCGAGTTGCCTTCTTCACCGGTTGTCTCATTGATTACCGCATGCAAAACACAGGCAAGGCACTGATAGAGGTCCTGAACCGCAACAGTATCGATGTGGTTGTTCCAAAAGAACAGTGGTGCTGCGCAAGCCCTGCTTTCAGGACGGGGGACCTCAACACTGCTCACGCTGCAGCAAGAAGGGTCACTGAGATATTTGAAGAAGCCTGCAAAAAGCACAACTGTGACACAGTAGTAGTGGCTTGTGCTGGATGTGGTAAGACACTCCGAGAGGACCATAGACCGTTTATTGAAGAAGAACGAGGTGAGCCACCACTTTACAAGGTCTATGACATGGCTGAGTATATGATTCAAGTGATAGGCAAGGAGAACATTGTCCCACCAAAGGGTGAGATCAAGATGAAGATCACCTATCACGAACCCTGTCACCTCGGCAGAGGCCAGCACGTCTATGATGAGCCGATTCAGATTCTCAAGATGATTCCTGGTGTGGAGTACATTGATGATCCCTACAAGAATCGATGTTGTGGTGCTGGTGGCGGTGTCCGAGCAGGTCAACGTGAACTGTCCCAGAAGATTGCTACGACAAAGAAGGAATACATTGAGGCTACTGGAGCTGAGATGGTCACTACTGAATGTCCCTTCTGTACAATCCAGATCAATGATATGATGAAGGATACTGAGATGAAGGTGAGGTATATCCCTGACCTTCTTGCTGAGTCTTACAGACTAGGTGATGAGAAGTAGCTCCAGAGAGGGTAGCTTCCTCTCCTGAAATGAGGAAACAATCACCACTCACTCAAGTGTTTACGGAGCATCCTGTGAACTTGAAGAGCAGCTAAATCATTGGGAACTAGATCGTAATCTACGAGATTCCACGCCGCATGGGTGAAGATTATCACATGAGATGCACGCGGCTCGCTCAGTAGTGTGGCTATAATGTATTGACAGCACCGAACAAGCGACCAATCGCCATCAAACTCTAGGAGTCTGTTTTCGAACTCACTGGACTTTTCATGAGTCATTGTGCTCCATAATTCAGAGATGCCATCCGAATCAATCCATTCTTGAATGTCTTTTGTGTGAGGGAGTCTGATAAGCTCGGGCTGCTGGCTCCAGTCTGCTTGGACTTCCTTCTTCAATATCTTCTCACATGTCAGATTATCGTCAGAAACCAACTCGCCGCCAATGTTCTGCTTCAGTTTTTCAACAAGCCATTGAATCATCTCTTTTGTAACAAGACCCCTCTGGTTGGCATCTGCTATTCTCTGAGCAAATATTGCATTGTGTCCAAGAATCCCATATGAAACGATAGAGTTCCTGACGACATTTCCATATCCTGCTAAATCAACTGGCTTCACTAGATTCTTCAGATTATCATCTTGGGAGAATCCTTCTGGTGATTTCGAGGGGACCTTTCGCACGAGATACTCCATGAGATGCCACAAGGATGCAATCTGTGGTCGTGTGTATTCGGCGCCAGGCAACTCCGCAATGAGCGAAAGAGGCATGATGAATGCATGTCCTAGCCTATCTGGCTCTTCTGCAGCAAGTGAGGCAATGACACGTCTTAACCGAATAGGATTCTCTCTTGCTGCTAGAATGACTGATGCCTCCCAAGATCCCACCAGGCTCTTTTGCCGTATTGTGCTCTCGAGTTTTCGGACGGCGTTATCAGGGGAATCGATACCCTTCTCAACATTGTAGCTTGGACCCTTCTCCAGCTTCCAGTGATCAATATCTGCCAAATGAAGCGCAAGACGTTCAATGAGTAGTTCTTGAATGTCTGTTTTTCTTTTCTCTTCTAGTACCACTCTGACTGATTCTGATGGAACATCAGGGGCAAGTCCAGGATGACTGCCAAAATCTTCGATCATCTTATGTATTGAATTGACCAGAATTGTTGAGTGGGGCGTATCATATGTGATTTGTTCATGCCATGCCGCACCGTGCATAAGGACTGCCCAAATTGCTGACGGACGAGCAGAGGGAATCATGTTCCGAATTGCATTAACAGCTGCCCGATTATCAGCTTTCAGACAGGCCTGAAAGAAGTCCATCTGCACTCACCTATGATATCACTATGAAATGATGAAAGACTCCTTACACATAGTGCAAGTCACTGTTTCTCCCTTGACAGCGATTCGTTTTAGATCGTTTCTGCAAAAGGGACACACAGCAATGGTCTTGGGAGGAGGTCCAGTTCCGGTGCCTAGAATGAAGTCACCTCTATCGTGATCGATTCTTCCAGATAGTTCCCTACCATCAAGAAGGTCATTGAGAATCTTAGTGACATTCATTATTGACACACCAGCTTCCTGTGCTATCCTTTCCAAGGCAAGTCTTCTCATACCTTCTACTGTTCTTTTCACAGCTGTGACGGGATCTACTGTTGCCTTCTTCTCAACTGGCGGAGGATGAAGCTTGGTGGCTTGAAGTTCAGATGGTTCCACCTCTATTCTCTGAACTGAAGCAACTTCCTGAGGTGATCCACCAGCTTGTCCCAACTGTTGTTTCAATTCAGCCAGTTTTTTATTATATTCCTCTTCAGATACCAGTCCACGCATGTAGTCCAAATCGAGATCTTTGATCATTGACTCGATCTTTGCAATCTCATCGTTCGGGGAACCATTCAATATAGTAAGTCTCCGTCTAGTCTTCTACAAAATTCCTGACTTTTTTCAATATAAGCAGAGTGTAGTCAAATACATCCACGCTGGGGGTGTGACAAATATGCATTCAGGTCCTACTCGCCCAATCTCTTGCCCTCTGGGAGTTCATCAAGAAGTAAGCCATCTTTCTCGGCTTTGGAAATTGCTTTCTTTGCTTTGGCACCTCCGATGTTCTGCAAAGCCCCTGCAACCGTCTGTCTTACAAAAATGGATTCATCATTGAGTGATTTGACTAGGGCATCAACTGATTTCTTGTCTTTTCGTTCTCCTAATTGAGCTGCTGCATGAATCCTGATCATGTACCTAGGATCTGCTAATGCGATTATCAAGACCTGTGTTGCATCGGGATGTTTGAGAACACCTAAACGCTCAACAGCACCTAGACACACCTGCTCATCATCACTCTTTATCTCAGCTTCCAGTTCACTAAGCATCTCACTGTCCTTCGTGCTGGGTGTCTTCCTTGAAGGTTTCTTCTTCACAGTCTTTTTTGGCGCAGATTTCTCTGGGCTTGTCTTCTTTTTCTTTGCAGTCTTTCTCTCCTTGGGTTTTGGTTTGGAGGCTTTCTTCGTTGGTTTGGCTGCAGTTCTCTTGGTACCTGTAGTTTTCTTAGATGTGGTTGCCTTCTTTGATGTTTTAGATGTCTTGGACAATGCGACTCCCTCTTACATCACAACAGGACTTGCCTTCAAAGAACATTGATTCATATAAAGAGTCTGACCTTTGATTATAGCGGAAATGCCTTAACTAGACTATATCCCTGTTCACAACGGTGTCATTAATTGCACGAATTCTCTGCAGCATGCTCTATTGTTGATACTGCTCTCGAAGCAGCAATGAACAACAGAGCAACCAAAGTGTCCATTGTCAATGTTGAAGTGGGAGAATTCACGTTTCTCATCCCTGAGCAACTAGTATTCAATTTCGAAATTGCAAGCAGAAACTCCATTCTAGAGGGTGCAGAACTACGGATCAAGACAGTCAAAGGTCGCCTCTTCTGCAACGACTGTAGTTTCGAAGGGGAGTCACAGATAGACTCCAACATCCCCGACCAGATAGCTGCTTTTGCACCCATGAAGTGCCCAAAATGTGGAGGCAGTTCAACTAAAATCACCGGTGGGAAGGACTTCGTAATAACGAGTATTGAAGCTGAAATCGCAGGGTCCACTGCAGGTTAGAACAACAACTACTGATGAAAAAGTGCATTCTAGATTAGCACAGCATTAATTATGCCATCCTGACCAGGCCTACTGGTCACTCGAGCACGGCCTTTTGAGGTCTTGATAATTGTCCCTCGGGTGATGACTTTTCTACGTTGATAGTCCATGTTGGCTTCGTTCTTCTCAACATCCTGTAATTCAGCACGGAATGTGACATTCTTTGATGGGTCCGTGACATTGACCTGATTTAGACGAAGGCCAGGTGTCTTCTTTGCTTTTCGTCTGCTGTCGATTGTTCTCCTTTTTGGTTCACCCATTAGGGTTTCAGTTGGAGTACGACCCATCTGGTGTTTTCTCTTACTTCTGAATCGCCTCAATCGAGCTCCAGTGACTGTACGTGTTGATCTTCTATGCCAGACACCCATATCTGAATACCCCTTGGTTAGGTCAATGACGCTCCTTGTAGATTCGTTTTAAATGTTGCTTAGTGGCCAACTTCTTTTTCATGTCTAGAGCGACCTCTTCAAATACTTCCGAGGTCTGCTCAAAAACACCGCACAGTCGGAGGATGGACAATGTCAAAGATTGAATCTGCACATGGTGCTGGTGGTAAGATAATGCAGCGTCTGCTTGAAGACGTCATAATCCCTTCTTTTAGTCATAGGAAGATTGGGGATATTGGACTGGATGAGATGGACGATGGAGCCACGCTTCAAGTTGCAGGTGCTAACCTTATTGTTTGTACTGATGCCCATACAATACACCCAATTGTGTTTCCTGGTGGTGATCTAGGTATACTTACCGCCTGTGGAACAATCAACGATTTAGCCGTCATGGGCGCACAACCAATTGCAATGACAAACACAGTGATTGTAGAGGAAGGAGTTGAGATTGCTACTCTGCAGACTATGCTCAGGTCTCTCAATAGTATCATCGAACCACTTGGAGTGGCTATGATTGCTGGTGACACCAAGGTCATGCCTCCAGGAACACTCGATGGAATTGTGATGTCAACAACTGGCATTGGAATTCCATACCTTGACCACCCAATATCGGACAGTGGTGCTAAAGCAGGTGATGACCTGATTGTGACTGGACCAATCGGTGATCATGGCACATCTCTGCTTGCTCATCGAGAAGGTCTGAAGTTTGAAACGGATTTGACCAGTGATGTCGCACCTCTCTGGGAACCCATTCGTTCATGTCTTGATGTGGGTGGTGTGCATGCAATGAAAGACCCTACTAGAGGTGGCACAGCTGTTGCCCTGAATGATATTGCCTCCAAATCTAAGGTTGAGTTTGAGCTACAGGAAGATGAAATGCCAGTCCGTCCAGCAGTCCAGTCTCTGTGTAATGTGTTGGGACTAGATCCACTACATATGAGCTGCGAGGGAACAGTAGTGATGAGCGTGGACTCAAAGAAGACTGATGACCTCCTTAGTACACTAACAGGACATAAGACCACAGCCGATGCAAGAGTAATTGGCAAGGTTCTGGATGGAAAGGCGAGGGTAGTCATGAGAACAACAATTGGCGGTCGTAAGATAATTCAGGTGCCATATGGCGAACCTATCCCACGTGTATGCTAGTTTATCGGTGGCCTAATATCGTAAGCGAGGACACGTTTAGTATGAAGGAATACTATTGTGGTTGTCTATGTTCTCTCCGCTTGGACTTTAGGTAGAAGTCAGACCTGCGGCTTCTTCCACTTCACGTTGGTCTTCAAGTATCTTCTTCATCTTGAACTTGAGCTGTGCCTTGAGTTTGACACGGTCATTATCTAGACCAAAATAGTCTGCAAAGAGTTGAGTCGTTGTCAGCAGCTTAGAACGACCTTCAGGAACAGCATCAACGAACTTCTTGTCAACCAAATCTCTGATATGATCGTAGGAATGAGTGCCCCGTTGGGCAACAAGATCTGACTGCATGATCGGTTGTTTGAGAGCAATGAAGACCAATGTTTGAAGAGTAGCGAAAGACAGGAGACCTCCAGGTATTAGTTTTCCAACCCTAGGTGTGAGCTCTGGTTTGAGCTGCATAACATACCTATCCTTTGGAAGCGCTACTACTTCTAATGCCCCCTCTCGTTTGTTGTACTCGAAGCTTAACTCATCAAGTATCTTCTGAGCAGTTGATTGAGATTTTCCAATGACGTCTGCTAACTCCTCCAGAGTCAACGCTCTACCTGAAACGTAGAGGGCTGCTTCTAGCGTAATCATATCCTCACTCAATACTATCACCCTAGGTCTTAATCTCTGGTTGAATCTCCTCCTCAGGAGTTTCATCCTCATCAGTAACCTCAGGCGGTTCCAGAAGTTTGATCCATATGACTCCCTCATCATCCATCCAAAGGTCAATGTATGCTCTTCCAAAAAGGAATAACAACGAGAAGAATACACGAACAATCTCTTGTCTTGTATTGCTCATGAGAACATCAACAAACTTCGAAACATCACCGATCTTCATGATTCTACAGAGGTCCCCATAGACATCAGCAATTGTTTCCTCAATGTTAGCTTGGTCAATGTTCATCTGGAATGTCAAAGGGTCTGCTTTAACACTGTATTTTCGCTTTGTAGGTGTAGACCGTTGTCTAACACCTTTACTGAGGACATGATCCATCGCAACGAGTAACTCTTCGAGTGTCACACGTCGATTTGTTAGTCTGAATGGTGGACGAATTAGTGGAATGACCAACTCCCCGTCCTCCTCCTCCTCATCCGGTGGTAAGAAACCGAGTTCGACTAGTTCTCTGGTCTTCCTCATGAAAATCACAGATGCTGAATACAACGCATTGCCTGATATTCGAAAGTCGATGTCACCAAGCCTTTTCATCTCATCGAGGAAACCTACGACAAGTTTTCCTACATCAACGTTCCAAGGTTCAACCTTATCCAATTGAAGAACATCGGTGAGAAGTATGTATGGGGGAGTCGCCCAAAAAGGAGAATCGTCATCCATCATGCTGATGCCGCAACCTCCTCCAAATCCACTGAAACAATTCTAGAGATTCCATCCTGGTTAGATACTCCCACTAACAAATCAGCCTTTCGAACTGTAGTATCCCTGAGTGACACAACAACAAACTGCGAATTCTTTGACATTTCAGAAATGAGGAGTGCCACATTGTGGGCATTGACATTGTCAAGAGCTGCATCTATCTCATCAAAAATGTAAAAGCTAGCAGGACTATACATTTGAATCGCGAAAATGAGTGCAAGCCCTGTGAGGGTCTTCTCTCCACCACTCATAGCATCAAGAGTGACAAGCTCTTTCCCGCGAGGCTTTGATCTGACTGTGATTCCTCCCATCAACGGATGCTCGGGATTCTCAAGCATAAGGTTAGCTTCACCCTCAGGTGATAGCTTTGCAAATACTTTAGCAAAGTTGTCAGCAATCTCGTTGTAGACCGTAAGGAACTTCTGCGTCTTCTCTGCCTCAAGCTCTTCCATGAAGACCAGAATCTCTCTCCGTTCATCTTCAAGTCGAGTCTTCTTGTCAACAATCTCCTCATACCGGTCTTTTTCCATGTCATAATCCGTGAGTGATTTCAGATTGACCGGTCCCATAGCTTCGAGTTCTCTCTCAATCTCCTTGATCTTATCCTCGAGTTCTTCAATTTCCTTGTATGTGAGTTCGCGGTCCTCCTTCCTCTCCTCAAGAGCCTCTTGAGCCTCTGTCACGGTGTTCAGTTCAGCCACATAGGCAACAACATCCGTTTCTAGCCTGTTCTGTTCTGTCTGGAGTCTGTAAACTGCCTTTTCATTGGATGTCTGCGCCTCACGTATTTCTTCGTGTCGCAGCCTGAAGTTTCGAAGCTCCTCCTTCAGCTCAAGCTGACGAACCCTCTTATCCTTGACAGCTTCATCGATTCTCTCCCTCTCTTCCTTGAGTTTCTCGAACTCACTCTCTCTCTCAGAGAGTCCCATCTGTAGTCGCTTCACTTCCTCCTCAAGACCTGGAATTATAGCATCTTGAGACTGCATCTTGGATTCTATGTCAATCGCCTTGGGCCCAAGTCGCTCATCAAGTGCGACTCTCACTGAAGTTATCTCAGCCTGTAGTTTCTCTCTCTGTCTGTTGTATTGTTCCAGTACTTCCTTCAAGTCCTTGATCTCTTGATTGAGCTTGTTTGCATCTGACGTGACCAAGGTTTCATTAGCCTCATCACGTTGAGCTCTTACCCGTTCACGTTGAACAGTGAGCTCTTCATCCCGTTCTTGAAGTTCCTTTACCTGAGCTTCAAGCTCGCTTATTGTGAGGTTGGCCTTGTCTATTCTCTCTTGTAGAATCTCCGCCCTAGTCTTTTGATCCTCGAATCGCTCTTCGATTCTTTCTAGTTCCATGCGGAGCCTATAGTTTGTCTTTGAGAGGCCTTGAACTTCCTTCTCATAGCCCGACCGATCTTTTCGGAGTGTATCTTGCTTAGTGCGAAGGTCGGTCAGTATCTCTTCTAAGCCCTGAAGACGCACTGCAATTTCAGGACTGGTGTCTTCCACCTGCAGTGATAGACCAGCTGTGGTCTTCTGGAAATAGCCCCCAGTCATTAGACCTGATCGTTCTACGAGGTCTCCATCAAGAGAAACAGCTCTCTGGCCTTGGAATCCCTGTCGCTTTGCAGTATCGAAATCTTCCGTCACAATTGTGTCTGAGAATACAAACTCGAAAGCTGGCCGCATTTTTGGATCGAATTTGACAAGGTTCAGTGCAAAGTCAATAACGCCGTCTTCTTTGGGTAGTTTTCCTGGAGCGCTTGTCTTGATTTTGTCAAGCGGAATAAAGGACGCCCTACCAACTTTCTCACTCTTCAAGACATTGACACATTCTGTCGCAACCTGTTCGTTCTCAACTACAATGTGGGAGAGCCTATTTCCCCCAGCGATCTCTAAAGCTACTGCATAATCCGGGTCAATTGTTCCCAGCTCTGCTACAGTCCCGTGAATTCCAGTTATAGCACCCGCATCTCTCAGTTCTAGGACAGTGGCAATCGCACGGCGTCGTTTTAGAAAAGCATCCTCTGCCTCTTTCAGGGCTTCTTGACGAGCTTGCACCTTGATGAGCTCTTCTCTGGTCTGGGATACGATTTTCGCACTCTCTACAACTTCAGCATCCACAGTCGAGAGTTGTTTTGTCAGACTGTCGATCTCAGCCTGCTTGGTCTTTTCTAGTTCCTCAGATCTCTCAAACTCGGTTTTCTTCTCAGGAATTGTTTCATTTAGTTGTGAAATCTCCGCTTCAGCCTTCTCTAGACTCTCAGTTGCATCTCTGAGTTCCTCATAAGCTAGCCCAAGCTCTCTGTTGTCGGATTTAATGGTTGATCGAATTTCAGAAACACCCTCATCTAGGTGCCTCATCTGATTGTTCAAATCCTGCAGACGCAGTGTTGTTTCATAGTATGCCGTTTGTGCTTTCTCTGACATCTCCTCTAATCGAATAATCTCTGCAGTTGTAGCCGCTATCTCCTTCTCCAGAGACGTGAGTTCATCTGTCTTGTCGGTCAAAATTTGCTCATTGTGACTGATTTCATCTTGGACAGTTTCGAGTTCGTCCTTTAGGGCTATTCTTTCGCCATTTGCCCTGTCAAACTCAGCCTGAGCTCTGTCCAGGTCTCCCCTGACATGAGACACAGCCGCAGATACTATGCCATACTGTTCAGATACCCTAGTTGAGTCTCCGCCAGTGATCTGATCGATATCATGGTCTATCTTCTCAATCTCTGTGTCCGTTCCTTCAATACCAGTTTCTACTTCTACTAACTCCTTGACAAGACTCTCTGCTTCTTCAGCGCGCTGTGCCAGAGTTTCGTTGATAGTTTCTATCCGTGACTGTCCCTTGATGGTACTCCATGCGAGTATGTCGACCCTGTGTTTTCGTATCTGTTCGTGGAGATTCTGATATCTACGGGCATCCGACATATCCTCTCCCAGTTTCTCAAGATGTCTCCGCCGTTCCTGAAGCTGCATGTCAACCTTACCCAGATTTGTTTCACTCTCGGCTAGTTTCTTCAGAGCACGGTCCTTCTGCTCATCATATGCCGATATCCCTGCAATCTCCTCAATCAGTTTTCTTCGCTCACTTGGACTAACCTTGACCATCTGAGCAATTTCACCTTGGAGAACAAGGTTGTATCCATTAGGGTCGACCCCAATGGCGCCTAACACGTCCAACACTGCAGCACGGGTCACAACTTTCCCATTGATTCGACACACAGACTTTCCTGAATCATCCAACTGTCTCTCAATCACAACCCTGTCCGCATCAATCTGCAGCTTCCTGTCTTTGTTATTGAAGTGGAGCTCTACATGAGCAGACTTGGCTTTTGGAGGCATATTGGGTTTTGGTGGAGAATAAAGTAGGTCTGAGAACACATTGGCACGGAGAGTCTTTGCACTAAGCTGTCCAAGTACAAAAAGAACAGCATCTACAACATTGGATTTACCGGATCCATTTGGACCAACAATACAAGTAAATCCCGGGTTGAGCTTAATACTGACTGCCTCTCGTCCGAATGATTTGAAGCCCTTGCATACAAGCTTCTCAATGTGAACCAAGTCCCATTCCCTTCCGGCAAGTTTCAGTCAGAACAACCCTGGCGTGACCGAGTGTGTTATTCCGATTTTACACAGTCCTAAATACCGTTGGTATGACCCAAGTATTACTCCAGCTACATCTGGATTACGTATTCAGGCTTAGAGGGCATCTTCTAAAGTGCTGAAAAGTGTAACTCTGTTGACTTTTTCGGGCGCGTTCTATCAAACAATCTGTAAGAGTGCTCTTCTCAGAGCCATCCTAAGAAGCCCCAATGACTCTCTTGCGCCCTCGCCTGCAATTCCTGCCAGCACAAGTTTTACGTCGCCGAGGATTATGATGAAACCGTTGTCTGATGCAATACTGACTTCCTTCAGACCACCCTTATCCAGACCTGCCGAAAGTTGGGAAGAATTGGATGCTATCTTCACAGCAAGGTTCGCCACATCTGAATGCTTTGTTCCCCCGCTTATAGTATGCCCAAATACTACATTTCCTTTGGCATCACATACGACAATGCCTTCCAAATCTGCATTCGCAGCCATCGTTTCCTGCACAACTTGTTCAATCTTTGCTTGATCAGCCATCTGTGAGTTTTCCTCCCTTGAGGTCTGAATTGTCTACCCTGCAGTTCTGACAATAGGTGTGTAAATATCTTACGCGTGGGTCTGTTCTTCTCTTTTTCGGAGTAAGATTACACTTTGTGAATGCAATTCTTCGTCGATTCACTTAAAACCGCTCACGCAAAGGTCAGCCAACATATTTTGGAGGCTAGTATTAGATGCCTATGTTGAGAACTAGCTCAGAGGCTTTTCCGGCTTCGAAGAAGATCCTGAGCGACATTCCATATGTCTTGCGTGTAGAATTTGGTCATCTTGCGCATAAGACAACAAAGATTGTAGGAAAGCCAATCGCCTGCCACAAATGTAATGGCTTTCTCCTTAGTGTGGACCAAATCGAAGAGGACCCAAAGGTGGGCAAGCACTTTGTTTGTCCGTTCTGTGGTACTCTAAATGTAATAGAGGGAGAAATTGTAGTAGCAGGTGACGACACCGATTTCGTTGTCGAAGCACCCCCAGATCCAGAAACCGTTACAGAGGCGATTGCCGTTGGTGGAAAGTCCTTCCTAGGACTCATTGATGTTTCAGGATCAATGGCGGGAGCAAACTTAGCAGCAGTAAAACGCAGTTTAAACACATCTATTGACAGTCTTGCTGCAAATGCGCCTGACACAATGTTCGGACTGATAGAGTTTGAGAGTTCTGTTGTGGCCAGAAATCTTGAGAATGGAAATCCCGTTGAGCTCCCTAGAGAATCCTTTGCAAGCTTGAAGGATATCATGAACTCTACGAAGAAGCTCCTTGACAATATCAAGTTGATAGGTGTAGGTATGAACAAAGACAAGCTGAAGAAGCATGTACAGACTCTCCGTGACCAGGGAGGAACTGCTCTCGGTCCTGCCGTTGGAATGGCCTATGTCATTGCCAAGCATCGCAACGTCGGAAGGGTTGTTCTTCTTACTGATGGCCTTGCAAATGAAGGGATTGGCGCCCTTGAAGGATACCAAGTGACACCAGCGAGTCAATACTATGAGGACCTTGGAAAGATGTTCATGGAACTCGGTACTGCTGTTGATGTTGTAGGTATTGCATCCGGTGCAGGAATGGAGCTTCAGACGCTAGGGCTCCTACCTGAAGCCACAGGGGGTCAGATGTACTATGTCACTCCCAACGAGCTTGACAGAAGTCTGTCCGAACTGGCTGGTGCATCGCTTCTTGGAAGAGATGTAGAGGTTCGACTCATAACACCTCGGGGTGTAAAGGTCAAGGACGCTTCTGGAGTATCCCGCGCCGTTGTTGATCAACTGAAGAAAAAGGGTGAGAGCAAGATTGGAGTTGTTGGTGAAGACCATGAGCTCTACTTCGAGGTTGAGCCTGAAACGGAAATCAAAGAGTCTGAGGTACCGATACAGGTCCAGGTGACTTACACCGATGAAGAGGGTGCTAGACGCGTACGCGCAGTCACTACCAAACTCAAGGTTTCCAAGAAGGAGGATGAGATCATGGCAACTCTTGATCCAACAGTGGGTGCCACTTTTGTGACCCAGAAAGCTGGTGAGGAGTCCTTCCGTGGGGACCGAGAAGGCGGTCGTAAGCGAATTGCTTCATTCAGAAAAGCTCTGAAAGAGAAATCAAAGGGAGCTCCCAAGGCTGTTCAGGCGATGTTGGATAAAACCGACAATGTTCTGAACAACGAGGAGGAGGAGATTACTCGTCAGGAGGAGATGCTGGAAGCCGCTCCCGCATCAGCACCTTCAGGAGCTGCAGATGAAGCATTCACTGGTAGTCTAGCTCAGATGAAGAGAAGCTCCAAGAAGCTGTTTGATGATGATAAAGACGTATAGCTCTGGATATTACAATCAACGGTCGTGCCTCTTTTTCTTGCACGACCAACCTCTTTTTCCACGTAACACAACCCCAAATATTCTCCAAATGCGCAAATGGAGCTTGAGGAGTTGTAACATATCTCCACAAGTCTAAAATAGTCAACTGCGGCGTAGATGTTACAGCACACTTGAATCAGCGAGGACTCTGTACGTTGATCAGTCAAGAAAAACTTCAAGGGATTCTTTCCAAAATCAAAGAACAGGAAGGAGTACGAGGTGTTGTTGTGACTAACATGGATGGTCTGCCACTCAGCAGTGATCTAGACCCCGAAACGACAGAAAACGTCGCTGCGATAATCACCTCCCTTGTAGGAAAAGCACTAGACGCAGTGCGAGAACTTCAAGAGGGGTCGCTATCATTTCTGACCTTGGATACAACCAAGGGTCAGATTAACATCGCACCGGAAGTGAAAGAAGGACTCATCCTAGTAGTCCTTAAGAACACTCAGTAGGAAGAAAAGATAGAGGTGTACTATTAATGAGTGATCCAAAAGCCTTCGATAAGATCCTCACCGAAATCATTAGACAGGATAAGGGTATCAAAAAGGTGATTCTCGTAGACAAGACAGGTCTTACGATCGCCAATGTTAGCAAACTGAGCTACTATCCTGTGGACGTGGACAGTATCGGGGCAATAGCCAGTGCGGTCTTCTGTGCAAGTGAGGAACAGGGCCAGAACCTGCAGATTGGG
>Ga0209536_100002513_pt1 | contig 29912 bp, 29 predicted proteins | sample DeeMarSeWOR28_12_FD_187461 | JGI IMG/M metagenome (GOLD analysis project Ga0209536, IMG submission 187461) | Marine sediment microbial communities from White Oak River estuary, North Carolina - WOR-2-8_12 (SPAdes) (version 2) | ecosystem: Environmental > Aquatic > Marine > Intertidal zone >...
CAGGTGATTCCTGGAATAACTTCATCAAATTGGAATAAGTGGCGGAGGAATCAAACAATAATTGACCTCTTAAGCGTTGCGAGACTATCTCCCCCCCACTATCTTCCTTTTCATCAATCGCCAGTTGATATACTTCAGTGCTTCCCAAAACCCTTTCAAAGTATAATGTTGCCAGAGAATTGACCTCCGGATTGGGGGTCATGGCGAGCAGCCGACCGATGCCGGTTAAGTCAATTTCATTCAAAATATATTCCGAGATCACACTGCCATAGTAGGTCGGCAATCCTTCCTTTCTTGCTTTGGAGATGTTCCTCCGGTTAGTATCCACCAGCAGTACCTGATATTCTTTCTCCAGAAGTACGTGCGCGATTGCCCGGGCAAAAGGATGAGCACCTATAATGATACATCCTTGTGGATTTGGATTCGCGATTTTCAATCGTTTTGCAAGGGGCATGGCGCTTAAGCCATACACTGCAATTGTCCCGACAATCACCATAAATGTTATTGGCACCAGTCGTTCCGCCTGTGCATATCCGGCATGGGCAAGCTCTAATGCAAAGAGTGAAGCAACTGCCGCTGCAACAATACCCCGCGGTGCCATCCAGGATAAATAGAATCTCTCTCCCCATGTAAAAGGGGATTTTATGGTGGATAGCATTACCGCAACAGGGCGAATAATCAAGATCAAAATCGCAAGGAAGATGAGGCTGCTGATCCCCAGGCTATTAATATCACTCAACTGCAAACGGGCTGCTAATATAATAAAGAGTACCGAAATAAGTAATACACGAAGGTTCTCCTTGAATTCAATAATATGATACACCTTCACCTTTTTTTGATTGGCCAGGAATATTCCCATTACCGTCACGGCAAACAGACCGCTCTCCGCTTGCACCATATTTGAAGTGGAAAAAACTGTGATCACCAAAGTTAGAGAAGTGGGATTTTGCAAATACTCGGGAAGCAGGCGATGCTTCAGCAGCAACATTAATACATATGCGCCTAATAAACCAAAACCTCCACCAAACAAGATAGTTTTTAATATTCCCGCTGCGAGTAATGTCGCAGCTTGCTGGATCCCCCCGCTTACAATTCCTTCGAAAACCAAGACTGCTAACAATGCTCCCACCGGATCATTTAAAATCCCTTCCCATTTCAATACGGAATTAATTTGGGTGTTGGGCCGCACCACCCGCAACAAAGGTATGATAACAGTCGGGCCGGTAACAACTAAAATTGCTCCCAATAGGATTGCCAACGCCAATTCGAGGTCAAGAATAAAATATGCTGCTGCGGCGCCTAGAGTCCAGGTGAGGAATATTCCAAAAATAATCAGGTTCCGAACCACCTTCCCCACTTTTCGGAACTCGTCCAAATTCAGAGACAGGCCACCTTCATAAAGAATAACCGCCACGGATAAGGAAACAATGGGGAATAGTAAATCACCAAAGATAGTATCCGGGTTTATCAAGCCGGCAATCGGTCCGATTAGGAAACCAAAAACAATCAGGATCAGGATGGAAGGTATATTAATCCGCCATGCCAGCCACTGGGCCGCTAATCCTAGCACCAGAATGGCGGTAATGCCAATTAAGAGATGGACGTTCATATCAAAAAATATAACACCAAATCCATTCTAAAAAAGCCTATTTTATTAGAGATTTGATGAAAGAGAGACTAATTAATTTCTGCAATTTTTTTCCAGTAGAACTTTTTTCTTTTTAATCCGCTTCTTCGCCGTATTTTTAAGTCTCCTTTTCTTTCCCGGCATGTTCTATTTGATTTGTCTATCTACAGTTTCCCTATTTGGCGCTGCTGATGCCTAGCAAAAGAGTTTTCATTCTTTGCAGTTCAACAATCCGAGCCGGGTGTTGATTGGGCTCATCTTTGCGTAATTCTTCATCCAGAATTTGTAATAGTTCCTCTCGAGCGCGAAGAAGAGTGTAACGTGTTTTATTCTCACCTTCTTCTCTGGAATAAATTACTCTTTGCCGCATTAACTTGTCAAGGCGCCGCTGCAAGGTCATAAAAGTTAAATTCCCTGGTAAATTCATCTCCGAGTATTTCTGGTAACAGTCAACGGCAGTCAAACCAGAATTTTCCCGTATTATGTCCATAATCTCCACGTCTACTTTATCAAAAGAAATGGGTGGATCTTTTTTCAGCGCCAGAAATCCTTTTTGGGCTCCGTAAAGTGCCAGAAATGCCATCGGCAGTATGGGAACAATGAAGGCATTCCCATAATCCGGTTTTAAAACTTCGGCTTTGTAGAACTCATCAGCATAAACTAACTGGAAGGCAGTGCTTCCCTGAAAATTTATATTGCCGAATTTGCTTAGGATTTCCGAACCTGAGGAAAGTGCCTTCCATTTTCTGACTCTCGCCGGGGAACGAAACGTAAATGTTAATGTACTATTCAGCGGTAAATATATTCCTGGTTTCCAGAAATACTTAAAGGTGTTAAATTGGGTACTATCCTGTGTCGATCTAGTCAAATCCTTGGATGCAGTCGTACTATCCTCGGTACTCAGTGAGTCCGTGTTATTTTTTGTACTATCTGCCGATTGCGTAAATCCATTAGCGACCGATAAAAGAATTATCAAAACCAGAAAAAATAAATATTTCATTTTAATATTGTTTTTAATTTAATCAACGATTCAAAATAGATTATAATTTACCTCCTGTCAAACCGAGTATTTTTTTCTTCAATTCATGCACAACCAAAAAGGCACGCATGAGTACCTGCCGATCTTATCAATTTCATTTGATTCGAGTGCACGCGTTAGTGGTACGCAATATTTACAGACCAGTTGCCACAAATTAAATAGAGATGCTGGAGCTTTTTACGATCTCTTAAAATTTGAAGTGTTCAATTTTTTCGGGTGGGTTTGAAGACTGTGCGAGCTTCTGAAAAGAGCTAGAAAGCCGCATCATTTTGTTCAAAATCCTGTAACTTATCAGGGTTGATTATACACTGTCCCTACCGCTGGGGATTTTTGTAATACCGCTGAATCTGTTTGGTTTGATTCTATAAATGCTAAAGGTTTCAGCTTGGAATTCACTACATAAGGCCCGCGGGTTGCATGCTAATTAAGATCCTAATTCTGCTTCGGTTCCACGATCAGGAAGACTGATTTCGTCTCGCCGATATTAAGTACCTCGTGCCAGACAACCCCTTCGCTGCTAAAGCTGCTGTCAGTGGCTATGTTCACATCCCGGGTACCATTTTCGTCGGTGATTCGCATTCGTCCACCTGCTAAAACATAACCGAAGTGCGGTTTGTGGAAATGGCGTTCGTGTCCCACACCGGGCTCGAAAGTGCACCTTAAAACTCTCAGGCGATCATTCTCATGCAATAGCTCACAAACCGAGCTACCCTCCCAACCCGCTTCAAGGGGATCAAGCAGCCGAACAGAGTGGCCGCAACCGCCAAGAAATATGGCTATCCATAGAAAGATGGCTGTTAATCGCATCGATAAATTCTCCTATTATCACGTCTCAAACCCCAAAACAGCTCCCGGGACAATAATACATCTTCAAACTTCCATGAGTATGCATTCCAAACATACAATATGGATTCCCACAAATAATAGTTTTTATGACCCATTCCTTAGATTCAAATCATTTCACCGGATTAATAATCCCTATCCGTTAATTCCCTCCCCTGCTCATCAAATGAGAGTTGAATGAGCTCTTCCAGGGAATAGGTTCGTCTGCGGCTGGATTCCAGATCAATCTCCTCCTTAAAAATATAATTAGCAAAGGGATAATATTCCGGCAGATGAGAAACCAGGTAATTCCCATTTTCTAAAAGGTTTTCATCCACATCTTTTGCCTGCATAATATATTTGGCATTTTCCGTCTTTAACCTCACGTGATATACGGTAACTACAACTTTTAATCCCTCCTTTTCTTCAGGAAGTGGGAGGGTTACATTCCATTGCCGCTCTTCACCCTGTTTTAGGCGGTTATCGCTTATTTTTCTTGCCGGACTCCATTCCCAAATTTGCCCGATTCGCAATTCCTTTCGCTGCAGTAAACCACCATCAATATTTTCAATGCTAGCAATCACCAGAATAAATCTTTCCGGATCTCCGGTCGGCAAATAATGACCGGATCTGGCATTCTTTAAGAAAATGCTAAGGGTTACTTCGCGTGAGGATTCAATATATTCATCCAAAACAACCCGGACGTCCAAACCAGGTTTATATCCGCGACTCAATAAGCTATCGTAGCCATTAAACCATTTGGGAATGCCACTGCCTGTCCAGTGATGGGCGTTCACCATTCGGGTTGGAAAGGATTGAAAACTCTCCGCCACCAGCCTGCTTTGTTCCGGCATATGGCAATCAACACAATCCTTTTTCTCACCATATATATCCAACAAATCATTCTGACCTTCAGCCAGTTCTTTGGTTGTTTCGAACCAGCAGAGCAGATTTTCGGTCAACGCTTCTCCCTGCGGGTTATGACATCGCTGGCAGATGCTTCTCAAAACCTCCCGGTCTTTTCTTAGCGGATGCGGGGCAAATTGACTCCCAATTGGACCGATTATGGTGTTGTTCCCAGTTTTCTCATCTGTCCGGAGATGGCAGGCAATACAGGTGATTCCTTCCTGCTGCAGTTCCGAATCAAATTGGGGATTTGCAGTTTTTATCGGAGCAAAAATGTTATTGTCAGCGAGATGGGTGATGATGGATTCACGCTGGTTTTGAACCGGAATATGACAGTTCAGACACAACCATTTCGGTGAATCATCTTTGGTTATTTCGGATTGAAATTGGATATCACGCAGTGCTGAAGCATGCGTGGAGTTTTTCCATTCCCTGTAAATGGATTGATGACATCTGCCGCAGTCAGATGCTTTTAGCCCCTCTACACCAGCGGGAATGTTCTGATTAGGGATGACAAATGCAAATCCCTGCATATCAGTGTCAAATCTCTCCGTGAGTGGCGTTTGCCCGTAATTTTGCCGGGCAAGACTAATGCCGAGAATGCACAGAGAAATTAAAGCAATAAAAAATCTGCTGTCTTTTGTAGATTCGTTCGAATTTCTTAGCAAAATCAAATAGTCCTTCTATTGACACTTTATTTATGGTTTTCAAATTACAGGTCTTTGGTTTGAAAGTCAAAACGGAATTGCATTTGTCCGAAAATTAAGCTTTTTTTATGCCCCCTATTGTTGAGACAAGTTCACCTCACTGGTAGAAATAATCTTAATTGACTTTTTCGGACGAATATCAATTTCCCAGTCGAACGATTTTCTTATTAAACATGTTACAAATTTGTGATACGGGTGTGAATATTGTTGATTATACTCATCTCGTCAACGTTGATCTTCCGGTTCAATCAATTCCAATTGGAACCGAGAGCTTTATCGCCGGCAGGATTTACCACATTAATAATGCCACGGTGACTTGAAAGTGTCGAATACAATTACAGTTACGTTGTAATCATTGACATTCCAAATTCACACCCGGGGCAATGAATTATATTAATCATAAAGGAGAATTTAATGAACAAGATTAAGTTTTTTTCAAGTATTTTTATTGTTTTGATATTATTGGTATTGACCTCCTGCGAACAACAAAACGAGCTGGTCGGGCCGGTTGAGGAAGATACTCAAAATTTACTTGAGGAGCCGGAAGGAATAGCCGAATCATCATTCCTCAAAGGGTATGGTAAGCGAGGTGCCTTATTTACCATGACCAACAGTGCCAGCGGTAATGAAGTTCTGGTTTTTGAGCGATCATCCGATGGTACCCTTTCCCTGCAGGGTGCCTATTCAACCGGAGGTTTGGGAACCGGTGCAGGTTTGGGAAACCAGGGTGGATTGATATTAAGCCGGAGCGGGCGATTGTTACTGGTTTGTAATGCTGGCAGCAATGACATCTCCCTGTTTAAGGTTAAACGCAATGGGCTGGATTTACTCGACCGCGTCCCCTCGGGTGGTGAGACACCCATTAGCGTGTCGGTTCGTGGCCGGTTGGTCTATGTGTTAAACGGCGGCGGAGATGGAAATATCAGCGGATTCGTTCTCAGACGCCACGGTCAACTATGGCCACTGGATGAATCCAGCCGGCCACTTAGCGGTAGCGGCACCGGACCGGCACAAATTTCATTTAGCAATAATGGAAGAGTCCTGGTGGTAACCGAAAAAGCCACCAACCAAATTCTGACATACAAAGTGAATCACCGTGGTTTGACAGATGGCCCGGAAGTGTTTGCGTCATCCGGCGCTACACCATTTGGATTCGCTTTCAGTCGCAAAGGATATCTGATTGTATCCGAGGCTTTTGGCGGCGCAGCCAACGCCAGCGCTACGTCTTCGTATCGGGTATATAACAATGGTGGTTTAAATGTAATCAGCCCCTCCGTCGCAACAAATCAGACTGCTGCCTGTTGGATTGTTATCACTGATAATGGCAAATTTGCCTACACAACAAATGCCGGCAGCGGTAACATTAGCGGGTACAGAATTAATTATGATGGCACAATAGAATTGCTGAATCACGATGGCATTACCGGCGTTACAGGTGCGGGAAGCGCGCCGATAGATATGGCCGTTAGCCGGGGAAGCCGCTATCTTTATTCCCTAAACAGCGGAACCCAAAATATCTCCATTTTCAAAATTAACCGTGATGGAAGTCTCGAACATATTGAAGAAACTGGCAGTCTGTCTGCTAGTGCAAATGGTTTGGGGGCGTTCTAGTTATCTTCTTGTGGAGATGGCGGAATTGAATTCGTAGAAATTTTTTGTTCTTATTGTTAGTTGTTAAAATATTCTGGTAGTAGCAGGAAAAATCGTTTTTCTGCTATTACCTTTTCTTAATCAGGAAATTTGTAGAGTAATCTGCTATAATTAAGAGGCTTTCTGAGCATCCGCACCAATGAAATGTGTTTCTCTTGGAACGAAACTGGTGCATTTAGATATTCGTGTGTAGGTAGCAGGGTAATAGCTCCTTCGCCGGCGGTCGATGCAACCTGCTTTACAAACCCTAAACGAACATTGCCGGCAAAAAAAACTCCCGGCATACTTGTTTCTAACCACATCGGTGGGCCTTATAGTTTGTTGTCTGCTTCAAGTGCCGCCAGATCATGGCCAGTAATGATGTAGCCATGTTCGTCGCGCTCCACCGTTCCGGCAAGCCATTCTGTATGCGGCAATGCTCCAGTTGGGATGAAAAGCGCGGCGACTGACTATTTGCAAATATTCTTCCCGTATCTGCAGATTGTAAAGTTAGACAAGTTACGAGATACTATTTTATTCAATCACATAATTTACTGGTCTTGATAAATTTGAAGGCCTCTTTTTCCATTTCAGCAATTCTTTTAAGAGCGGTAATTGCTCCTTCTTCCGTAGTACTGGTTACATTATCTTTTGGAAAATAAATAAGATTTTGATGAAGATAATTTCCGATCATTTCATACTTATCAAACAATACATTTATTTCTTCAAGTGCTTGATTTGCGTAGAACTTTCTAATGTCCTTCAAATGTGCTAATGCGGCTTTGCGTGAATCCAACAACGTAACATAATTCCACCAATTGGAATGGCTGTCTTCAACTCGTTTGTGTTTTAGATGAGAAATCCATCTTTCATAAGCAGCTAATCCACTGAAGTTTTTGTGGAACCAACTCGTACTTCCTTTTGGCATCCGTTTACGGAATGCATAATCAAGTACAATTTTGAATGAATTTCTGACACTAGCCCCCAAATTGGCACCAGCTGTTTTTTTGAAGATATGGAATCCACTTGCTTTAATCTTTTCAAGTTTTATTCTCTCTCCATTACCAGCGTTAATAATAAAACTCTGATCTTTATATCCAATCACCACCCCCCAATATGGATGAGAATGCCAGATTAATGCCGGTATTCCCTTTGCCAAACTATCTTTAATTGCACTCGTTATTTCTTCATCTTTATATCCCGCACCATCACAAAATTGGCTGCCCATTTTTTCCTGGTACCCAATTGCCTCAAGCGTGTGAAATTTGAAATAATGAGTCTGACAATCATCTGGTTGTTCAACATAAATTCCACTTTTATAGATCATTAATCGAAAGGCATGTCCGGAAATTCCCATCAGGAAATTATAGTCATAAGGCTCGCCCAGAATGGTCAAGGCACTCTCCAATGCCGCAAAAAGGGAATGAATTCTGCTCACTTTTGCGGGATTAGTAGCATCGCCGATTTCGATGGGTTTCACATTTACTGATAAAGTATATTCCTCTTCCATTTGCTTTTCTCTGATATTTGCGATAATAAAGATCGAACTGAACAGCGGTTTATGGGACCAGTGGAAGGGCAAAAAGATCCGCAATGCCTCATCTAAATGGGGTCCGATAGGGAGCCACGACGTTATTCTTCTCTGACACCGCTCAAATTATTATTGATTGAATAATTGATTTATTGTCTTCTGTATCTGCCCATTAATTGTGCTTCGGATAGAATATGTCCCTCAATTGCTTTCAACAGTCCTGATTTTGTAATTCCAACTTCAATGTCAAGCTCTTTCTTCAGTGCATAGATTTTGAAATAATATCGATGGGTACCTCCGGGAGGACACGGACCACCATAGCCTATTTTTCCAAAATCATTCCTGCCTTGTTTCGCTCCATTCGGCAAACTCTCTAATGCTGGCACATTCTCGGAAAGTTCATTGATGTTTGCCGGCAAATTGTATATAACCCAGTGTACCCATGTCCCCATTGGTGCATCCGGGTCGTCACAAATGATTGCAAATGAATTTGTTCCCTCGGGTACGGAAGTCCAATTTAGCGGAGGTGAAATATCCATATCATCACAAGTATATTTCTTTGGTATCATTTCACCCTCATCAAAGGCTGAACTTACTAATTTCATCGCTTTGCCTCCTTCTAAAATGTTAAGTTTATTTTGAATTGGACAAAAGCACAGAAAAATAAACAGACCTACTGCACAGCAAAACTGGTGAAGTATTTTTGTGCATTTCCTGGTAGTATTATCTGCATTCAAGGCTCTATACCAAAACAGAGTGACGAAAAACCTTTTGGGATAATATTTTGATTCATTGGAATCGAAACTGAATAAATTATATCAACTTACTGAATTACACTTATGAAACATGAGCTTTTTCAACAGTCTCATTGCTGAGACAAGCTGCGCATAGGCTTTGCCATCCGTCGGCTGGATGGAATCCTTTTAACGCCAATTAACTATTTCTTTTCTAAGTAATCTTTCAGCCTCTCGTTAATAAAATATTTCCAGCCTGCATAACAGCTCTCTCTGGTAAACTCAGGAATATTATCCGGAAAGCTCTCTACTATGTCACATGTGAGAACAAGTTTTGTAGAAGTGTCCTCTTGGAATAATTCGAACGTGACAAACGAGTCACCTGGGTAATTATCATATCTCCAATTATGCTTAATTTTTTTAAGAGGGACAACCTCCGTGATCCGCCACATATGAACAAAAGTGCGGTCCTGGCTCTGCACATTGAACCGGGTCTCAAAGCCGACCTCAGGCTTAAATGCCGGAATGTTTCCGAAATACCATTGTCGCATTTGGTCGATATCGGTAATTGAGCTCCAAACGGCAGAAATTGATGTTTCAAAAATCTCTTCTACAATGATTGGCTCATCACCTTTTTTCATTCTTCAACCTTTCGTTAATGTTTATATTCAATTTTGGTCAGGCTGCTCTTGCCAATAGGAGTATGACGTGAGCATAACCTGCGCAAGGCTTGAACGCACTGAACTTCATATTTACTCGTAATTTTAAGGAGTGCTCCGGACATCAGATTCACGCCAGAGTTCCTGCGGCAGGTTCATGCATTGTTATATCCAATTACTATTTTAGACTTATTAATTGAGGTAAAGAATTTTTCAATCCAACTTGCTCTTTCAAAGTTTTTGCTAAACAAGCAATTAACCATAATTTTATTTTTCCATTTTGTTCTGAATTCTTTTTATTACTATTGGATTTCAAATAATCACATAATATTGAAAACTGCTTTTCAACATAAGTTTTAATATCAGTATTAAAGGAGCCACATCCTTCAAGGTTTTCAATTGGTTCCATTCTTCCAATCCCCTGCAATAATAAATTTAAATGTCTAGGGAATGCATAATGACATATATCCATTCTACAAGCTTGGATTTCAAGATTTTTATATTCTCCTCTTTGCTGATATTCTTCATATGATTTCCAATCCCAAATTAATCTTGCAACCAATAGACGAACTAGTCTTTCTTTGTCTGGATTTTTATCCCCTAGCCATTTTGTTATTTGCTGATTTAGCTCATTTTTAAAGTAATTAGAATTTTCTTGGGAATAATCACCAAGCCATTTCATAAGTGAATTCACATACTGCTGTCCAAGTATACTTCTCCCTGTTTTATCACTGTTCAAAACATCTTTGCCTTTACTGATATGACTTGCACCAATTTGGGTTGGCTTTACATTTGGTTTTAAGTTTAGAATTGAATCTTTAATATGTTTGAAATGTTGTTGATATTTAAAATGACACACCTCGAATCTAGTAATTAATTCACGAATTTTTTGAACATTTTCTGAAATCTTTCCAAGAGTTTCCTCAAATGTATCTATTTCAATAATTTCAAAATCTTGAGGTGATATTTCTATATTTGACCACGCGCTCATAGCATATTCCACTTTTATTGCAAATAACGGTTGATACTTGGCCGCTCGCCTCAGGCGGGTTGGCTACTGTATGGTGTTAGCCTTTTATAAAAAAATAATTGCTGTTCTATGGATTAGTTCTGATTAACAATCCTGTCGTTGAGACCATTATCCTGAATTCTTCAGAGCTGTTTGAATTCATAAAAGATGCCGAGCCATATTCGGCATCCAGCAGTGGGGAAAGAAATGCAAATTTCTGCCGCATATCAAACATATTGAAGAGTCTGTTTTGTGAAAGCGAATAGTGTGTATGGACCTTGCTCCTTTCATCATTCAAATCAGAGTAGCGGCCCGCTACACGATCGAGTTCATAAGAGGTATGCAGCCCGAATATATTTGCAATAGGTTTCCATTTTAGTATATGTGCGTCAACATATAACTGATCACCGGCAAGAGCAAAAACCTTTTCACTTCCGTCAGGCATTAGGAATAGGGCACTAAATTTTTGCTCAGTGCTGGGTGTAATTCTTACTATGGCGGCCAGTTCTTCCCTAGTCAGGGCCTGGTATCCATGGATGGAAATGCTAATGGTGCCAAAAAGGGCAGATAGGGAGATCATCAGGAGGGTCATAACAAAATTCCTGCCTGTTGCCATAAGTTTCCTTTTTTTGCCGCTGCCTACTGTAAGGACAAGAAAGAACAGAGCGAGCAGGGCAAAGAGTATTGTAAGGATAATCAGCATATTTGACGCCACTGCCTGTGTTCTCCCGCTGTATGTTATTTTGCTTTTTTTACGACAAAATACAAACTATAATCAAAAATCAAAAGATTTATCCGTTATTGCGTGGCAAGCTCTTTTGTTACATTAATTTTCTTCAGAAAGGCTAACGGCGACGGAGGTGAGTCGCCGTCGGTCGTGTGCGGTAATTGCGTTAGCTATTTTCGCCGACCGACCCGGCTTGCACAGCCGCCCGAAAGGGCGGGGTCGGCTCCAGTGACATTGATGGGCGGAGCGCGAGCGCAGCCCAATCAATGGAACGATGAGCCCTCCGTCGCCGATGGGCTGACGAGCAAAGCGAGAGCTCGCAACAAGCAAGCGGCCAGCCAATCGGACAGGGCATAAGCTGGTGGGAAGGGAGAACCGCCTGACGTTATTTTCGAACTGCGCTGCCGGGGGCAACTAAACAATCCAATCAACACCGGTTCTCCCGGTCAGCTTTTTGCCCTCGTTATGCCCATGTTTATTGCGAAAATAATAAATTTAGTTTCTCGCCCAAGAATTGGCCCTGTTCTGTAAAAATCTCTTCTTGTGCCTTTTTCTTCTCTCCCACTTTAAATATGCTTTCTTCATAGGTTATCTGACTAAATAATCTATCTGATGCTAAAATTGCTGTGGTTTGCGAATCTATTACCAGAAAATCAACTGCTGAAGTAATCTCAAATCTTGTTTCCAAAATTTTGGTCCATCGAAAAAAAGTTTCTTCATCTAATATAAATAAGATGACATATTCTGTTAGGGTGCGTATTCCCAGTTCTTGGATAACTGGAAAATTTACTCTTTCTGGGAGGATATATTTGGGAACTGGTACTATTCGTTTAATCATTTCAGATTTTTTTAATTCTTCAAGCATTTTTGAAACATATAATTGTTCCAATTCATTGTTGATTGGTTGATTCTTAATTATAATTAATGACACGTCTATCGGAAAATTAGTAGGGCGACGAGTTGAACTGATAGCTTGAATCTGTTCTTGCGTTAATCCTTCTTGTGTAAGTGTAATTTTTCCAGTTTCATATTCTCTTTCTCTAAATTGTGCCGTATCATAACCGCGATGTTGGGCACAATTAGAAATGAGAACAGAAAAAAGAAGAAGCAGTGTCATCTTTTTCATAATTTTATTCCTTTAATTTATATATAGGCATAACGTGAAAGTAACCAGCGGCGGATTTAACACCGCAGATCTGCGCAAATTTTAAAATGGTGTTAGCTGGGATGGAAATTAAAAGTCCTCGGTTTTAGCCGTCTGAGTTAACTGCTTTGTTCGGCCGCCCGCTATCTTTCAAATCTTACTTTTGGAACACATAGATCGCCCATCCAAACGTCTCACGCCCCCACTTCAGGTAATTCTCTTTATTCTCCTGTACTCGCTTCCGCACATCTTTTAAATCAGGATCGTCTGGATGCTCTCTCGCCCACTGCTCCGTTGCATACCATTGCAATCCTTCATACCTGTCCCAATCATCTTGATTGCTTACCAATGTGTAGACCAGCTTCAAATCAAGCTCTTGCCCAATCCTCACGTTTTCGTGATGTGTGCCATATGTACTGCGTTTTTCACCGATAGTCTCCAAATATTCCGCCGTCGGCTCTTGTTGCCAATATGGCTCTCCCACGACCACCCAACTCTCGGGTGCCGCCATTGCCTTCAATGCCTTCAACGTTTCTCTATGCCCACCATATATCCAGCTCGCTCCGATACAGGCCACTAAATCGAAACTCTCCCGTTCCTCCGGTTGATAATCAGCCCCGTTCATCTCAATGAAAATCAACTTGGCATCGGGAATACGTTGCCGATGTTTTTCCTTTGCATCAGAGACAAAGTACGGCGAGATATCGACTCCTATTCCTTCAATAACATAATGCTCCGCCAACCGGATGATGAATTCTCCCTTACCTGTGGCAATTTCAAGCACGCGATCTCCAGGACTTAACCGCAGGAGACCGATAAGTTCATTGAGCTTCTCAACACTCATCGGGTTGCAAATGACGTGTTCCCGGTGTGTAATATCAAAGAATTTCCATAAGTCCATTTTCAACTTCTTTCTTGATAAGCAGCCGAACGTGTTAATAAGCAGTGTTTGTGAAGCGGAGCGTAACAAACATCTGCTTAATTAAATTGTTATGCACCTTTAGAATATTTATTCAGAACATGGTTTCTAATAATTTTATTTGTTGGGATTTCCTTAAAGAATTTATCGTGAGTATATAAATCCCCACGTTTTTGGGATTCAGATTCAACTACTTCATTTACGTAGGTTATGGCTTTATCTATTATTTTTGTAATATGTTCTTCTTTTTCTAAATCAATAGATTCTTTTTCTTCAATTAATTTAACTACATTCAATAAATGAAAAGTAGAGCGAGAAATAAAAGCCTCTTTTTCGTTAACGGACTCTTTTCTTCTTTTCTTTCTTTGTATCTCTTTTTTTAATTTTTCTAAAGGTAAAAATATTTTATATGGCGTTAGCATCTTTGTAGCAGTAATTTTGTCTTCATCAAAAATCTCGTCATACTTGTCGCCGAAAACAATTTGCTTTTGATTTTTTGCCTCTGAAGCCATATCAAAATAGTAAGCTAAATATATTTGCCCCAGAAGTTCATTGTCTAGACGTTTACTTTTGGATTGATCTTGATGTTGATTTTTCTTCCTCTCATAGAAATACCCTATATTTCTAAACTGTTCTTCAAGTTTCTTTTGAATTCTATCATTTGCATGTAAATCTCTTGTTCTAATTGGAGTTTGGCTATTTGTAGTTTCACTAATCCTTTCCCCTATACGATAATCTTTTTTTGTTTCACAAATTCTTACTAGCACCAAAATATTATTAACTTTATTCGGATCCTTTTGATATGCTTCAAACAACGCATGTGTTGTTTGACCTCCATTAACTATTTGAAGATTCTTTAACTCAACAAGAGGTGAGCGGCTATTTGGGGTGTAATTACATTCATCGCAAAGAATGGTAATACCATTGTTTAAATACCAAAAAATAAAATTGTCATCAGATAGTGCAGTTTCATGTATGCTTTGATTTATTCTATTTTTAAGTTTCAAATAGACTCTAACATTATCATTAAAAACATCTTCTATAAGACTCGCTGAATCATCAGGGTCTACAACAAGGCTTATTAAATCTGAAGCTGCAACAGTCGCAACAATCCCTTTTAAAGGGCCATCACTTCTATCAAAATATTGTTTATCAACAAAGTGAATTTTTCCATCTACCTTCCTATATTTTTTTTCTAAGATTTTTGAAACAATATCCTCTTGATCGTAATAATAAAATTCTACATATCTATATTTATTTAGGGTAGTTTCTAATTTTCTGACAGCATGCTCAATTGGTTTTTGTTTATTTGAGCATAGATAGTATTTAAATTTAACAGGTCCTTTTTCAAATAATTCCCAAATCTCTGCAACTTTTTCCCACAGTACATCATTAACATCTTTTTTTGTTAAAGATTTACTATAAATTCTTTCCATCGTAATAAGTATTTTATCAATTTCATTTTCAGGAAAGTGAGAATTGCTTTTTTCAAATGATTCAGCATATTTAAAATTAAATACGTGAACATCTCTATCGTTTATATATACAGCATCTAGCCCACCATCCATTGAACCATCAGTTATCACATCTTCAATTTCATCATCATTTAGAGACAGGATTGTTTCTAAAGCTAACCATTCGAAAGCTTGGCTTAAATCTTCTAATTCAAAGTCATCTTTGTATTTATTAACCCTTTCACTTATTGTGCTGAATGTGCTTAAATTAAACATATGATTATCCTTTTTTTGCATAACAAGTAATTCTATAGTTTCCAGATAACTTCACCAATATCACAAGTTTTTGATAGACTGGCAAGAAAAAGTTAACTAATCCGGAGAATCCTAACTGGATAATCCTTTATATAGCGGCGATATGAGGAAACTGGATAATATCCTCTGCTTTACGTACCCGCAAGATTCAAAGACCGTTTCAGCCAGCCGCCTCAAAGTGGCGTTCCATTATTTGCCACAATTACCAGCCAAAAATGGCTCCACCGCTAACATAATTATTGCTTTCTCAGAATCAGACAGGCCAAAGCAGGGCTTCATTCAAACCAACAGCCGTTTTCATTCGCTGATAATTTGCGAGGTCTGTCCATCAAATTTGATAAGATTCAACTGAAGATTTGTGGGTTGGTCGTGTGAGGATAATAAGGATTACTCCATTACGAAAATTCTTAAGAAACATTAATCTCCCGGATTATCGCTCCGGAGTGGATTTTTCCTGAATAAACACAAGAAGCAGAAAAAAATCACCTTTGTAATCAACTACTTGTTCAAATTCATTTTTGTAGTTGAAATGAACAAGAGAACTAGAAGCAGAAAGTTTACCGCCTATTAGAAAAAGACTAGTGGAGCTATCACTTTTTTTCACTTTTGCTCTATCTATTGCTTATTTTAAGGGATAATTTTTATGCCAATTATTAGGGCTTTTGGCTACCAATGATTCATACGGATTTCAATGAATGAAAACCGCGATTGTAATCGGTGCAACCGGTTTGGTCGGCTCTCACTTAACCGGTCAGCTTCTTGAGACTGACGATTACAAATTGGTCAAAGTATTTGCCAGATGCCCAATAAGTCGGGAAAATCCTAAACTGGAATCTCATATTGTTGACTTCGAAAACATGGAATCCTGGCAACATTTAATTACCGGACATGAGCTTTTTTCTGCTTTAGGCACCACCCTCAAAAAAGCCGGAAGTAAAGAAACGCAATATAAAGTTGATTTCACCTTTCAGTATGATGTGGCAGTAGCGGCTGCAAATAATGAGGTTCAGAAGTATCTTCTGGTTTCGTCTGTCGGTGCAAATGCGGCGTCGAATAATTTCTATTTGAGAATGAAAGGAGAACTTGATCAGAAAGTGTCGGATCTGCCTTTTCATCAAATTATGATTCTTAAACCTTCTATCCTTGCCGGGAAGAGGGATGAGAGCAGGGGGCTTGAGGAATTAGGCGTCTCCTTGGCAAAACCACTGATTCGAATATTACCTTTTTTGAGGAAATATCGTCCGATTGATGGTGAAATCGTCGCAGCAGCGATGATAAAGGCGGCAGGGATAGATAGCAAAGAGAAAGTTGTGGAATATGTTCTCGATGAAATTTTTGAGCTCCTGTAATAAATTGAATTCACATCCTTTTTCAGAAGATACATGATAACCGGATAACAAGTAGAATAGCGGAAAAAATTAGTCGAATTGATTCTCGTAACCAAACGAAAGGAGTATTCAAATGAAAGTTGGAATCATTGGAACAGGAATTGTCGGACAAACCATAGGCGCAAAGCTTTCGGATATTGGCCATGATGTGATGATTGGCACGCGCGATGTTGATAAAACTCTGGCAAGAACCGAACCGGATAAATACGGGAATGCACCCTTCAGCGAATGGAAGAAACAGCATCCGAACGTTGGGCTGGGAACTATTTCCGATACGGCCTCCCATGGTACTACCCTAATAAATGCTACTGATGGGTCAAGTTCACTCAGTGCGTTAAAACTTGCCGGCACAAAAAATACTCAAGGCAAGATCCTGATTGATATTGCCAATCCGCTTGACTTTTCCGAGGGATTCCCACCTTCTCTCACTGTGTGTAATACGAATTCATTAGGCGAGCGAATTCAAAAGGCATTTCCTGAACTTAAGGTAGTAAAAACGCTAAACACCATGAATTGTGCTGTGATGGTAAACCCTGGTCTGGTTCCCGGCGATCACACGGTTTTTTTAAGCGGAAATGACCCGGATGCAAAAGGGCAGGTTGCACGCTGCTTGTCCGAATGGTTCGGCTGGAAAAAAGAGAACATGATCGATTTGGGGGATATTACCACTGCCCGCGGCACAGAAATGCTTCTGCCCATATGGGTGAGGCTGTATGGTGCTCTGGAAAATCCCTTTTTCAATTTTCATATCGCTATTGGACAACAACCATAATTAAAAAACGATAATTTGCGGGAAAGCGAATTGTCTTTCTTAAGCAGATTACGTTTTTTCAGAAGTTTCTTAAAATCAAAAAGGATGCTCAGTCGTTGAACCCGGTTTTTACAACTCCGATAGGAACGGTATCTCTGAGAGTCAGGGATTTGGAGAAAATGATTTGGTTTTACCGGAATATTATAGGATTAGCCATTATCAAAGAGACGTCCGAAAATGCTGAACTGGGATTGGATAACGCAACTCTTGTCAATTTACAGATTCAGCCTGGTGGAAAGAGCTATCCTCGATCCCCTGGGTTGTATCATATGGCTTTTCTGCTGCCCAGCCGGCAGGACTTGAGTGCCTGGCTAAGGCATCTTATTTCCACCCGCTATCCTCTGCAGGGAGCCGGAGATCATCTGGTGAGTGAGGCACTGTATTTATCGGATCCTGAGGGGAATGGGATTGAAATGTATTATGATCGTCCGCGCAAAACCTGGGAATATGATAATTGGAGCATAAAAATGGATACCCTTCCGGTTGATTTGGAAGCGCTCCAAGCCGATGCTCCTAAAATGGATTTTGAAAAATTGTCGTCAGAAGCCTCGTTGGGCCACATTCATCTACGGGTTGATGATGTGGAAAAAGCATCACGATTTTATCAGGATATACTTGAATTTGATCTCATGACAAAATTGCCCGGAGCGGCTTTTCTAGGTACCGGCGGCTATCACCACCATATAGGGATTAACATGTGGCAGTCCAGGGGAGCTTCGGCACCACCACCGGATTCATTAGGTTTACAGTATTTTAGAATCGTGTTACCTTCTCCGGAGGTTCGCAGCAAAATATTAAGCCGATTAGACGAGAAAAAGTATTCCTTTAATGAAATGGGATCGGATATGTTTTTACGGGATACTGCCGGTAACGGGATAGTATTGTCAGTCTAATACTAATAGTCTTTTTGTTTTGTCGCAGATCATATAAGAATTCCATACTTAAGTATTTTGAAATTTGCCTTAATGAGTGGACAAAAATCTGAATCTGTTACTTTTGGTCTTTTAGAAGGGGAACTCTGATGAAAAACAAAAATCAAGGGCCGTTTGTTGATAATGAGGTGGTACGGGTAAATGTGGATAAAATATACAGCGAATTAGAACCTGTATCCGACATCGAATACCATAGTATTATCGAAAAACTGGGATGGAAACGTCCCTGGCGATGGATCCCCACTTTCTGGTCAAAAGAAAATTGGCTATTTCAGTTTTATCATGTCTTCTATGTCATCATTGTATTTTGGCCATTAGTATTTTGGCCCCATAAATGGTATGGCTGGGCGTTGGCATCACTTTTCTTTGCCCTGGGTCGTGAATATGAACAATGGAAAAATTGGGATTGGAAGGTACTGATGTTGCCGGATCGTTTGCTTGATATTTTAGGACACGTGCTTGGTTCACAAGCCTTATTCTGGGGGATTAAAATTATTTTCTGATTTGTCCCGTGGCCGCAGGGTCAATAGATTTGAATTTTGGTACAATAACCCTGTTCTTTCAGATATGATTGACCCTGGGCTTTTCCACCCTCCTCGTTAATTGTTTAATACGGGTAAAATACATAAATTGAGGAATTCAAATTCATCACCATTGTAATTCTTTAATTATTGCTGAAATTGATAACCGGATATACCTCTACATTTAATGAAAGGGATTGCTATGGATAACGCTCAGGATCGATTGGAAAACCGTGTCAAACGCCTGGAGACTCTAAATAAGATTTACATTCTGCTGGTTGCACTTTTTGCATCCATCGTTTTCTGGGGGATGCAATCTGTTAACGATTCGGTTTCGGATGTCTTAAAAGCCAGAGAATTTGAATTAGTTTCTTCTGAGGGGAATGTTTTGGCCAGATTAACATTCAAGGATAATGGGCCAGGTTTGTATTTGTTAGATGAAGAAGGACGAGATCGGGTGGCTATGATTTATGGCCCCGAGCAGGGAGGCTACTTTGTGATGGATGATTCAGGTGATACCAGATTGGGAGCGGCGCTTTTTTCTCACGGTGGCGCAGGGTATGCTCTGCACGGCAAAAAAATGAAAGGTGCCGCAGTTTTATACTATAAGGAGAAAGGGACGTTAAGTTTCTTCGGGCCGGAAGGTGAGGTACTGTTGCGGCTACCGGTTGATGCACCGGAGAAGTGAACTTGCAGCTCTTGTAAAACCTCAGAGGATCCGCAATTAGGACTTGAAAAGACAAGAGGAATTCAACTGTGCCAAGGGATAACAAAAAAATTCAGGATTATATTTTAAAAGATAAGGAAGACGAGGAATTATTTCGTTTGGGATTTCAGCACCAAGTCTGGAAAACTGAAACCGATGAGATTATTCAGAAAGCGGGATTCAAAAAAGACCAAACAATTTTGGATTTGGGCTGTGGACCGGGATATTTAAGCTTTGAATTATCAGAAATCGTTGGTTCAAAGGGTCAGGTAATTGCACTCGATAACTCTGAAAAGTTTATTAACCATCTCAATTCAAAGGTTTTATCTAAAAATTTTAGCATTATAACTGCGAAACTAATCGATATAAACGAGATTCAAAAGTTGATCCTTAAACCTGAATCCATTGATGGAGCAATTGCACGCTGGGTATTCATGTTTATAAACGATCCGGCATCAATAATTAAACAGGTGCGGCGTTTATTAAAGCCAAACGGCGTATTTGCTATAATGGATTATTTCCAGTTTCGAACCATGTCGCTGTATCCTCAGAGTACTGCCTTCACCAAAATTTACCGTGCGGTTTTTGAATTGATAAAAATACATGGAGGGAATGCCGATCGGGGTTGCGAGATACCAGAACTTTTAGCCAGGCATGGTTTTAAACTTAAAAAAGTTTATCCTATTCTTCGTTTCGGGACCCACGACTCTCCACTGTGGAAATGGCTGGAAATTACCGGAAGGAATCATGATAATTTGATTGATGCGGGATTAATAACCGAAGAGGAATTAGCAGAATATTATCGGGACTGGTCTGAACGTTCCAAAAATGAGCATGCCTTCTTTACTGCCCCTCCAATTCTAGTGACAATCGCCATGAAATCCAATCATGAAACCTGAAATTCTATTCAAGTGATAGAATTAAGCCAAGTTTTTTATCAAAATACTCTTCTGATTCTTGACTCACAATCCGGTGCCGAAATTTTTTCAAAAGATCTTTCTGAATTTAAATCCGGATTTGTAAATTAGACTTTTGGGAATCCGACACTATGGTGAATCCCTTCTAATTATTGCGAATTCTTAACTTCTGCTACTATGAAGATATGAAATCCTACAACCATCGAGATCGTGTCATTCTTGCCTTGAATCATGAAGAACCTGATCGAATCCCTTTGGACTTGATGGGAAATGCATCAATGCTGCTTGATAAAACCTATTTGCGACTGCGCGATTATTTAGGCTTGTCACCGATTCCCCCGAAACGACAGGGATCAACGGCGAACTATTATGATGAAAGGATTCTGGAATATTTTGATATTGACTTCCGCAGAATTTTTCTCAAGAAAAGTCGTCAAAATAAGATCTCCATGCATTCTGATGGCTCATTTACTGATATTTGGGGTGTGCGGTATAAAGTAATCGGACCGTTTGTCAACTCAATCGAGCATCCCCTTGCGAAGGTGGAGTCGCTCAGTGATTTAGAATCATACAAATGGCCCACAGCTGAGGATTTATACATTGCCGATGGTTTAACTGACGGAGCAAAAAAGCTGTATAATGAAACTGAATATGCCCTTGTTGCCCGCAATCCCCTATCCGAAGGCTTCCTCGATCGGCCCTGCCATTTGATGGGTATGGAGAGGTTTTTAATTATGCTCGTCCAGACTCCCGAAATTGCAGAATATATTATTGAGCGATTATTAGAAATTTATATTGATGTCTACAGCATGTTTCTGGATGCGGTTGGCCATTATGTACAAATGGTGGAAGTGGCGGATGATTTGGGAACACAGGATAGCCTGATTATTTCTCCACAAATGTATCGTGATTTTATTAAGCCGGCCGAATCAGAACTTTATGAGGTGATTCAAAAAAAAGCGCCTGACGCTGCCATCTTTCATCACACCGATGGTGCGGTGTTTGATCTGATACCTGATTTAATAGATGTAGGAGTAAATGTGCTTAATCCGGTGCAAACGTCTGCCCGCGGAATGGAGGCGAAAAGGTTGAAAGAAAACTTCGGTAACTCAATCACTTTTCATGGTGCCATTGAGAATGTAGAGGGTGAAATCACATCGGAAGAGATTATCTCTGAAGTAAAAAACAGAATCGATGTGCTCGCCCCGGGAGGCGGGTACGTGCTTGCTCCGTGTAATCACATGATCGATGTTTCACCCGACACGATTATATCCATGTACAAAACCGCCAGGGAGTATGGGGTTTACGCCTGAGTTACTTTTCTGATATACTATACTGAGCTTGAATTATATTAATTAAGCTGTGATGGATTATCCGACGTTTGAGCGTAAACAGCGATTTTGATTTATTTCGGATATTTCTTATATTAAATCATAAGGGTGTAGTACCATTTTCGGAACTATTTACGCATTTCACCACGAAATCTATCTTTGGATTACTCATATAAACGAAGGGACCATAAATGCAAATTTTGGGAATCGACATCGGTGGCTCTGCAGTAAAAGCTGCTCCTGTAAATATAGAAAATGGTGAATTGCTGGCAGATAGGGTTCGGATTAAGACTCCTCAGCCCCATAAGCCTGAAGAGATTGCTAAAATACTGAAAAAAGTAGCCAAACATTTTAGGTGGAGTGCTCCAATTGGCTGTGGCTTTCCAGCAGTAATTCAGGATAATACCGCGAGAACAGCATCCAATATCGATAAAAGCTGGATCGGAACGAATGTGGTTGACCTTTTTTCGCAGTCAACTAAATGTCCGGTACAAGTTATTAATGATGCTGACGCAGCCGGACTGGCAGAGATGAAATTTGGTGCTGGTCAAAATGAAAACGGAGTAGTTGTTCTCATTACCGTGGGTACCGGGTTAGGTTCATCCCTGTTTACACAAGGGAAATTATTTCCCAATACCGAATTTGGTCACTTTATATTGAATGGACAGGTTGCAGAGAAGTATGCCTCTGATGCTACCAGAAAAAAATATGATCTTTCCTGGAAAAAATGGGGGGTCAGATTTAATAAATATCTTCAACACCTCGAAATGCTTCTGAGTCCGGATTTATTTATTATTGGTGGTGGAGGGAGTAAAAAATATGAGAAATTTTCGAAATATTTGGATGTGCGGGCCAGGGTCGTAACCGCGCGACTCTTTAACGAAGCGGGAATCGTCGGTGCAGCGTTGGCGGGAGTACCTAAAGATGAGAACTAGGAAATGATATAAACTTCTCCTTCGCAATTTTAATATCTGAACTTTCTAAAATGTGCCTTCATCTCAACCTCTCTTTTCAAACTTGATTATAAAATATTTTATTTTATTCTACACTTAACATTCTTTTCGTGGGTATTCTATCCAGTTCCGACAAAAAAAGAGTGAATTTATTTTTATGTTGAATTCAGCAGAGTGTTTAATCAATTTTTGATAAGGCTGTGATTATCAGAACAAAAACCAAAAGGTTTCGTATTCTTTATTACTTTTCAATCATAAAAAATTAGTAGTTGAAAGATGAAGATCCAGCCAAGAAATTATTTTGCTCAAAAAACAGTTTTATCCATACTAGTACTATTTTTAACGACCTTCACCCTCGTTAACTTTTATAAGTATATTGGCTCTCCCACTGATGAGAATTTATTTACCAATCCACCTTCTCATCTTTATATCATAAGAGAAATTCCGGTCCAGAATAAGAGCAATAAGGCCGTGGATCACTCTGATAAAATTACGGTAGGGGATTTATTAATATCAATTGATAAAAAGAAGCCGGATAACGTGGAAGAGGTCAAAAATTTATTATCTGAGTTTACCGCGGACTCTGAGATTCCTTTTCGAATTTTTCGCACGGTTGAGAGTAGATATAAGAATTTTACGGTACTGAAATCAGCAATCCCGGATAGTCTCGTACGCAAAATACCACCATCTGCGTACGTAATTTCCGTTACATCCGGCGGCGCCTCAGATCGTGCCGGTATGAAACCGGGAGATTTAATTCTAAGAATCAATGGCCAATCATTTACGGATGCATTTGATGCAGACCGGCTTTTAAGGGAAGGACAAATTGGTAAAGCTAGTAATTACGATATTTTAAGATCTAACCAGGAACTTTCTCTGCGCGTTACCCTGGCAAAATTCGGAATTTCTTTATCTTTGCTGGTGATGTTCATTTCCGGTTTGGTTTACATGGGCCTTGGCAGTTTAATTTTACTTAAAAGACCGTACATCCGGGCTGCTTTACTTCAGGGACTTGCTTTCCTCCTGATCGGGTTTTTTATCAGTACTAGTTTGTTTCAGCGAATTGAAGACAATTTGTTTGCTAATACCCGTAGTTTTCTACTGATTTCCTGTGTTTATTTGGGAACCGCAATCTGGTTCAATGCCTGTTACTACTTTCCCAAAGAACGTCCGCAATTAATCGCAAAAAAATGGATTCGAAAATTAAACTATATTTTAGCGGGATCATTTTCATTAGCAATCGCTGCACCAACTTTTGTATTTGACCTCGCCGGTTCTTCATTATATGGCATCGTATCTCTGGCAATTTTGGCTTTTCTCATTATTCTGAACGTTGCTATTCTGATAAAATTCAGAAAATTAAGAAGTACGGAGCAGCGCCATCTCAGAAGAATCATATCGCGGGTGTCTTCAGTTGCAGGCATCACTGCAATTGTTTTAGCGGTTTATTGGATCTGGACAGATGGGTTCACTCTTCTCGGATTTATCGGTTTACCTTTAGTGTTTATTCCATTAGTATATCTGCATGTCATTGCTCATTACGGTTTGTTGGATTTAAGTATTAAAGTCAGACGGAATGTTCAATATAGCGTTGTCTCTTCAGTGTGGATTATTCTGCTGCTGGTTATCTATGTCTATCTGATTATGTTTCTATCACAATTGGAAATTACCATCCCGAGAGTTGAGGTCCGCAGCACTTTTATTGAAGTGATGGATGAATCTCTTCCAGCTGAAGAAAGTAATCGAGTTAACCGGGTTATGCTGATGTTTTTATTGGTAGGCGCTACAGTTATGGTGTGGAAGGGGGGAAAACAAGGGCAGGTATGGATTAACAGAAAATTTCATCGATCCAAGTATGATTACCGTCAGTCGGCCAGTGAATTAGCAGAGGTAATCTCCAATAATCTCAATATGTACGATTTGTCGAGAGGAATGGTTTTGAAGATTGCCGCCTTAATGCATCTGAAACAGGCCGGTGTTCTATTTTTCAAAGATGAAAAAGTTTGTTGTTCCCAGGCGATTTATGGATTTCAGTCGCAAAAGTGGGAAGATTTTTGTATGAAATCAGAGGAAGAAATTACCACATCGCTCCAAAAGTTTCATGGTGAAATTAGCGTTGACTATCTTCCTCCCATTATTAAAGAAAATTTGCGAAATCATGGATTTCTCTACATTATCCCCATTCGTTCAAAAGATAAATTACTAGGGGCTATTTTGGTGGGTGAGAAACTTTCGGAAGCAACATACCATAAAGAGGATCTAGAGTTTTTAGCCGCACTGGCAAAACAGGCCTCCGTGGCAATTGAAAATGCATTTTTATATGAAGAATTGACCGATCGAGAAAGATTAAAGCATGAATTAAATATTGCTCGTCAAATTCAAATGGCTTCCCTGCCGCAGTCTACCCCTCAAATTGAGGGATTGGACATTGCCGGATTTTCGCTTCCGGCATTTGAAGTAGGCGGAGATTATTATGATTACTTGAATGGCTCGGACAGTGAACTAACGGTGATTGTTGGGGATGTGAGTGGCAAGGGAACCTCCGCCGCATTGTACATGTCGAAAATTCAGGGAATTTTGCGCTCTTTGCACACCTTTGATTTATCTCCTCGTGAATTATTTATTCGTGCCAACGATGTGCTCTATCAGGATATTGAAAAAAAATCTTTCGTGACGGCAATAGGCGGGGCTTTTAATGTGCGGTCACGAAAATTGATTGTGGCGCGGGCAGGCCATCTGCCTTTATTTCACTTCAAATCGGAAAAAAACCGTGTTGAACAGGTAATTCCACATGGAATTGGGCTGGGATTGGAAAATAGCGGAAAATTTGCCGAAACAATTATAGAGATGGAAATTTCATTTTGCAGCAAAGATGTATTTCTGTTTGCCACCGACGGAATCACCGAGTCATTTAGCGATAGAGGTGAGGAATTTGGTGAGGCTAACGTAGAAAAGATCATAAAAAAATACGCAGATGAGGATGCCCAGTCTATTTTAAACAAATGTATTGCGGGTATAAAGGAGTTTTCGGGTAACACCAATCAACACGATGACATTACGCTGGTCGTTGTCAAAATACTCTGATCATGGCATCATACACCTCCTAAATAATACACTCCCTTTTTTGTTTGTCAGGTAATTTTTTTTCATGGTTTGACAAAAAATTTGGTATTTATTAGGTTAGTCGATTATTGCAGGATAAAATATCATCTTTTAAATTTACAAACTTCGTAGGAGGAAACAATGAGCAAGGTTATTGAGGTGAGTTTCCCCGGCGGGAAACGTGTTGATGCGCACTTCGGAAATACCGTCGTAAGAACTGATCAACCGGAAAAATATGGTGGAGAAGGAAGTGCACCAGAACCATTTCAATTATTCTTAGCCTCTATCGCCACCTGTGGCGGAATATACGCCCTGGGTTTCTGCCAGGCGCGAAATATTCCGGCAGATAAAATGAAATTTAACATGACCTGCGATTTTGATCCGGAAGTCAAAAGATATACAAAAATGACATTTAACCTAAAATTACCGCCTGAATTTCCGGAAAAACTGATTGGAGCGGTAAAACGTTCCATAGATATGTGTGCGGTTAAACGGCATATAGTTGACTCACCTGAATTTGAAGTTTTGGCGGATTATTAAGTTATCCGCTATACAAGGGGGGCGCGACTGCACCATATAAATTATCATAATGGAATAAAAAATCGAAATATAAAAGTTGCTGGTTAGACAAAATTGCGTCGAATGACAATTCCTCACTATTTTATAATAATCTGCAGTATCATATACCTGTTCGTTCCCGGTTCCCTTTTATCGAGAGATTCCACCCTTATTTCTTTTAAGCTCGAAGATCAATTTGGAAATGAATACACTGAAAATGATTTTTTGGGTCGTATTTCTCTTTTGATTGGAAGCGACAAGGAGGGGAGCCAATATAACAGACTTTGGGCGAGTGCCATTTATGATTCACTCGAGGAATGGGGAAAAACCGAACTGGTAAAAATGATCCCTATTGCTGATCTAAGGGGCGTACCCTTTTTCTTAAAGGGATTTGTCAAAAGAAAATTTCCCAAGCAGCGCGATAATTGGGTAATTCTGGACTGGAAAGGTCATTTCCCGAAATCTTATGATTTTGTGGCGCACCAAACCAATCTCTTGGTCTTTGACCAAAAGGGAAACCTCATCTATTTTACTCACGGAGAAGAACCTGACCATGAAAACATCCGGTCTATTCTGCTGAAATTAATCTCACTTTCTCCCGAAGGTAAGCCGCCAAAGTTTTGAAAATTTATTTCATCTGTTCATTCGGCATGCAACCTGCTGTGGAGGACACATTTGACTGCGCATTCGCTGAATAACGCTGAAACGATTTACGATTAGGATCGGGAGAAACAACCGAATCAAACTTATCGCCACGGCGGCTGCAATTCTTTCCCTTCACAAATGTTGAATTAGAATTTGAGCCAATTTTCAATATGAATGTTGCTCGCGTAAAGTTGGCTACCGTAACAGCCTTATATGATTTAAGGAATCTAAACGAGATCGGAGAAAATAATATCTGTAGAAAAAAGTGCCTGGATCAAAATTTTTGTCAGAATCCAAAAATGAAGATTATGATCCGGCGAATGACCGGTGGGTGGAATGAGTGAAGGGACTTCGCAAGGGACTACAACCCGAGGCTGATGATGTCCGTAAAGGGGCAGCAACACTGACTACAGCAATTGATTTGCTTCTTGCCTGGCTGGCCAGGGATCGCACTCGAACTGTCAAACTATCCATTAAAGTTAAAGACCAGATTCAGGAATTTGAACTATCCGGTTCGGGAATCAATAAGGAACAATTGAATTCACTTGTTGAAATTGCAATGAATAAATTGAGGAAAACCGATGAGTGATCTTACCTACAAAGCGTTACTGGTAGGCAACAGTACATTCCCGGAGGATCCAAACAACCTGCCAACGTTGAAGGAAAAGCAAGAGAACGCTTTTGACGCTATCCGCTGCCATCAGTCTTTTGGCAGAGCCTTTTCAAAGCTGAAAAAGGTCGGCTGGCAATCCGGTAGTTGTACTCCCCTCAAAAATTGTATTCGGATCAGCTCTTTAGCTGATATGGATCATTGTCCGGATGTTTTTTCGACATTAATTTTCCGTCAATGATAAATTATCCTATTCTGCGAATCAAATGGAGGGAAGGACCCATGCAATCAAAGTGTGAAATCTGCAAACTAAGAAAAAAGGCGGAAGAAAAGCCAAATTCATTTGTGGCAAAATTGTGGCGTTGGCACACCGGCTGGTGTCCGGGTTGGAAAGCCTATCAGAAGGAGCTCGAAGAATTGAGAAAAGAATCAGCCGGTAAACAACCGACCGCTGATATGGATGTGTCAAATTAGCTCATTCCACCTTTTATTATGTAATTTAGTCATTGCGAGGAGTGAGGGGCGAACGATAACCTATCCACTGATTCGATGAATCGTAGATTCGTAGGACGGTCTCGTACCTACGCCATCGTAGATAGAGAAGCAATCTCAATTTAAAGATTGCCACATTCCGCCTCATCGCGGTGTCCATTCCAGAAAAATAGATCGCCACGTTCCTACGGAATTCGCGATGACAGCTTTTTGGGGTTTTGGCGAAATTTCTATTATACTAGTGCCGGTAACTGCGATTTTAGGTCCTGTCCGAAAGACTCCAATGGAGAAACAGGTCCAGGGTGGCAATTCGTGTTTTATTTGTCACACCGAAATTTTTTCGGCATCTAATTGATTTTCATGAAGGTCCTATTTTGTGAGAATCTGATGTCGTAAGAAAATCTGGCAGTCCAAGGATTTGAAAATCAAACTCGGGTCCGGCAATCGCATTTCTATCACTAAAGCAATAAATCTTTGTTACAGCTGTAGAATTTTCCTCTCTGTAAATCCAATCACAGAAAAAATTCTCTTTGGAATTTCAACGTGGCATACTTTTATTTTATCAGATAAAAAAATTGCCGATGGAATAGAACCATGAAGATTGTCGTCTTGGACGGGTATACATTAAATCCTGGTGATTTAAGCTGGAATGAGCTTCACTCTCTCGGTGAATGCCAAATTTATGATCGGACCCCGGCTGACAGGGTGGTGGAGCGTTCCCGGAATGCAGAAATCCTCTTGTTAAACAAGACGCCACTCCCGGCAGAGGCAATTGCACAACTTCCACATCTGAAATACATCGGCGTTCTGGCTACCGGATATAATATTGTTGATGTCGAAGCGGCGGCTACCCGGAAAATCACGGTGACAAATGTCCCGACCTACGGAACAGACTCAGTTGCTCAGCAGACCATCGCCCATATTCTCAACCTAACCAACCACATTGCATTTCATGCTCAATCGGTGGCAGCGGGTGGTTGGACATCTTCGAAAGACTGGTGCTACTGGGACAGGCCGCTGATTGAGCTGTCCGGTTTAACATTGGGGATTATCGGATTTGGCAGAATTGGCAGGGCGGTTGCGGAGAGGGCAAAGACATTTGGAATGGCCATTCTGGTTAATGATCCATTCTATCAAGGTGATACAGACGCCGGAGTAAAGAAAGTGGAGCTTGAACAGATATTTCTTGAAAGCGACATTGTTACCCTGCATTGTCCTCTAACCAAAGACACCGAAAATCTGGTTAATGCTCGGCGGCTAAGTCTGATGAAAAAGAGCGCCTTTCTCATTAATACCAGTCGTGGTCCTCTGATTGACGAAACTGCGCTTGCCAACGCCCTCAATAGCGGACAGATTGCCGGGGCCGGGCTGGATGTGCTTTCCGTTGAACCGCCATTGCCGGATAATCCGCTGCTGAAGGCCAGAAACTGCCATATCACTCCGCACAATTCCTGGGCCACCAGGGCCTCCAGGCAAAGATTGATGAAAACGGTAATTGAAAATATCCGCTCTTTTCTGGATGGAAAACCGCAGAATGCAGTCAATATTTAGAATTAATTTTTATAAATCTTTACCGGAATATATTGGTGGGATAGTGGTAATGAAGCATCTGTCGAAGCCGATCAATTAATTTGAGTTCCGGATTGGGTTTAAATTTTGCCTTGTTATTCATGGGCCTTTTTTCTATTTTCCATAATATAAGACCATAAACAAAAAATATGGAA
>Ga0209536_100002514_pt1 | contig 29912 bp, 22 predicted proteins | sample DeeMarSeWOR28_12_FD_187461 | JGI IMG/M metagenome (GOLD analysis project Ga0209536, IMG submission 187461) | Marine sediment microbial communities from White Oak River estuary, North Carolina - WOR-2-8_12 (SPAdes) (version 2) | ecosystem: Environmental > Aquatic > Marine > Intertidal zone >...
GAGGACGAGCCGGAAGAGATCACGATGTCGTCGCCCGAGGAGGACGAGCCGGAAGAGATCACGATGTCGTCGCCCGAGGAGGATGATATCGAGTTTGAAGATCAGCACGGATTATCTGGCGATGACGATGAGCCGGGCGCGTCACAGCGTGTGGCTGATTCGAGTGAAGCGGGGGCAGAGCAACAGCAGGAGGGCCCCCCCGACCCTTTCGTCGTGAACACATCGAACCCGGTGCCTGGCGCAGAGGCAGAGACCAGCGAGTCCAGGGTTCAAGGGCCGGACGAACCAACCGGCCTGTCGTTCGATCCGGAACTGCTGATAATTTACCAACAAGAGGTAGAACAGCACCTCGCCACAGTAAGTTCCGCCCTTGATCGCGCGGAAGCCAGTGGTGAACTGGTTCCGGGCGAAGAAATATACCGCGCACTGCACACCATTCATGGCGCCTCCCGTACCGCGGATATCTCCAGCATAGGCGAACTCGCCAGCCTGCTGGAAAAACCATTGAAGTCGGCTATCGCCCAGAAGATGGCGCTCGATCACGAAATCGTCGCTCTTTACAGGGAAGGACAGCGTGCTCTGCAGCAGATGACCGTTGAGCTGGTGGATACCCGGAATATGCCGCTCATTCCCGCCGATCTCAAGATCAGCCTGACCGCGCTGGCGGATGACTTTGAAGAGTATACGGTCGAGATTTCCGAAGATGGCAGCGGGCAGGCCGGTGATTTCATCGACACCTTGACGATGATGAATGAAAGCGCCGATAGCGAACAGGACAACGAGTTGCTGGAAATCTTTGTCGACGAGGCAAATGAGTTGCTGGAAATGAGCGACAATACGCTGCACCAATGGTCGGAACAAAGGCAGGACGAGCCCGAAGCACAGGATTATGGTGCGGTGATGGAGCTGCAGCGTTATCTGCATACCCTGAAGGGCGGTGCGCGCATGGCCGAACTGAAGGAGATCAGCGACCTGTCGCATGAGATGGAATCCCTGTTTATCGCGGTGATCGATGGTCGTGTCGAAAAATCCGAAAGCCTCGTCGAGCTATTAAAAAATGCTTTTGATTTATTGCATCGGCAGGTTACCGATGCGCAGCGAGGTCAACAACTGAGCGCATCGGCCGGCATGGTCGCTGCGCTGCGCAGCCTGCGCCTCGGCGAAGACAAGTCCGCGCGTGACGACGTCGCGGAAGAGACTCCTGGCTACGCCGTGGATAGCGAGGATATCGACATCGTCAGCGAAAACCTGCCCGGCGAGCCACTGTCGGGCGTGGATCGGTCGGCGCAGGACGTTATCAAGGTGCGTGCCGACTTGCTCGATAACCTGGTCAGTTGTGCGGGTGAAGTCAGTATTTATCGCGCGCGCATGGAGCAGCAGGTTGCCGGCCTCGGTTCACACCTCGGGGAGCTCGGACAGACCATCGCGCGCCTCAAGGCACAGTTGCGTAGCCTGGAGGCTGAAACCGACGCGCAAATCCATTTCAGCCACCGCAGCGAAAATACGCGCAGCGAAGAATTCGATCCGCTGGAAATGGATCGGTACACGATGATCCAGGAATTATCGCGCTCACTCGGCGAGTCGGTGAACGACCTTTCCAGTCTGCAGACCATGCTGGGTGATCAGGTCCGGGATTCGGAAACATTGCTGCTGCAGCAATCGAGAGTCAGCAGCGATTTGCAGGACGGTTTGATCAAGAGCCGCATGATCAGATTTTCCGGCTTGTTGTCGCGTCTGCGTCGCCTGGTCCGACAGAGTAGCCAGGAACTCGGCAAGAAGGCCGAGCTAGTGGTCAACGGGGAACAGACCGAGGTCGATAACAAGGTGCTCGATCGTATGGTCGCACCGCTTGAGCACATTATTCGCAATGCGCTGTCGCACGGTATCGAAACCCCGTTCGAACGCGTCAAAAAAGGTAAGCCTGAAATCGGTCGAATCGAGATCGACATCAACCGCGATGGCTCGGATGTGGTCATCAGGGTCAGCGACGATGGTGCCGGTGTCAATATCGATAAGGTGCGCAACAGGGCGATGCAGTTAGGGATGCTGGAAACAGGGCGTGGCGCGAGCGATGCCGAGCTGGTGCAGTACATCCTGGAACCTGGTTTCAGTACCGCCGAGCATGTCACCCAGCTTTCCGGCCGCGGGGTCGGAATGGACGTGGTCGATATCGAAGTGAAGCAACTCGGCGGAACCCTGCAGATCGAAACCACACCGCAAGGAACGACCTTTATCGCGCGCCTGCCGTTCACGCTATCGATCAACCAGGCTATCCTGGTGCGCTGCGGTGAGGAAACCTATGCGATTCCATTGCTCAATATCGAAGGTATTACGCGCATCGATGCGCAGCAGATGCAGGCCTATTACCGCGAGGATGCTCCTGAACTGGAATACGCCGGACAAAACTTTGCGTTGCATAATCTGGCCAGGCTGGTGGGCGCCGAGTCCTCCTTCAGGGCGGGTGTAGACAGGGAGAAACAGGCTGTGATCCTGAGCCGGGCAGGCGATATTCGTGCGGCTCTGCATGTCGATGAGATCATCGGTAATCGAGAAATCGTAGTCAAATCCCTGGGCAAGCAGTTAAGCCAGGTGAAGAGTCTTGCCGGCGCAAGCATCCTCGCCGACGGCAGCCTGGTGCTGATTCTCGATATCGGCGGTTTGATTCGGCAGAATTTGGGCAATACGGTGAAGGTGGTCTATCACCCGCAGGGCGAACAGGTCAGCAAGTCGCGCGAAACGGTGATGGTGGTCGATGATTCGATCACCATGCGGCGCATTGCCAGTAAGCTGCTGGAGCGGCATAACTACGAGGTGGTCACCGCCAAGGACGGAGTCGATGCGCTGGCGCGACTGCAGGATGTGCGCCCCGACGTCATGCTGCTGGATATCGAAATGCCGCGCATGGACGGTTTCGAACTGGCCACGCACCTGCAGAACGAGGCAAGTTATGCCAGGATCCCGATCATCATGATCACTTCGCGCACCGGTGAAAAGCACCGTGATCGCGCCTTTGAAATCGGCGTCGCCAACTACATGGGCAAGCCCTACCAGGAAGATGAGCTGATACAGAATATCCAGTCCGCGCTGGCGGGTCGGTAAGCGGAGGCAGCGATGAATGACAAGACCACATCGGTACGTTGCATGCTGTTGCCGCTTACCTCGCTGAACCTGCTGGTGCCGAATTCGGCAGTGGCCGAAATCATCGGCTACTCGGCGCCGCGTGCGTTAGCCAATTGCAGCGACTGGTTCGCCGGCGTGGTGCTGTGGCGCGGCGTATACGTTCCGGTGGTCGCGATCGAACAGATGTGTGATGTCGCCACCGCGAGTACCGGGCCGCGCGCGCGCATCGCCATTATCTACAACCCGGAAAAAGATCCCGAGCTACCCTATCTCGGAATTCACATGCAGGATATCCCACGTGCTTACCTTGCCGACCCCGACACCACCGAGTCGGGCAGCAGCGACGGCCTCAGCGATTACCTGCTGACGCGCGTCGACGACGAGGGACTGCAACGCGTCATCCCCGATCTCGATAAAATCATTGCCGATCTCAAGCTCGAATACAGCCCCGCGCGCCTCGAAGAACTGAAAAAATAGCAACGCCGCGATACCGCTGCATTGGCGTTATCTAGTCCGTATATCTCACCGGTTTCCCGCTGCGGGCGCGACGACGTCTTTGCGCCGTCGTCGCGACATAAAACCGGTGAGATATGCGGGTCAGTTGAGGTCGCCGAGCAGTGACTGGGCGATGGCCAGCGCGCTGGCGGCAGCGGTTTCGGTACGCAGTACGCGCGGGCCGAGGCTGACCGTGGTGAAGCCCGACGATTTGCCGAGCTCGATCTCGGCCGGATTGAGGCCACCCTCGGGGCCAAGCAATATGGCGATGGAGTCGCACGCGACGTGCAGCGCGGTCGGCAACGGTGCGCCGGAAAATTCCAGCAGCAGGCGCAGGTCGGAGGTGCACGCCGCCAGGGCTTGCGCGAGGTTGTCGTGGTAGTGGATCTCGGGTAGCAAGGCGCGCCCGCATTGCTCGCAGGCGCTGATGGCGACGCCGCGCCAGTGTTGACGTTTCTTTTCCAGTCGCGCCGACGTCAAAGGCGCCTGGGTACGCTCGGACGGGAACAGCGAGATTCGTTTGACGCCGAGTTCGGTGGTCTTCTGGATCATCCAGTCCATGTGATCGGCCCGTCCCAGCCCCTGGATGATTTCGCTGTGCAGCGGGGATTCGGTGGTTACCACCGTTGCCGCCTCGATGCTGGCGCTAAGGCGCTTGCCGTCGGCGCCGAGCACGGCGTGATAGTCGAGGCTATCCATGCCATTGAACAGCCTAAGCTCCGCGCCCGGTTTCAGGCGCAGCACGTGCTTCAGGTAATGGGACTGAGCCTGGGTCAGCGCGATGCGCGCGCCGACCGCAAGCTCGTCTTCGACGTGAACGCGAGCGATGCGCATCTCGCGACGCGATCGCTAGTAGCGGTAAGCCTCGGGCTTGTAGGGGCCTTCGACCTTGACGCCGATGTAGTCGGCCTGCTCCTGGCTGAGTTTGGTCAACCTGGCGCCGATTTTGTCGAGGTGCAGGCGCGCGACTTCCTCGTCGAGGTGCTTGGGCAGTACGTAGACTTCATTCTTGTACTTGCCCGGGTTGCAGAAGATTTCCATCTGCGCCAGCACCTGGTTGGTGAACGAGTTCGACATGACGAAACTGGGGTGGCCAGTCGCGCAGCCGAGGTTCACCAGCCGGCCTTCGGCGAGCAGGATGATGCGGCGGCCGTCGGGGAAGATGATGTGGTCGACCTGTGGCTTGATGTTTTCCCACTGGTACTGCTTCATCTCCGCGACCTGTATCTCGTTGTCGAAGTGACCGATGTTGCAGACGATAGACTGGTCCTTCATCTGCTCCATGTGCTCCTTGCGGATCACGTTGAAGTTGCCGGTGGCGGTGACGAAGATGTCGGCCTGGCTGCAAACCTCGTCCATGGTGACCACGCGGAAGCCTTCCATCGCGGCCTGCAGCGCGCAGATCGGGTCGATCTCGGTGACCATCACGGTAGCGCCGAGCCCCTTCAGCGACTGCGCGCAACCCTTGCCGACGTCGCCGTAACCGAGCACCACGGCGACCTTGCCGGCGATCATTACGTCGGTGGCGCGCTTGATGCCGTCGACCAGCGATTCGCGGCAACCGTAGAGGTTGTCGAACTTCGACTTGGTGACCGAGTCGTTGACGTTGAACGCGGGGAAGGGCAGTTCGCCCTTGGCCTGCATCTGGTAGAGGCGGTGCACGCCGGTAGTGGTTTCCTCGGTGACGCCACGAATGTTTTTCTGGATCGTGGAGTAGAAGTGAGGGGATTCCGCCAGCTTCGCCTTGATCGCGGCGAAGGCGATGGTTTCTTCCTCTGTGCCCGGATGGTCCAGCACGGAGATATCTTTCTCGGCCTTGCTGCCGAGGTTGATCAGCATGGTGGCGTCACCGCCGTCGTCGAGGATCATGTTGGGCGTCCCGCCGTCGTGCCATTCCATGATGCGGTGGGTGTACTGCCAGTAATCCTCCAGCGACTCGCCCTTGATGGCGAACACGGGAACACCGGATTCGGCGATTGCCGCCGCCGCGTGATCCTGGGTGGAAAAGATGTTGCACGAAGCCCAGCGTACTTCGGCGCCGAGCGCGACCAGGGTTTCGATCAGCACCGCGGTCTGAATGGTCATGTGCAGCGATCCGGCGATGCGCGCGCCTTTCAGAGGTTGCTCGGCGCCGTACTTGCCGCGCAGCGATACCAGGCCTGGCATCTCGGTTTCGGCAATAGCGATTTCCTTGCGGCCCCAGGAAGCGAGGGCAAGGTCGGCGACGGTAAAGTCCTGTTTGATGGCGTGTTGGGCATTGGCACTCATAAATAGTCTCCTGAGTATTTATGAGCGCAGTTGAAATGATCTAATGGGCGAGCCTGGCAGCCAAGCTGTCGCAGCGCTCCTCGCACACAGGTCCCGGTCGAGGGAAACCGGGTATTTTAATCGAAAACCAACCCCTGTCAAACCACGCAGGGGTTGTGTCCGGGTGCGTTTACAGGCCGGCGTCGGCTTTCAGTGCATCCGCCTTATCTGTACGTTCCCAACTCAGATCCAGATCATTGCGGCCGAAATGACCGTAGGCGGCAGTAGGCTGGTAGATCGGCTGCAACAGGTCGAGCATGGCGATCAGGCCCTTGGGGCGCAGGTCGAAATGCTCTTGAATCAGCGCGATGATGCGCGCGTCGTCGATCTTGCTGGTGCCGAAGGTGTCGACGCTGATCGAGGTGGGTTTGGCAACACCGATGGCGTAGGAGACCTGCACTTCACAGCGATCGGCGATACCGGCGGCGACGATGTTCTTGGCCACGTAACGCGCCGCGTAAGCGGCCGAGCGGTCGACCTTGGATGGATCCTTGCCGGAGAAAGCACCGCCGCCGTGGCGCGCCATGCCACCGTAGGTGTCGACGATGATCTTGCGGCCGGTCAGGCCTGCATCGCCAACCGGGCCACCGATGACGAAACGCCCGGTCGGGTTGACGTGGATGTGTTCACTCTTGCACTGTGCCAGCCAATCGGCGGGCAGTACCGGCTTGAGAATGGTTTCAATGACCGCTTCGCGCAGTGTCGCGAGATCGACGGATTCCTTGTGCTGGGTTGACAGCACCACTGCCTCGATACCGACCGGCTTGTGGTTTTCGTAGCGCAGCGTAACCTGGCTCTTGGCATCGGGCATCAGCCAGTCGAGTTCGCCGGATTTCATCAGTTCGTATTGCCTGCGTACCAGCCGATGCGCATAGGTGATCGGCGCTGGCATGAGCACGTCGGTTTCGTTACAGGCGTAGCCGAACATCAGGCCCTGATCGCCCGCGCCCTGTTCCTTGTCGTCGCCCTCGTCGACACCCATGGCGATATCGCCCGACTGCTTGCCGAGCCCGGTCAGCACCGCACAGGTCTTGCCATCGAAGCCACATTCGGCGTTGTCGTAGCCGATATCGCAGACCGTCTTGCGCACCAGCGCTTCCATGTCGACTTCGGCATTGGTGGTGATTTCCCCGGCGAGCAGCACCATGCCGGTCTTCACCAGGGTTTCGCAGGCAACTCGGGAGCGTCTGTCCTGGGTCAGCAGGGCGTCAAGCACGGCGTCCGAAATCTGGTCCGCCATCTTGTCGGGATGGCCTCCGGATACCGATTCCGAAGTGAATATGTATGAGTCTGCCATGCAAGCGCCCCGTGGAAAGTCGAAAAGGGAGCATTATATGTAAGACATTTTAAAATAACAGCCTTTAGATGGCGCCGTGTTGCATTTGCTTGACGAAGTTCAAGTGTTTTATAAGTTGCCGTGAATTTGCATTTACGAGAGAATATCGCGCCTTATCGACAGCGCGTGGGTAATGGTCGGCCGAAACAACCGTTCCCGGATTCCTGGCCCGGTTGCCCGGATGAAGAGAAAGCCATTATCAATCAATCACTTATGATAAATACTCTATAAATGGGGGCGATCAATGGCATCACGTAAAATGCTGGCAAACGCTATTCGGGCGCTGGCCATGGATGCGGTGCAAAGGGCCAATTCGGGCCATCCGGGAGCCCCAATGGGGATGGCCGATATCGCCCAGGTACTCTACAGCGACTTCATGCGCCACAACCCGGCCAATCCGCAGTGGAGCAATCGCGATCGCTTCGTGATGTCCAATGGACATGGCTCGATGCTGCTCTATTCGGTGCTGCATCTGTGCGGTTACGATATCACCATCGAAGACCTGAAGAATTTCCGCCAGTTGCACTCGAAGACACCCGGCCATCCCGAATACGGCTATACACCGGGAATCGAGACCACCACGGGCCCGCTGGGCCAGGGCATCAGCAATGCCGTCGGCATGGCGATTGCCGAGCGTGTGCTGGCGGCCGAATTCAACCGCGACGATTTCAATATCGTCGACCATTTCACCTATGCGTTTGTCGGTGACGGCTGCCTGATGGAAGGTATCTCGCATGAAACCTGCTCGCTCGCCGGAACCCTGGAACTGGGCAAGCTCATCGCCTTCTGGGACGACAACGGTATCTCCATCGACGGCAAGGTCGAGGGCTGGTTCCGGGATGATACCCCGGCGCGTTTCGAGGCCTATGGCTGGCACGTGATGCGGGTCGATGGCCACGACCCGGACGAAATCAAGATCGCTATCGAAGCGGCGCGTGCAATAACCGCCAAGCCCTCACTGATCTGCTGCAAGACGATCATCGGCTACGGTTCGCCCAACAAGGCGGGCAGTCATACCTGCCATGGTGCGCCTCTCGGCGACGAGGAAATCGAACTGGCGCGCCTGGAACTGAACTGGGAATACCCCCCCTTTGAAATTCCCGAGGAGGTCTACCAGGGCTGGGACAGCAAGGAAGCGGGCCAGGCGCTGGAAGACAGCTGGAATGAAAAACTGACTGCCTACCGCGAAGCCCATCCAGAGCTTGCCGCCGAGTTCGAACGGCGCATGCAGCGCGAGTTACCGGAGAACTGGGCCGAAAGCGTGCAGGCGTTCATCGACGAGACCAACAGCGCTGCACCGGAAAAGGCAACGCGCGTGTCGTCGCTGGCAACGCTCGAAGCCATTTCACCGCTGCTGCCGGAATTGTTTGGCGGGTCGGCGGACCTGGGTGGCTCAAACGGCACCGAGTGGTCGGGCATGAAGCCGATGCGCGCGGAAATGCCGGCCGCCAACTACGTCAACTACGGCGTGCGCGAATTCGGCATGTCGGCGATTATGAATGGTATCGTGTTGCACGGCGGATTCATTCCCTACGGCGCCACCTTCCTGGTGTTCTCGGATTACGCGCGCAACGCTTTGCGCATGGCGGCGCTGATGAAGGTCCAGTCGATCTTCGTCTACACCCACGATTCGATCGGCCTCGGCGAAGACGGCCCGACCCACCAGGCGGTCGAACACATTCCGACCCTGCGCATGATCCCCGACATGGAGCTGTGGCGCCCCTGCGACGCGGTCGAAACTGCGGTCAGCTGGAAGGCCGCGATCGAGCGTCGCGACGGCCCGACCTGCCTGGTGTTGTCGCGCCAGAACCTGAAGCACCAGGCGCGCAGCGCCGAACAGATCGAAAACATTGCGCGCGGCGGCTACGTGTTGCGCGACTGCGACGGCCCGCCCGAGGTGATCATCATCGCCACCGGCTCCGAGATCGAACTGGCGGTTGCCGCATGCGAATCCGAGGCGCTCGAGGACGAGAAGGTGCGCGTGGTGTCGATGCCGAGCACGACCCAGTTCGATCGGCAGCCGCAGGATTACCGCGATTCGGTTTTACCCCCGGAGGTCAAGGCGCGTGTCTCCATCGAGGCGGCGGCCACTGCCGGCTGGTATAAGTATGTCGGTATGGACGGCACCGTGATCGGCATCGATTCGTTCGGCGAATCCGCACCCGCCCGGGAGCTCTTTTCCTACTTTGGTTTCACCGTCGGCAAGGTGGTGGAAAAAGTCAAAAACTATTTGCAATCAGATTAATTCATCAATGGGAGATAACACATGACAATTCGCGTCGGTATCAACGGTTTCGGTCGCATCGGGCGCATGGTGTTTCGCGCGGCACAGGATTTCGACGATGTCGAGATCGTTGGCATCAATGATTTGCTCGAGCCGGATTACCTGGCTTACATGCTGAAATACGATTCGGTGCACAGGCGCTTCAAGGGAGACATCTCCGTGGACGGCAATACCCTGGTCGTCAATGGCAGCAAGATCCGCCTGACCGCCGAGCGCGATCCGGCAGCGCTCAAGTGGGGCGATCTCGACGTCGACGTGGTGGTCGAATCGACCGGTCTGTTCCTGACCCAGGAGACCGCGCAAAAGCACATCGATGCCGGCGCGAAAAAGGTCATCATGTCGGCCCCGTCGAAAGACGATACGCCGATGTTCGTGTTCGGCGTCAACGACGACAAGTATGCCGGCGAAGCGATCATTTCCAACGCGTCCTGTACCACCAACTGCCTGGCGCCGATCGCCAAGGTCGTCGATGACAACTTCGGTCTGAAACGTGGTCTGATGACCACGGTGCACGCGGTGACCGCGACGCAGAAGACCGTCGACGGGCCGTCGATGAAAGACTGGCGCGGCGGTCGCGGTATTCTCGACAACATCATCCCGTCCTCGACCGGCGCCGCCAAGGCGGTGGGCAAGGTTTTGCCGCATCTGAACGGCAAGCTGACCGGTATGGCGTTTCGCGTGCCGACGCCGGACGTCTCCGTGGTCGATCTGACCGTCGAGCTGGAAAGGGGCGCGAGCTACGCGGAGATCTGCGCGGCGATGAAGGCCGCCTCCGAGGGACCGATGAAGGGCGTGCTGGCCTACACCGAAGACAAGGTGGTGTCGGCCGATTTTGTCGGTGAGTCCTGCACCTCGACCTTCGATGCCGAGGCGGGTATCCAGATGGACGAGACCTTCGTCAAGCTGGTGTCCTGGTACGACAATGAGTGGGGCTACTCCTGCAAGGTTGTCGAGATGGCGCGCGTCATCGCGGCCTGATCATGCGGGTACTGCAACTGACCGGCCTGGAACTGGCCGGCAAGCGCGTGCTGATCCGCCAGGATCTGAACGTGCCGATCAAAAATGGCGTGGTCACCAGCGACCAGCGTATCCTCGCATCGCTGCCGGCCATTCGTCACTGTATCGACGCCGGCGCGCGGCTGATGATCATGTCGCATCTCGGCCGGCCCGAGGAAGGCAGGCCGGAGGCGCAATTTTCCCTGCAGCCGGTGGCGGATTATCTCTCCAGCGCGCTCGGCCAGGCCGTGCCGCTGGTAAGCGATTACCTGCAGCAGGCACCGCAATTGAACGACGGCGACGTCGTGTTGCTGGAAAACGTGCGCTTCAACAGCGGCGAACAGGCTAACGACGAAACCCTGTCGCGGCAGTACGCCGCGCTGTGCGACATCTACGTGATGGATGCCTTCGGCACCGCGCATCGTGCCCAGGCATCGACTCACGGTGTCGGCCTGTATGCGCCCGTGGCCTGTGCCGGGCCACTGCTCGCCGGTGAGCTAAGCGCCCTCGGCAAGGCCCTCGACAACCCGGCGCGACCGCTGGTGGCGATCGTCGGTGGATCCAAGGTGTCGACCAAGTTGACCGTGCTGGAATCGCTGAGCGGGATTGTCGACCAGTTGATTCCAGGTGGCGGCATTGCCAATACCTTTATCGCCGCTGCCGGCCACCCGGTCGGCAAGTCGCTGGTGGAAACCGACCTGATCCCGGAAGCCAAGCGCCTCGTCGAACAGGCGCGCGCCGCGGGCCGCGAGATACCGATTCCGACCGACGTGGTCTGCGGCAAGGCGTTTGCCGAAGATGCCGAGGCCGTGGTCAAGGCAGTCGACGAGGTCGAGGACGACGACATGATCTTCGACATCGGTCCCCAGACCGCTGCGCATTTCGCAACACTGCTGCAACAATCCGCGACTATCGTGTGGAACGGACCCGTGGGTGTTTTCGAATTCGATCAGTTTGGTGAAGGCACGCGGGTGGTTGCGCAAGCGATTGCCGCATCGCCTGCGTTTTCCATTGCCGGAGGTGGCGATACCCTGGCGGCGGTCGACAAGTATGGGATATCTGAGCAGATTTCGTACATATCCACCGGCGGCGGCGCTTTCCTGGAGTTCCTGGAAGGCAAGCAGCTACCTGCCGTAGCCATGCTGGAAGCGAGGTTTCAACAGTATGAGATCGATCATTCGTAGGACCAAGATTGTCGCCACCATGGGTCCGGCCACCGAGTCGGACGCCGCGGTCGATAGCCTGATCAAGGCGGGCGTCGACGTGGTGAGACTCAATTTTTCCCATGGCACGGTTGCCGAACACCAGGCACGTGCCGAACAGATTCGTCGCATCGCCAGGGAAAACAACCGTCACCTCGCGATCCTGGCTGATCTGCAGGGACCCAAGATACGCACCAGGAAGTTCCGCAACGGCAGCGTCGAACTCGAGGTCGGGGCGCGCTTCTGTCTGAACACCGAATGCCTCGATGGTGAGGGTGACATCGATCAGGTTGGCGTGACCTACACGAAACTGCCGGAGGACGTGAATAGCGGCAATACGCTGGTGCTCGATGACGGGCGCATCGTACTGCAGGTCGAATCGGTGGACGGGCCGCGCATCCACTGCGTGGTCGAGGTCGGTGGCCAGCTCTCCGACAACAAGGGCATCAACCTGAAGGGCGGCGGCCTGACCGCGGAGGTGCTCACCGAAAAAGATCGCGCCGATCTGAAAACCGCCGCGCTGATCGACTGTGATTACCTCGCGGTGTCGTTTCCGCGTAACGCCGACGACATGATACAGGCGCGCAGACTGCTCCAGGCTGAAGGCAGCCAGGCGGGCCTGGTGGCCAAGATCGAGCGCGCCGAGGCACTCGACAACCTCGAGGAAATCATCCAGGCGTCGGAAGCGATCATGATTGCGCGTGGCGATCTCGGGGTGGAAATCGGCGATGCCAAGCTGCCCGGCGTGCAAAAGCAGATCATCGCTACCGCGCGGCGCCTGAACTGCGTGGTGATCACCGCCACGCAGATGATGGAGTCGATGCGCGACAACCCGATACCGACGCGCGCCGAGGTTTTCGATGTCGCCAACGCGGTACTGGACGGTACCGACGCGGTAATGCTGTCGGCGGAAACCGCGACCGGGAAGTATCCCAGTCAAACGGTGCTGGCGATGTCCGATATCTGCGAAAACGCCGAACTGCAAAGTCGCGCATTAAAGTCCAGGCACCGCATCGACGACACCTTCACGCGTATCGACGAGGCCATCGCGATGGCGACCATGTATACCGCCAATCACCTGAAGGTGCGCGCTATCGCCGCGCTGACAGAATCGGGATCGACCTCGCTGTGGATGTCGCGCATCAGTTCGGGCATTCCCATATTCGCGCTGTCGCGCCACGAATCGACCAATCGCAAGGTGAATCTGTACCGCGGAGTTTTTCCGGTTTATTTTCCCACCGTGCACACCAATCATGCCGAGGCCAACATGGAGGCGGTCGAGTTGATGAAAAAGCACGGCAGCATCCAGGACGGCGACCTGGTGATCATCACCAAGGGCGACCTGATGGGAACCGGTGGTGGCACCAACGCGATGAAGATAGTCGAAGTCGGCAACATGCCGCAGTTCGTCGCCTGACACCCCCTGATTCCTGCGCGGGCAGGAATCTACCGATAATTGTGATATCCCGAAACCGGCCGGCAGGACGCTAATTTTTACGGTGGGGCCGGTGGCGCCAGGGCTTCGCGCCGCAGCAGGCTGTAAGCGAAGATGGCGAGGCCAATCCAGATGCCGGCGAAGGCGATGAGCTTGTCGAGGTTGAAGGGTTCGCCCAGCAGGACGATGCCGGACAGGAACTGCAGCGACGGCGTGACGTAAAACAGGATGCCGACGGTCGCCATCGGCAACATGCGCGTACCGGCGGTGAAGAAGGCGAGCGGGATGATGGTGATCGGGCCGCCCAGGATCAACAGCAGATCGGTGTCCAGATCCAGGTTAAGAAATACCGCCTCGCCGCTGTACCCCAGCCAGATGACCAGTGCCAGGGTAAACGGCAATAGCAGCAGAATTTCAACCAGCAGCCCCGGTATCGCGTTGGTGTGCATCTGCTTGCGCAGCAGGCCATAACCGGCGAAGCTGATCGCCACCGCCAGACCCACCCACGGAAACGCGGCATTGGTAGCAACATACCAGGTGACGCCCGCGGCGGCGCAACCGATGGCGATCAGTTTCACGCGCGTCAGTTTTTCGTGGAACACGATAACACCGGCGACGACGTTCAACAGGGGTGTCAGGAAATAGCCCATGCTGGCTTCGACCACCCGCTGGTTGGCTACCGCCCAGATGTAGATGCCCCAGTTCAGGCAGATCACCAGGCTCGACAGCGCCAGCCACCTCAGCTCCGTCCAGGAATGGATGGCCGCGCTGAATTGAGCGCGGCGCCGCGCGCTGGAGGCAACCAGCAGCACCAGCACCGGCACCGACCACAGCATGCGGTGCAACAGCACCTCGCCGGGCGGCACGTGGACCAGCAGGGCCCAGTAGAGCGGAAACAATCCCCAGCCGACGTAGCCCGTCAGTATGACCACATAGCCTTTGTTCATACCGTTAGTTGCGCTGCAGGACGTGTGCCAGCGGGCGACCGAATCTATTTCGCATTGGCGGTCTCGAACATCGGCGGCAAAACGCCGTTGAAACAGCAACGGATGATCGGCGTATCGCAATAGGGCGCCAGATCGGCGGCATTGTCCATCGCGCTGTCGTCCTGCTGCGCAACCTGGTTGAGCACCACCGCGGCGGTGCGCAGCTGCCGGCTGCTGACAGCCTGCAGGGTCATCAGCGCCTGGTTGACCGCGCCGATGCGGTCGGCGACGACGACGATCACCGGCAGTTGCAGCGCGCTGGCGAGGTCGGCGTTGAGACCGTTTTCGGCCAACGGTGAATAAAATCCGCCGGCGCCCTCGACGATGAGCAGGCTTGCCGGATTATCGCGGTCACAGGCATCGATCAGCGCTTCGATCTCGATGCGCTGACCCTGCAGGCGCGCCGCCCGGTGCGGCGCGAGCGCGGCGCGATAGCGAAACGGGTTGATGCGGTCGAGCGTTTCGCGGTTGGCATTGGCCTGTTGCAGCGCAGCGGCGTCGTGCGTGCGCAGCACGCCGTCGTCGTCTTCATCGCAGCCGGATTCGGCGGGTTTGCGGGTTTCGATATCGATGTTCAGGCGCCGCAGCTGTGCGATGATCTGGCAGCTGATATAGGTCTTGCCGACGTCGGTATCGGAGCCGGTGATGAAATAGCCGTTGGCGTCAGGTGTGAGCATCGCAGCATTCTGTGCAAGTTGCCGTGCAACTGCAAGCCTCGTGGGGATCGTAACCGGCTGGCGACGGACGTTGTGACTCTTCGATTGGTAGTCGGGATGTCGCTGCTGCTATAATCTCGCCGGTTTGCGCGCACGGGTGATGGCGCCTTTTCCGGGAATCCGAAACGCTATGCAGGAATTTGTCATCGGTCAGCGCTGGATCAGCGCCGCCGAACTTCAACTGGGGCTCGGCATGGTCATCGAGATCGAGCATCGCACCGTCAGTATCGTGTTTCCGGCGACTGGCGAAACGCGAATCTATGCGCGCGCCGATGCGCCGTTGACGCGGGTACGTTTTCGCGTCGGTGAGTGGGTGGAGCGCCACGACGGTGATCTCCTGCAGGTCACCGAGGTGCAGGAAACCGACGGCCTTATCGTCTACCAGTGCGTGGACGAAGAGGATAAGCCGGTGCGCCTCCCCGAGGGCCGCCTGAGCAATTTTCTGCAGCTCAACCAGCCCGCCGAACGCCTGCTCAACGCGCAGATCGACCGCAACAAGTGGTTCAACCTGCGCTGCAGGACCCGCGAAATCGCCAACTCGCTGCAGGCTTCCGCGGTGTATGGGCTGGCGGGCTGCCGCACCAGCCTGATCGCCCACCAGCTGTATATTGCGCACGAGGTGTCGCGTCGCTATGCGCCGCGAGTACTGCTCGCCGACGAGGTGGGTCTCGGCAAGACGATCGAGGCCGGCCTGATCCTGCACCAGCAATTATTGCTGGAGCGCGCGCGCCGGGTATTGATCGTCGTGCCGGAATCCCTGATCCACCAGTGGCTGGTGGAAATGCTGCGCCGCTTCAACCTGATGTTCAGCATCTACGACGAGGCGCGGCTCGCGGACGACGCGCACGCCGAGGACGAGTATGACGACGCCGAGAATCCGTTCCATGCCGAGCAACTGGTGCTGTGCAGCCTCGAGTTCCTGATGGCGCACGAGCAGCACGCCGCGCATGCGCGCGAGGGCGAATGGGATATGCTGGTGGTCGACGAAGCGCACCACCTGCAGTGGTCGCCGGAACAGCCCAGCCCCGAGTACCGGCTGGTCGAAAGCCTTGCCGAGAAAACCGCCGGGCTGCTGCTGCTGACGGCGACACCCGAACAGCTCGGCAAGGAAAGCCATTTTGCGCGCCTGCGCCTGCTGGATCCGGATCGCTTTACCGACCTCGGCCATTTTGTGCAGGAAGAACAGGGATACCGCGAACTTGCCGACCAGGCCGAGAAGCTGCTGGCCGATCCCGAACGCGCCGCCGAGATCGACGATCTGCTCGACCGCCATGGCACCGGTCGCGTGTTGTTTCGCAACACCCGGCACGCGGTCAAGGGCTTTCCGCAGCGCGCCGTGCATCCGGTCGCGTTGTCGGCGGATAGCGCGGGCGATCCCTACCGTGACTGGCTCGGTGAACTGCTGCGCGAGCTGCGCGAGCGCAAGGTCCTGGTAATCACCGCCAGTGCCGATACTGCGCAACAGCTGGTCGATGAAATGAAACGACAGTACGGCATTCGTGCCGCGCTTTTTCACGAAGGCATGAGCTTGCTGGAACGGGATCGCGCGGCCGCCTGGTTTGCCGACCGCGAAGATGGCGCGCAGGTACTGATCTGTTCCGAGATTGGCAGCGAGGGCCGAAATTTCCAGTTTGCGCACCACCTGGTGTTGTTTGATCTGCCGCTGAACCCTGATTTGCTGGAGCAGCGCATCGGTCGCCTCGACCGCATCGGTCAGAATGCGGTGATCAATATTCACGTGCCCTTCGTGGTCGGCAGCGCGCGCCAGGTACTGTTTCGCTGGTATCACGAGGGTCTCGGCGCGTTTTCGCAAACCTGCCCGGCAGGGCACCAGGTGTACCTGAACACGCGCCAGCAATTGCAGCGTTTTCTCGACGATCCGTCGCTGCCCATCGATGACTTCATCGACACTACCCATGAATTGCATCAGGCCATGGACCTGGCACTGCAGCAGGGCCGCGATCGCCTGCTGGAACTCAATTCCTGCCGGCCGGAAATTGCCGAGTCCCTGATCGACGAAGCGATGCAGCGCGAGCTCGACCTCAAGCTGTTCAATTTCATGGAACGGATCTACGACTGCTATGGCGTCAATAGCGACATCAGGGGCGGCGACTGCTGGGTAATCACGCCGGGCGATAACATGCTGACGCAAATGCCGGGACTGCCCGACGACGGCATGACCGTCACCTATGACCGCAGCGCCGCGCTCGCCAACGAAGACCTGCATTACCTCACCTGGGAACATCCCTTCGTGCGTAACGCGATGGACATGATTCTCAGCAGCGAGTTCGGTAATACCGCGTTGATCGCGTGCAACTATCGCGGCGTAAAGCCGGGCAGCTTGCTGGCCGAATGTCATTTCCTGATGGAATTCAGCGACGATGCCGGGCGTCACAACGAACGCTATTTCCCCAATTCCACCATTCGCGTTGTGGTCGACGAAAGTGGCGCCGATCACGCCGAACGTGACGAGCTGGCCCTCGCCCTGCAGCAAGCGCAGCGTGTCGATCGAGATACCTCAATCAAGATTGTAAAAGCGCGCCAGGTAGAGTTGACCCGCATGCTCGAGTATGCCGAGTTAAGCGCCGATGCGCGCGTGCCCGGGCTGATCGCCGAGGCGCGCAACAAGGGACGTGATTTGCTCGGTCATGAAGTCGAGCGGCTGGTGGCGCTGCAGCAGGTGAATCCAGGCGTGCGCGATGAGGAAATCGAGTTTTTCACCGAGCAGTTGCAGCATTTTGAGCGGGCGCTCGAGCACGCCCGCCTGCGCCTCGACGCGGTGCGTGTCATCGTCGCCGTCTAGCGCGCCACAGTGCGCTTCGCGGTGTCCGCAGTACGATTGCATGGATGCGGTGGGCGGCATTCTGTTGGTCAGTGGTGCGGCATTGCGGCGGTCCGACGCTTCGGCGGTCCGACGTTTCGGCAAATGTCGAGGAAATCGATAGGATATGTTGGCTAATTACGCGAGGTTCATCCTGCGCCACCGCCGGGCGACCATCGTGCTGGTGCTGCTGGCGGTTGCGGCAATGGGGACGGGGGCCCGGTATCTGACCTTCACCAACGACTATCGCGTGTTTTTCGGTGCGGACAATCCACAGCTACTGGCGTTTGAAAAGCTGCAGAATACCTATTCCAGGAACGACAACGCGATGTTCGTGCTGGCACCGGACGACGGCGAGGTGTTTACCCGGGAATCGCTGGGCGCGATCGCCTGGCTTACCGAGCGCGCCTGGCAAACGCCTTACTCGACGCGCGTCGAATCGATCACCAATTACCAGCACACCTCGGCCGAGGGCGATGACCTGATCGTGGAGAACCTGGGCTACCGCGCCGACGCGCTGGAAGACGACGCGCTGCTGCAGATCCGCGACATCGCGCTCAACGAGCCGGTGCTGGTGAACCGCCTGGTGTCGCCGCAGGGGCGTGTCGCCGGTGTCAACATCACCATCGCCTTACCCGGCATCGACCCGATTGCGGAAAACCCCGAGGTGGTCGACTTCGTGCGCGCGCTGCGTGACGAATTTCGCGCCCGGTTTCCGGACATCGAGGTCAGGCTCACCGGTATCGTCATGATGAACCAGGCTTTTCCTGAAGCCAGCCAGTACGACATGTCGACCCTGTTTCCGTTGATGTTGCTATTGTTCATGGTGGTGCTGTTTTTCTGGGTCAGGGAGTGGTCCGCGGTGCTTGCGACCTTCGCCATCATCGCCTTTTCGGTCGCCGGCGCGATGGGGCTGGCCGGCTGGCTGGGTATTGCGCTGACGCCACCGTCGTTTGGCGCGATCATGATCATCCCGACCATGGCGATCGCCGACAGCGTGCACCTGCTGATGAGCTACCTGCAGCTGCGCCGCGCCGGCGAGAGCCGCGAGGCGGCGATGGTCGACAGCATGCGCATCAACTTTCAGCCGGTTTTCCTCACCAGCCTGACCACCGCGATCGGTTTTCTGAGCATGAACTTTTCCGATGCACCGCCATTTCACGATCTCGGCAACATCGTCGCCATGGGCGTCGCCATCGCCTTTGTACTCAGCGTCACCCTGCTGCCGGCGCTGATGTTGCTGCTGCCGGGCCGCGAGCTGCGCGGCGAAACCGCGTCCAGCCGCGCGATGCAGCGTCTCGCCGAGTTCGTCATCGCCCGGCGCCGGCGCCTGTTGCTGGGCCTCGGGCTCGTCAGTCTGCTGCTGATCGCGGCGGTGCCGTTGAACGAGCTCAACGACGATTTCGTCAGGTATTTCAGCGACCGCATCGAGTTTCGCCGTGACGCCGATTTCGCGGCGAAAAACCTGAACGGGCTCTACCGGATCGACTACTCGCTGGAATCGGGGGAGGACGGTGGCATTAGCGATCCACAGTTTCAGCAACAGGTCGAACGCTTCGCCAACTGGTACCGGCAACAGCCCGAGGTCGTTCACGTCAACGTGATAACGGATACCTTCAAGCGCCTCAACAGGAGCATGCACGGCGATGATCCGGCCTGGTATCGCCTGCCCGACGAACGCGAGCTGGCGGCGCAGTACCTGTTGCTCTACGAAATGTCGCTGCCTTACGGACTCGATCTGAATAACCAGGTCAATATCGACAAGTCGGCGACGCGCATGGTCGTGATGCTGCACCACATGACCACCAATTCGGTACTCGGTCTCGAACAGCGCGCGCGCCAGTGGATGCGCGCCAACCTGCCGCTATCGATGCATAACGAAGCCGCGAGTCCGACCATCATGTTCAGCCACATCGGTGCGCGTAATATCAAAAGCATGCTGATCGGGACCACGATCGCGCTGATCCTGATCTCGCTGATCCTGGTGTTTGCGCTGCGCTCGCTGCGCATCGGGCTGCTCAGCCTGGTGCCCAACCTGATTCCCGCCGCGCTCGCGTTTGGCGTCTGGGGGATGCTTGTCGGGCAGGTCGGTCTCGCGCTGTCAGTGGTCACCGGCATGACGCTTGGCATCGTCGTCGACGATACCGTGCATTTTCTCAGCAAGTACCTGCGCGCGCGCCGTGAAAAGGGCCTCGGCAGCGAAGACGCGGTGCGCTACGCCTTCAGTAGCGTCGGCCTCGCGCTGGTGGTGACTTCGATCGTGCTGGTGGCCGGATTCATGGTGCTGACCCTGTCCGCGTTTACGCTCAACTCGAACATGGCGTTCATGACCGCGGTCACCATCGTGTTCGCGCTGGTCGCCGATTTCCTGTTGCTGCCCCCGTTACTGATGGCGCTCGATAGCAAGGAGAAAAGCTAATGTCCCCGAACAATACCAACAAGGGTAAAAGCCTTGCGTTACTGCTGCTGTTCGCGATGTCGCAAGCGGCAATGGCCGTGGATTCGCAGCAAAAAGGGCTGGAAATCGCGCGTGCGGCGAGGGCCTACGACAAGGGCTTTACCGACTTTACCGCCAACATGGTCATGATTCTGAAAAACCGGGCGGGGGATACCGCGAAACGTTTCATCCGTATCCGCACGCTGGAGGTGGAGGGCGATGGCGACAAGAGCCTGTCGATTTTCGACGAACCCGCCGACGTCAAGGGTACCGCGATGCTGACCTATGCCCATGGGCTCGAGCCCGATGATCAATGGCTATACCTGCCGGCGCTGAAGCGCGTCAAGCGCATCAATTCGCGCAACAAGTCCGGTCCCTTCATGGGCTCGACTTTTGCCTACGAAGACCTGGGCTCGCAGGAGGTGGAAAAGTACAGCTACAACTACCTGCGCGACGAAGCCTGCGGGGAATGGACCTGCCACGTACTGGAGCGTTTCCCGGTCTACGAACATTCGGGTTACTCGCGCCAGGTGGTGTGGCTCGACAGCGAGGCTTACCGCATGGTCCGCACCGAGTTCTTCGATCGTAAGCAGTCACCTTTGAAGACCCTGGTCGCCGGCGATTATCAGCAGTTCCTCGGTCACTACTGGCGTCCCGGAACCATGTACATGGAGAACCACCAGACCGGTCAGAGCACTCTGCTGGAGTGGACCGACTACCAGTTCAAGACCGGTCTGAGCGAGCGCGATTTTCGTTCGCAGACGCTGAAACGCGTGCAGTAGCATGCGCCGTCTCGCGTTCTGGCTGATGCTGCTGCCAGGCTGCGGTAACGCGCTTGCCGAGTTTTCCGGCAACGTCGCGGCGGAAGCCGTTACCTTTCCCGACGACCCGCAGTTCGACGGCCAGTTCGACAACGATCTGTCGTTTTCCTTCCAGCCGCGCTGGGATGGTCAGTGGAACGACGGAGACGACCAGTGGAGCGTGGAACTTTTCACGCGCCAGGGGAGCAAGGACGAGGGACGCGATCACAATGATGTGCGCGAGCTGCTGTGGCTGCATGTCGATGGCGATAACGAATGGCGCGTCGGTATCAACACCATGTTCTGGGGCGTCGCGGAATCGCAGCACCTGGTCGACGTGGTCAACCAGATCGACGCCGTGGAAAACATCGATCGCGAGGAAAAGCTCGGCCAGCCGATGATTCACCTGAAGCGTTACCAGGAATGGGGCGTGCTCGATTTCCTGCTGTTGCCTTATTTTCGCGAGCGTACTTTTCACGATAAACCCGGTCGCCTGCGCGAGCCGCTGGTAGTCGATACCGACGCCACCGAGTACCAGTCCTCCGCCGAGGAGTATCACATCGATTACGCGCTTCGCTTTTCCAACACCTATGACGATCTCGATATCGGTATCTCCTGGTTCCAGGGAACGCGCCGCGACCCGTTGCTGTTTCCAGGCATCGACGATCGTGGCGAGCCGGTGCTGATCCCGTATTACGAGCAGATGAAGCAGCTCGGCGTCGATGCCCAGCTGCTCTACGGGGACTGGATCTGGCGCCTGGAAATGATTCATCGCAACGCCGATTCCGGCACGGCCAATGCCTTCGTCTACGGCTTCGAGTACACCTTTTACGGGGTCATGGATTCGGTCGCCGATATCGGTGCGATCGTCGAATATTCATACGATGATGCCCCCGAAGGTCAGCGTGGCGCATTCGATCGAGATGTGTTCATCGGCGCTCGTTTCGCGTTCAACGATGCCCAGTCCAGCGAGATACTCGCCGGCTTCCTGGTCGATACCAGCAACCACGGCCGCAGCTTTCGCGTCGAAGCCAGCCGGCGCATCGGCACCAGCTGGAAACTGGAGCTGGAGCTGCAGACCTTTGCCAATATCGACGAGGTCGATCAGTCGGCAGCGTTTGCCGACGCCTCCGAGGGGGGCTTTGCCGCCGACCCGCAGGCATCGTTTGCCAACGATAGCTACCTGCTGGTCGATATGGCGTACTATTTCTGAACCCACCGGATTTTGTTAGCATAGCGGAATTCGAAGCCCGGGAAGTAAGACATGAGCAGCGCCTATTCATTGCCGCAATACATCAGCGATCTGCGCCTGATTGCCGCCGAAACCGACGACGAAGATGAAATTTTCACTCGTCTCGGACCCCTCGCACAGAAACTCGTCGCCGATCCCGGCTGGTTGCAGTGGAAGCACTATGAAAGCGATGAATCCCAGGGCTTCGGCGTACACCTGTTGCACGAAGAGCCCGATCACTCGCTCGCGGTATTTGCTGTCAACTGGCTGCCGGGCCGCGGCACCCCGCCGCATGATCACGGCACCTGGGCGGTGGTGGCGGGTATCGAGGGCGTCGAGCGCAACGTCCGTTACCGGCGAGTGGACGATGGCAGCCGCGCCGGTCATGCCGAACTGGAAGTGAAAAAAGAATTCGATGCCGCTCCCGGTGAAGTGGTATGCATCCGCAGCGGCGGGATTCACAAGGTGACCAACGAAACCGATGCCCTGACCCTGTCGCTGCACACCTACGGCCGCCACGTGAATTACACCAACCGCGCGCAGTTCGACCTCGCCACCAACGAGTACCGGGAATTCAAGCTGACCGTGGAATAGGTTCGGCGGTTGGCGGACCGGGCCAGTCGTCCAGGCTGATCAGGCCGTTACCGTCGCCTGCATCAGCCTGACGAGATCGCGATGGCCGCTGACGGCGATGTCGACCTGCTCGCAGCCGTTGAAGCCTGCGAAGGATTGCAGCGCAGCTGCCATCAGTTGCGGGAAATCGTTCGTCACCGGCTTCTCGACGTGTATCGACCGGACCTCCAGCAGGCGCGTCGAGCGGTGCGCCTTGCAGTCGATGCGGCCGACCAGCCGATCGCGGTATAGCACGGGCAGGCAGAAGTAACCGAACTGCCGCTGCGCTTCCGGCACATAGCATTCGATCTGGTAGTCGAAGGCAAACACTTCGCGGCAGCGCTGGCGCTGAATCACCAGGTTGTCGAACGGCGACAGGATGCGTAGCTGCGCGTCGCAGCGCGGGGCACGGGCTTCCAGCAGCTCGGGATCGATATAAACGGCGCAGTTTTTGCCGAGCGGCTGACAAACCAGCAGCCCGGCCTCGATGCGATCCTGCAGTTGCTGCTTTACCGCCTCGCGCAACCGTTTCCCCTTGCGCAGGTAAGTCATCGACACCAGCGTCGCGAAACCGTGGGCGCGCAGGGTGCTGTCGACCAGGTGCCCGGCAAATTCGTCCAGCGTGGGCTCGCGCGTATCCACCCAGTCCGGCAACACGCGCTCGGGCAGGTCGTAAACTTTCTGGAAACCCTCTCGCGCGGTCACCATCAGTTCGCCCTGCATGAACATTTGCTCGAGCGCCTGCTTGGCCGGCTTCCAGTCCCACCAGCCGCTGCTGGTTGTGCGCGTATCGTCGAAATCGCGCGTACGCAGCGGACCCTCGGTCGCTATGCGCGCGAGGATTTCACGGCGCAGGCGCTCGTCGATGCTTTCGAACCAGTTGCGCTCGCCATTCAGCTGGCGCATGCGCGGCAGGCTGAAGCGGTAGTCTGCCATCGGCAGCCACGCGGCCGCGTGGAACCAGTATTCGAACAGCTTGCGTTCGCGCACCAGCCGCTCGAGCATCGCCGGGTGGTAGTTGGGCACGCGCGCCGCGAGCACGTGATGATGAGCGCGCTCGACCACCGAGATGGTGTCGATCTGCACGTAGCCGATGCGCTCGATCGCGCGCAACACCGCGGCCTTGCCGCGGCCGAAGGATTCGGCGCGCAGCAGTCCCTGTTGGTTGAGCGCGATACGGCGCAGTTTTGCGGCCAGCGACATGCAGGCTTCCGAATAGGCTTTGTAGTGCGCCGCATTTTTTATCACAATGGCGTCCGGGTCAATTGTGCGGGCGATGCGATGCAACGTAACCAGATCAAGTTCCTTTACCTCAACCTGGGTCATTTCCTCGATCACCTGTTCATGCTGGTATTCGCCACGGTGGCAGCGTTGCGTCTCAACAGCGAGTGGGGGCTGAGTTACGCCGAGTTGATCCCCTACGCGACGCCCGGATTCATCGCCTTCGGCGTGTGCGCGATCCTCGCCGGCTGGATCGCCGACAAGTGGAGTCGCGAAGGCATGATCACGGTGTTTTTCGTCGGCATTGGCGCGAGTTCGATACTGACCGGCCTCGCCAACAGCCCGCTGCAGATCGCGCTCGGCCTGACGGCGATCGGTATCTTCGCGGCGATTTATCACCCGGTGGGACTTGCCATGGTGGTACAGGATCGGGATAAAACCGGGTTGCCGCTCGCGGTGAACGGCGTGTTCGGCAACCTCGGCGTCGCCAGTGCCGCGCTGCTCACCGGGTTTCTGATCGACAGCGCAGGCTGGCGCAGCGCCTTTTACCTGCCCGGTGCGGTGTCGATCCTGCTGGGTATCAGCTACTGGATGTTCATCGCCCGTGATATGCCGGGCAGCAGCGGCGCGGCCGCCGCCAGGCGGGGCGCATCGACGCCATCTTCCACGGTGCCGCGGGCCACACTGATCCGCGTATTCGCGATCATCTTTTTTACCACTGCGGTAGGTGGCCTGATCTTTCAGAGCACCACCTTCGCACTGCCGCGCATCTTTGCCGAGCGGTTGACCGATTTCGCCGTCAGTGCGACACAGGTCGGCTGGTACGCCTTCCTGGTATTTTCGCTGGCGGCGCTGGCGCAGTTGCTGATCGGCTACCTGGTCGATCATCATTCGCTGCGGCTGGTGTTCGCCACGGTGGCGTTGCTGCAGGCAGTGTTCTTCTACCTGATGACCCACCTGCAGGGAGTGGCGGCGCTGCTGCTCGCCATCGCCTTCATGTTCGTGGTGTTCGGGCAGATTCCGATCAACGATGTGCTGGTGGGGCGTATGGCGCGCAGTGAGTGGCGCAGCCGCGCGTTCGCGCTGCGCTACGTGGTGACTTTTTCGGTGATGGCCTCCGCCGTGCCCTTGATCGGCTGGCTGCACGCCAACGGTGGCTTCGCGCGCCTGTTCAGCGTGCTTGCCTTTGCCGCGGCGCTGATTTTCTGCGCCACCCTGCTATTGCCGGCTGGTTCGCAGATGCCGGGGCGCCGCGCCTGAGTTACTTGCTCAGGGACGCAGTACCGCGGCGCCGGTGAGGTTGCCGCTGCGCAATGCCTGTAGCGCTTCGTTGGCCTGCTCCAGCGGAAACTCCTCGACGCGCGTGTGTAGCGGAATCTGCGGCGCCAGCGCGAGAAACTCGTGCGCATCCTGGCGCGTCAGGTTGGCCACCGAACGCAGCACGCGCTCGCCCCACAGTATGTCGTAGGGAAAAGCGGGAATCTCCGACATGTGGATGCCGCCGCAGACCACGATGCCGCCCTTGCGCACCGCTCGCAACGCCGCCGGCACCAGCGCGCCGACCGGGGCAAAAATGATCGCCGCATCGAGTTCACAGGGCGATGGACGATCCGAATCGCCCGCCCAGCACGCGCCCATTTCCAGCGCAAAGGCCTGCGCAGCACTATCGCCCGGGCTGGTAAAGGCGTAGACCTCGCGCTGTTGATGGCGCGCGACCTGCGCGACGATGTGCGCGGCGGCGCCGAATCCGTAGATGCCGAGGCGCTTGCTTTGCACGCCCGCCATCACCAGCGAACGGTAGCCGATCAGCCCCGCGCACAGCCACGGCGCCGACTCGGCATCGCCCTGCGGACCCGGCAGCGGAAAGCAGAAACGCGCATCGGCGACCGTCATCTCGGCATAACCACCGTCTATCTGGTAACCGGTAAAGCCCGGCGTATCGCACAGGTTTTCGTCACCGGCTTCGCAGTAGCGGCAGCAGCCGCAACTGTAGCCCAGCCAGGGAATGCCGATGCGCTCACCGATCTCGAAGCCGGTCACGCCGGCGCCCAGCGCCGTCACCCGGCCGATGATTTCGTGGCCGGGGATGATCGGCAGGCGCGCTTCGGTGAGGTCGCCGTCGACCACGTGTAAATCGGTGCGGCACACGCCGCAGGCGGAAACCGCCACCTGCAGCTGGCCCGGTCCCGGCAGCGGGTCGGGACGCTCCACCAGCCGCAGCGACTGCCCCGGTTGCTCCAGGATCATGGCTTTCATGCGGATTTCACCTTGCCCGGCGCCGGGCTTTTCTTGCCGGTGATGCCGGCGGTCAGCACGAAACGCATCGCCTCGTCCATGTTCATCTGGCACGGCCGGATGTCTTTTTTCGGCACCAGCAGGGTGAAACCGCCGATCATGTAGCTCATCGGGATATAAACCAGCACGCTATCGTTACTGTGCAGCGACTCGGGCAGCCGCTCGGGATCTTCCTGGGTTATGAATCCGATCACCTCCATGCCGTTGATGGTGACTATGACCACGCGGCCGAAATTCTCTTTTTTCGGCGAGAAGAAATCGAGCAGGTCGCGAATGGCGCGGTAAATCGACTTGATGATCGGCAAGCGGTAGAGAATCTCTTCGCCGAAGTTGAACAGCTGGCGGATCAGCACCGCCTTCATCAGCACGCCGACCAGGAATACCAGGATCAACCCGGCAATAGTACCGAGCCCGGGAAAATAAAAGATGCTGGGCAGCGCCCATTGCAGCACGCCGCCCATGACCTGTTCCGAGGTGACCGCGAGCCAGTACAGCAGGTACAGGGTCAGCACGATGGGCAGCACCGTGATGAGGCCGGTGATGAGGGTAGTGCCAATAGACTTGAACATGGGTCATCCCCTGAATTCGATCGCCAGTATTCTACCAGTTTTTCGATGGATACCAGTGCCGCGAATCAGCATCCGGGAATGGTCGAGGTTGGCGCCGTCCTGGCGACCATTCCGCCGCTCGAGCATGCAGCCTAGCCGAGCAGTATGTCGCGTATCTGCTGATACTTCTGCTGCGAGCGGGCGATGATGTCGGCCGGCAACCGCGGCGCCGGCGGGGTCTTGTCCCAGTCCAGCGTTTCGAGGTAGTCGCGCACGAACTGTTTGTCGAAGCTCGGCGGGCTGATGCCGACGCGATATTCGTCCGCGGGCCAGTAACGTGACGAATCCGGGGTCAGGATTTCGTCGATCAGAACCAGTTCGTCGTTTTCATCGACGCCGAACTCGAACTTGGTATCGGCGATGATGATGCCGCGCTCTCGGGCGTAATCGGCGGCACGGCGATACAGCTGGATGCTTTTGTCGCGCACCTGCTCCGCCTTGTCGGCGCCAATTTTGGCGACTATCGAGTCGAAGCTTACGTTGATGTCGTGGTTGCCGACTTCGGCCTTGGTTGACGGCGTGAATATCGGCTCGGGTAGCTGCTCCGCCTGTTGCAGGCCGGCGGGCAGGCGAATACCACAGATCGCCCCCGTTGCCTGGTAGTCTTTCCAGCCGGAACCGATGACGTAGCCGCGCACGATCGCCTCTACCGGCAGTGTCCGCAGACGCCGCACGATAATCGAGCGCTTGTGCAGCATGGCATAATCTTCGGCACTGACGTAGTCGCGCAAATCGAGCCCGGTCAGATGATTGGCGATAATGTCGGCGGTGCGCGCAAACCAGAAGTTGGAGACTTCCGTCAGCAACTCGCCCTTGTGCGGAATCGGTTCGGCGAAGACCACGTCGAATGCGGAAAAGCGGTCGGTGGTCACGATCAGCATGTGTTCATCGTCGATCGCATATATGTCGCGCACCTTGCCGCGCGCGATCAGTTGCAGGTAATCCAGCCGGGTTTCGAATATAGCCTCGTTGTTCATTGCATTTCCGCAGTTTGTTCGGCGCGAATAATACCATCGCTGCGGCGGGATATTGTAAATTGACGTAATTTTTATCGCGCATATTTTTCGTGCTTATTTTTTGCGGGCGTTTCGCGCTATAATCGCCCGCTTTTTTGGGATAACCCGGAGCAAGTCATGCCGAACCCCTTAGTGGCAGTCGTTATGGGCAGCACCAGCGACTGGCCTGTCATGCAGCATGCAACCGAATGCCTCGGCCAATTCGGCATCGACTACGAGGCGCGCGTGGTTTCCGCGCATCGCACACCCGACCTGCTCGCCGAGTTCGCCAGGCAGGCACGGGACAGGGGTATCGCCTGCATCATCGCCGGTGCCGGAGGCGCCGCCCACCTGCCGGGTATGCTCGCCGCCAACACCACCGTGCCAGTGCTGGGGGTTCCCATCCCGAGCGAACATTTGCGTGGCGTTGATTCGCTTTACTCGATCGTGCAGATGCCGAAGGGCGTGCCGGTGGCAACCTTTGCCATCGGCAACGCGGGTGCGATCAATGCCGCGCTGTTTGCGGTAGCGCTGCTGGCCGGCAGCGATCCGGCGCTGGCGCAAACGCTCGAAGAATTTCGCCTGCGCCAGCGCGATACGGTACTCGACATGACCCTGCCTCCGCTCGACTGAATGGCTATTCTACCCGGCAACACTATTGGTATGCTTGGCGGCGGGCAGCTCGGGCGCATGTTCGTCGTCGCCGCGCGCAGCATGGGTTACGAGGTGATCGTGCTGGACCCGGATCTGCAGAGCCCTGCCGGCGGCCTCGCCAGCGAGCACCTGGCGAGCGGCTACGATGATCGCGAAGCCCTCGATTACCTGGCGCGGCACTGCGCAGTGGTCACCACTGAATTCGAAAACATTCCGGCGGACACGCTTGCTTATCTCGCGCAAACGGTCGCGGTCCATCCGTCGGCGGATGCCCTGCAGGTGGCGCAGCACCGCCTGCGCGAAAAGGAATTTTTCCGGCAGCAGGGCCTGGATACGGCCGATTTCCTGGCTATCGAGAGCGACGCCGATATCGAGGGTGCGCGTGATTTTGCATTTCCGGCGATCCTCAAGACCGCGACGCTTGGCTACGATGGCAAGGGCCAGGTGGTCTGCGACAGCTTCGCGGCGCTCGTGGATGCGTTCCAGCAAATGGGTGGCAAACCCTGCGTGCTGGAACAGCGCATCGATCTCGCCTGCGAAGTATCGGTCGTGCTGGCGCGTTCGCAGTCCGGCGAGGTGACGTGCTTCCCGATTGCGGAGAACCGCCACGCGAGCGGTATTCTAGACGTCACCCTGGTGCCCGCGGCTATCACGGATGAACTCGCCGACAAGGCCCTCGATGCGGCGGCCCGAATTGCCGACGGTCTCGATTATTGCGGCGTGCTCGCGGTCGAGTTTTTCATTTCCAGCGACGCTCGCGTGCTGGTCAACGAGATGGCGCCGCGACCGCATAATTCCGGGCATTACACGCTCGATGCCTGTATTACCTCGCAGTTCGAACAGCAGCTGCGCATGGTTTGCGACCTGCCCGCTGGTTCCTGTGAACTGCACCGTCCGGTCGCCATGCTGAACCTGCTCGGCGATCTCTGGCCGGTCGACGGCATACCGCCGTGGAATGAAGTTCTTGCCTGCGATAAGGCAAAACTGCACCTCTACGGCAAGAAGGAAGCGCGCCCGGGGCGCAAGATGGGTCACATCAATTGCCTCGGCGACTCCCGCGAGGCCGCCGCAGCGCTGCTGGAAAAAGTCCGCCAGATCCTCAGCTAGAGGATCTCACTGTTTGGCCCTACAGGTTGCCGCGATTGAGTGTAACCATTTATCGCTGAAGTAGATCCTGCCGACCATACCCCGGGGATTCGCCTGTAAAAGACGCTACCGGAAAATCTGGAGCCAGCTTTCCTGTTTCCACAGAGTTTTCATGCACGGAAAGCCTCGATAAAACAGGAAAGCTGGCTCCAGATTTTCCGGTCCATCCCTGGTCGCTTGGAGCGAGGCGTCCCTGCCTCGCTACACTTTTACAG
>Ga0209536_100002515_pt1 | contig 29909 bp, 29 predicted proteins | sample DeeMarSeWOR28_12_FD_187461 | JGI IMG/M metagenome (GOLD analysis project Ga0209536, IMG submission 187461) | Marine sediment microbial communities from White Oak River estuary, North Carolina - WOR-2-8_12 (SPAdes) (version 2) | ecosystem: Environmental > Aquatic > Marine > Intertidal zone >...
AGTTAGCTTAAAAAACAATACAAATGAGCCTTAAATCGTTGATTGAACATATTTTAAATTGTAAACAGGTTGAAACATAACATGAGAAAGACAATGGCCTTACTGTTAATTGTTCTATGTCTAATTTCTATTCCAACGCAAATTAATGGTTCATACCGTATTTTGCAATCTGAATCGATTCCTTACTCTCTCCAAGAGTCGTCTAATCTTCTAGAAGTTAATTTATTACATTTAGAAGTAAAAAAAGGCAATACTTATGTTCAATTAGAAGATTTAATTGAAGAAACACAAAAAGTCGAAGAAAAGGATCCTAATCCTAAAATTGCTAATGGATCTTCTGTTCGAGTCCAAGTAACCTATTCCCTTCCAATTGGAAGATCAGAGTCATTAGTTATTAGACAGTTTTCTGTGGATATTTATAAAGATCTCACAGGAGAAGCTGATCAATTGAATAAGAGCTATACAGGGATTAGTGATTTCCGATTTCTAAACCCAGCAGAAATAATCCTCCCTCCAAATTCTACCAGATCAGAGATAGTAGAAATACCAGCTTTATACTTAGCAGAGATTGGTACATATAAGTTTGTTTTTAGAGTAGAATTCCACATATATGAGGGAGATGAATTACCAATCTCTAGTTATTATCCTGAAAATTATACCTTTGACCTTGTAAAAGGGTATGCCTCACCTCCGTATATAATTATATACGTTTTTTACTTTGTAAGTATTTTATTTATTGGTCTCATTGTTATTGGGGTATATGGTGACCGTAAATATAGGGAGGATCTCTAATTACGCTACTCTTGAACCTCTAGATTTAAAACCAAATCTGGCGAATTCTGAAGTTCTTGAGTATAATCAGTTATCTTTAAATCAGTTAATATAATGCTTGAAAAACCACTATCTTTTGCAATAAATTGAATCAAAGCAAGAGTTCCTTGAGAAATTGTTTCATGAACAATTTGGTTTTGATTATAATCCTCTAATGGAACTAGTGATTGTATTCTGCCAATAATTCTTATTCGATATTGAAGTCGAATAAATTGATTTATAGTGGTTTTTAAGACTAAAGCGACTTTAAATGTTTTATTTTTTTGGATCAATGTTGGGCCATTAACCTTCACTCTAATATTTTTCCAAGAGATTTCTGTTTTTGATATACGTTGTGGAGGAGGGGGTAATACAGGAAATAATGCTAATTCTGAAATGATTTCACTTTTTACTTCTTGAAAATCGAAGAGAGTATCCATTTGATACTCAACAGAATAATATTCTCTTCCCATGTCATCAGCACGAAATATTTTGAAGCCAGATTTTGTGGATGATACCTTAGTTGGGTCTAATACTAATCCAAATGCTTTCGGATGCATTCGTTGGTAAAGGACTTGGGTCTTAGTATCTGTTCCAGAGAAAAAAAGTCCCAATCCTGGATGTGTATGAGCCCATCCAATTATAACTTCTCCCTGTTCAAATTTACTTGGTGGTATTAAAGAAAATACTTTTTCATAATCAGTTATATCTACAAATACAGAAGTGCCTGATCCAATTGGAATAATATCAGTAACTGTCATTGACTCATTATCTATTCTTCCTAATACAAGTCCAATACATTCTTTCCAACTAGATCGGTCATGGGGTGGTGCGTTTTCCAGTGCAAATCTTAGAAATCTTTTATAGACTGTTTCTGGGATTATTATCATATATTCATCTCAAAGGCGTTAATATCTTAATTGCATGAATGAGAATACCAGAATATACAAGATCTCGAAAAACTGGGCGCATAACGTGTTTTCGTGGATCAACTATAAAGTTCCTACGAGTTAATTCAAAGCATTCTAGAAGAACTATATTAGGATTTTCTTGGATCTCATGGATCGTATCTTCGACCTGTCCCCAGTTTGGGATGAAGCATATAAGATGACCTCCTCCTCTTAGGACAGGTTCTACAGATTTAATTGCTTCGTAAGGTGTGGAAAAATCAAGAAAAAACGCATCTAGATCTTTTAGTTCTAGTGGGGTTCGAATATCATGAATAGAAAAAGAAACATGTTTTCTAAATCCAGTCATTTCAAGATTCTTAATTGCATTTTTTTGATGTTCCTCATTAATATCAAATGAATGGATATGGCCACTTGGGGCAACTAAACTTGCGAGAATAAGTGTTAAAGCACCTGAACCTGTGCCTGCTTCTCCAACAACCATTCCATTAGTTATACCTGCTATATTACAAGCAATAGCTGAATCATCTTCATACATGATTTGAGTTTTTAATTTAAATTTACGAAGGAAGTCCCTTGGTGTAGGTTTTAATATTACAAGTTTTCCATGAAGATTTGGTATAATTTCTCCGTATTTATGCCCAATAATATCGTTATGTAGTATTTTCCCCCTATGTGTTGAAAATTCTGAATTTTTTTTCAGGAATAGAATCCAAGATTTCACATGTCGAGATGAAAAGTCAGCAATTTTTACTGGGTCTCCTTCCTTGAGCATCGTTTAATCTTCCTTTTGCATAAAAATCTCTCTGGAGGATGTTTAAACTCGATAGTAAGTTGGAATATAACTAATCCATTTTGATTATTGCTTAAGTCTTTTTCACTGTTATAGCTCAAAAAATTTCCTAATAAATTTAAGAATATTTTAACCTAGATAATTGAAAACATTCTATAAGATCATTTTTTATGATCCATTTTTATTCCAAAGAAATGTATTAGACGATCTGCTTCTTCAGGGGAATCAACAATTCGTTTATTAAATCCACCACGTCTTTTTTCCTCCATGGAGTCAATGATTAGCCCAACTTGAGGTTTACTGACTGGTGAAAGATGATTATCGAATATAACAAATAATGTCTTTTTTTCAAGATCAGCAATTACATAAGCGTCTGAACGAATATAGAAATCACCTGAATGTTCCGTAATTTTATTACCAATAACGCGATAAATTCGAACTGGATTCATAGTTATTAAATCAGAAATCCCCTTGTTTATATCTATCATCTTTTCAACTTTAAGGTTATCTTCTCTTCTAAAATCTTCAGAAGTGAGCTTTGAGAGATATGATAAAATTAATCCATGTGTACGAGACATTTCGCGTTTAAATTCTTGTTTAAAAATGATAAAGATAATGCAAGGTTTTTCATTGAGTTTTTCATCACTTGTAAATGTTGATTCAACCTGAAAGGGGTATGCAAGACAAAGAAATTTCTCATTTGAAGGAATAGGTAGGGGGCCGTAAATATCCGTTCGTTCATCCCCTCCAATTAAAGTTAAAACGCGGATTGATAAGTTTAATGCTTGATTTTCTGAAATAAGATCCTCTGTGGAGTTAAAAATTACTTGTGGACCTGTATCAGAGAATATACTGAAAATGGTTCCTATTACTGGACTTTCTAATTTCTTAACCATTACTTGTCCCATTTAAATGAGAACTATTATTATGAATAAAAGCCATATCAAAAAAATTACTTTATATGAATATATTACGCTTTTATCACTCCAGTATTTCTTGCTAGGTTTGATGCTGCACTTTCTGTTAATCCAGTAGTGCCTAGGATAGTATACATTGAATTTACTTTATGTGCTTTTGTTAATGCTTGTACAATTGCCTCTGGAGGGATTTCTTCTTCTAAATCATCAATACTTGTTGGACATCCAGCATTTTCTAATAGTTCTTTTATACGATAATCATCTTGTCCTTGAAGTCTTGCAATCATGATTGATCCAAGAGCGATTCGTTCTCCATGAAGAATATTTGAATTTGGAATTTCAGCATCAAGTGCTGCAGAAAACATATGCTCTGAACCATATCCAACTCGAATATCATTTGATGTGCCCATTAAGACCCCAGCAATGAGTAATGCTTTCAAAACCACTTGTATTGCGTGATTTAAATCTTTTAATGCTTCTGATACTTGATTTCTTAATAAACTTTCTGAATTTTCTAATACTCCACCAACAAAACGAGAAAATCTTTCTGATTTGATTCTCCAAGCATGTCTCCAATCCCAAATAGCTGTTATCTTTCCCACAGTATCCCCAATCCCAGCAGTTAAATATCGAGTTAAATTTGGATGTTGAAGGATTTTTTTGATGTCAGCAATAACAGCTATTGGTGGACGACATTCTCCAATGTATGTTTCAGTGGGATTCTTCAAAAAAATGTAAGGAGAGGCAATTCCATCATGAGGAGTTGATGTAGGAACTGAAATCATTTCTTGTTTTTTTGATCCACCTAATAAACAAAACTTTGTAACATCAATTACTTTTCCTCCCCCTACCCCAATGAGTACATTTGGATTATAAGGAAAACATTGATCTTTAACTGCGATTGCAGATTCTAAACTGGAGTCCTCGACAAGGATAAGTTCTGAATCTATCCCTTTGCTTGTTAAAATATCATAAACTTCTTCCCCCGCTATTTTTCGGGTTTTTGGTCCAGTAAAAATTACCACCTTAGGTGGTATTCGTAAATTTTTTACGACCGATGGGATTTTTTCTAAAATTGATTCTCCAATAATAATTGATCTCGGTACAACTGACTCAAGAATCTCTGAACTAGGCATTTTGTTGTAGTCCTTTTACTTACGCCCATTTGAGAACAATCTAAAAAAATTTATAAATACTGTGTGTTTATAACAACATGCGGGAATTTTTGTAAGAAAAAGTTCACCTTGCATAATAGTTTTAATTATGTTTTGTGAGATTTTATTATTATTTCTTTATTCCTTATGAGAGTATATGCCTTTAATTGCATATAATTATAGTTCAAATTATAATGTAGATAACATGATCAAAACATTTATTCGTGAGTATAAGATTACAATCATTCCTAAAAGAGATTAGAAAACGCTAACTCAAGATTTTCCAAAAAAATTTAATCTCTAGGAATTGGAACAAAATAATTGAGAATTTGATTCAATATAAATCTATATTTTAACTAAAAATACAATAAAATCTAATTATTTTCGAGGTTTAAGTATGATTGAAGAAAAGGGGAAACGCTACAGCCGAGAAACAGCCATAGAAGAGCTAAAAGCAGATCTTATAAGTGAATTGCCACCCAATGCACAAGTATCTAAAGTTGTATTCGAGGGTCCATTTGTTGTATTATATTCATTAAATCCAACTGTTTTAATGGAAAACGGTGATATAGTTAAAGGATTAGCTAAATCTTTAAGAAAAAGGATAGTTATCCGATCTGATGTCTCGGTGAGACGTGCAAAAGATGAAGCTCAGGCAAGAATTCTTGAAATCGTACCTGATACTGCAGAAATTACTAATACAATTTTTGATGATGAACTTGGGGAAGTCATTATTGAAGCTAAAAAGCCTGGTGCAGTAATCGGTAGAAATGGAGCCACACTTCGCGAAATTGCACGTGAAATTTCATGGCGTCCTCGTGTAGTCCGATCTCCTCCAATTCAGTCTCAATTAATAAATTCGATCAGATTTACCCTAACTGCAGAATCTGAACTTAGAAAACGGGCTTTATTAAATATTGGGCTAAGAATTCATCGCCCTCGAGTAAAAGAAGACGATTTTATACGTCTAACTGGTCTTGGGGGGTTTTCTGAAGTTGGAAGATCGTGTTTTTTATTGGAAACTGCTGAATCAAAAATTCTTATTGATGCTGGTATGAATGTTGGTACTAGGGAACCAAATCAAATGTTTCCTCATTTCAATAGCCCAGAATTTGATATTGCCGATTTAGATGCTGTTATTGTGACTCATGCACATTTGGATCATAGTGGTTCCATTCCTTTTTTGTATAAATGGGGTTATCGGGGCCCAGTATATTCGAATGATGCTACGTTATCATTGATGACATTACTCCAAAAAGATTTCATTGAGGTTGCAGCTCGAGAAGGCAAAATAACCCCCTATAGTACAGGGGACATCAAAAATACGATTCTTCATACGATAACTCGCCGTTTTGGAGAAGTAACAGATTTAAGCAATGATCTTCGCTTAACAATGACACCAGCTGGTCATATATTAGGCTCATCTATCATGCATATGCACATTGGGGATGGAAAATATAATCTAGCAGTTATGAATGATTTTAAAGCTAGAAGAAGTCGTAATAGTTTGCTTGATAGAGCTAATAGTCGTTTTCCCCGTCTTGAAGCAATTATTATGGAATCAACGTATGGCGGGCCAAGAGATGCCATGCCAAGGAGAGATGATGCCGAAATTCAACTTATAAAAATTATCAATCAGACTGCCAAACGAGGTGGAAAAGTCCTTATTCCAACTTTAGCTGTAGGTAGAGCTCAAGAATTAATGATTGTACTTGCAAACGCATATCAAAAGAACCAAATGGTGGAAGTTCCAGTTTATCTCGATTCATTAATTGCAGAAGCGGCAGCTATTCATTCCTGTCACCCTGAATACTTATCACAATTTCTCCAAGATCAGATTTTCAATGAAGGAAAAAATCCTTTCCTTAGTGAGATTTTCATTCGGTTAGATAAGCAAAATGAACGAGAACCGTTAAGCAAAGGAAAATCAGCCGTGATTATGGCTACATCTGGTATGTTAACTGGTGGTACCTCTGTTGAATATTTCAGGAAATTAGCTCAAGATTCAAGGAATTCTCTAGTTTTTGTATCCTACCAAGCTGAAGGGACTCTGGGAAATAGGATCTCATCAGGTGTGAAAGAAATCAGAAGTTATGAAGATGGCAAAGCAAAGCTTCTAAGAATTAATATGGATATTCATCAGATTGATGGCTTTACAGGTCATTCTGATCGTGGTGAAATTATGAATTATTTCCGAGAATTATCACCCAAACCAGAACGAGTTGTTCTTGTTCATGGGCAACGAAATAAATCTCAATCACTTGCCCAAGCAATATCAAAACGCTATCATGCGAAAATAGATATTCCAATGAACTTAGAAACTATTCGATTTGCTTAGATTCTTTTCTGGGGATTTTCAATTGGCATTACTGAAAGAAATCCGTTCAAAGGAAAAAAAAACTATTTTTTCTAATGTATTTGCCCCTGGAATATCAAACAATCTTTTAAAGAAACAAATTCAGTTTATTTCGTATTCTGAAAATGGAATTAAAAGTTTTCTCTATGATCCTGAACAGCGGTTACAATTTTTCCTATATGAAGATAAATTTCTTCCCACTATACAATTTATTAGAGCTAATCCATCGATAAAAATTCCTAAAGTTAAAGTAGATCAAGGTGCAGTTCCTTATATCTTAAATGGCGCAGATATTTATACTCAAGGTATAGTCTCCATTCTTGAAGAGTTTAGTGAAAATGCAATTGTTATAGTTGTCAATCCCCAAGACTCTGTCCTCGCTTTAGGAAAAACACTTTTGAATTCTACTGATTTACTCACTTCAAAGCTTAAAGGGATCTTAAATATTCATTATTTAGGTGATTATATCTGGAATGAGAAAAATAGTAGTTAAAACCAAGATTAATTTAATCTTATTATAAGATTTGGTGGAAAAAAAAATAAATCAAAAAAATTAGATGAGTATGTCAGTAAATTTCTCAATTTATTAGAAATTATTGGATGAATTAGTATGACAGTCTATAAAGTTGATCCAAATATGAAGTATTTAGCAGAACATGATTGGGCTAAAGTTGAAGGCGACCTTGTTTTGATCGGGGTTACAGATTATGCCCAAAAAACCTTAAAAGATATAGTTTATGTTGAATTACCTAATATTGGAGATAATTTTGAGTTTAAAGGAGTTTTTGGTTCGATTGAGAGTGTGAAGGCGGTCTCCGAGCTTTTTTGTCCAGTAGCAGGGGAGGTCGTTGCTTTAAATGAAAACCTAGCAAATGAACCAGAGAAAGTTAATGAAGATCCTTATGGAACTTGGCTGATAAAAATAAATCCATCAAACCTTGAAACGGATTGGGATCGATTACTTACTCCAGAAGCGTATTCTAAACTATTAGATTAATCAATTTTGATTTTTATTCTTGTATAGTTGAAAAGCTGTGGAAAAACAAGAATCTACGTTATATTTTATTGGAATGGGTCTGAGGGGATTCTATACCTGTTCTTTGGAATGTCTTGATGTCATACAAAAAGCTGACACTATCTATGTTGAGAAATATACCAACTTCGTTTTAGAGGAACTTCCTCCTTTAATGCAAAAAATTAGTTCTAAATTTAAATTTATCAGTAGAGAAGAGCTTGAAGAAAAAGATTTAATATTTTTAGAAAAAAATAGAAATAAAACTATTGCTTTACTAATACCTGGTGATCCTTTTATTGCTACCACCCATATTTCATTAAGAATTGCAGCTAAGAAGAAGGGTTTTAATTGTCATGTCATACATAATACATCAATTGTTTCTGCTGCTGCGTCGGCGTCTGGATTATCAGTATATAAATTTGGGAAAACAGTGACCTTACCTTTTTCTGAAAATTATAGTGACACCCCTTATGAGATTATCAAAGCAAATAAGCTTATAAATGCTCATACACTTGTTCTCTTAGACATTGATCTTTTTTCTAATCGTTTTTTAGCAGTTGATGAGGCAATAGATCAGTTATTAGAATTAGAACATGTAAAAAGAGAAAAGGTCTTCATAAATGATAGTAAAGTTGTTGGAATAGCTCAACTAGGTTATAATTATGAATTTATACACGCTGGGACAGCACTCAATTTAAGAAAGGTTCATTGGAGAGAAATTGGTCCACCTCAATCACTTATTATTTGTGCTGAAAACCTCCATTTTACTGAAGAAGAAGCATTGAAAGAATTATGGATGTTAAAAAATTAGAGTTATAAACAAGAAAGCAATGAATACTTAATGAAATTATTAGTAAATTATATTTATAGAGCTGAAAACGAATGAAATCTATTGAAAATTCTACAGAAAATTTTCAAGCCTTATTAAAAGAATTTTTAAAGGTAGCTTTTTTATTGACTGTAGAAAAGGGAGATTTTACCATTGAAGATTATTCAAAAGCCCTGATACGAACAAATGAAGAATCAGCAAGTCTTTTGAAAGTTTTAAAGAGCATTTACATGGTTAATACTATCAAAAATGATTTTACACGTTATTTAATCACTGAAGGAGGAAGAAGAAATTTGAGGCTTATATTGACTGGAGGTGTGTTTGATATCCTTCATCTAGGCCATGTTAAAACCTTAGAAGAAGTAGCAAAGGAAGGAGATATTTTACTGGTGATAGTTGCATCAGACGAAACAGTTGAAAGAAGTAAAGGTAGATTGCCGTTAAATAATCAAGATAGCCGTATAAAACTTTTGAAACAACTTAAAATTGTAGATATAGTTGAAAGAGGGACTTCTGATCCCACAAAGTTTATGGATATAGTTGTAAAATATAAACCTGACGTGATTGCTTTAGGATATGATCAATCCTTAACCGAAGAGAAATTACAAGAGTTTTTATCTGATAAAGGTTTAGAAGGAATAGAAATAATTCGTTTGGGATCGTTCATTCCAAATGAAAAAAGTTCACTCAAGATAAAAAATCTTGATGAGCATTCATTTGAATAATTATTATTTCACGATGATTTCTAATTCATCACCATCTTGAATTTGATAAGTTTTCTTAATACTAACTTCTGCAATTAATTCTACTTGATTATTATGGTGTGTACGATCTGGTCGGATGATTGCGGAATCAATTTTTTGATTACCTATTACAAGATAAGTAGGCCAGACAAATACTTTTCCAAATCGTCTATTCTCCTTCTGAAATTCTGGAATAAATTTGGTTGGGCTTCTAAGAAGTTGATCGAAATCACGAATACTCTTCTCTTCAAGAAGCTGCAAATTTAATGTTCCAGGAAAAGGAGTATAACCCAGCATTACGGTGAACTGTTGTTTATAACCTTCTTGACTCATATAGTATGCACCCTCTCCCATACCTTTGATCACTTTTCCTCGTAGAGTAATTTTTTCCTCTGCATCACGACCTTCAACATTTAAAATCATCCAAAGATCTTTAAATATTCTTTCTAAAAGGGAATTTCCCTCTGGAGTTATTTTGACTTGATTTCCTCGCTGAATATACTGTCTAACAATTAAATTTGCGTTTTCCATTCGGTTAAGTTTACGTGACGCACTTTGTTGAGATATCCCCATAATCTTTCCAAGTTCACTTGTCGTACAAGAGATAGGACGTCTAATCCCACCCATTTTACCAATATGAATAAGAAGGCCAATTAAATCAGCATTATCGACATAGTCTTTCAAGAAGCATCACCTTGAGACAAAAAACTCTTGAAGATTTTGTATAAAAATCCATTTCCAAAGTTTTAATCATATGATGAATCAAACACCTCTTCATTAATAAAATAAGACATGATAATATGATCAATTTTGTATTTACTTCTCCATACAGAATCGAGATTTTTCATCTTATTTTAATAGGGGGGAATAAATTTAGACGAAAACGCTTATGAAGACATTCAGGCTCATATTAAATGTGATCTATTTTCATTCTACAACTTTCATTTCAATAGATCTTAAATTAAACAATTTTAAATTACATTAGATGGGCGTGTAGCTCAGCAAGGTAGAGCGACGGGCTCTTAACCCGTTGGTCAGTCGGTAATTTGTCATTACTCACCCAAATGGGGGTTCAAGTCCCTCTACGCCCGTTTAAATTCCCTCGAGGGGTGATTTAAAGAGGCTTTAAGCAGTGACTGATGATCGATGGAATATTGGAGTTGGAGTACCAACAGAAGATGCAGAATCTGCTCGAATTCGATTACTAAAAGCCAACAAATTAGTTTCAGGAAAAAAACCTTTTAGAAAGGATAATCTAGTATTTTTCCCAATTACTGATGTAATGAACATAGAAAAAATCATCAAAAACCCAGATGTTATAATAGGAACTTATCAATTTATTAGTCGATCTAAGAAAATTCCTTTAGATGAACTTATAAAAGATAATCATCCAAATTTAGTTAAAAATAATATATCTCTAAAATTTGACCAGATTGGAGAATTAATTATTCTGAAATTGGATCCTATAAAAACAGAGATTAGTTCAAGAAAATATATTGGGGAATTAATTTTACGTCATAATCCTAAAGTTCAAACTGTTCTAAACAAAATTGATAGCATCGAAGGACAGAAGAGACTCTATCCTATCGAAATTCTCGCAGGAAAAACTCAAACTACAACTTGGCATCACGAGTATGGCTTGCGAATCTTTTGTGACGTTGAAAATGCCTATTTTAACCCACGATTAGCAGAAGAACACCATCGTGTGGGTAAATCAGTATTTGATGGTGATTTAATCCTTGATATGTTTACTGGAGTAGGATCTTTTGCTCTTCATTGCGCAGCAAACTCATTTTGTAATATAATTTCAGTAGATATAAATAAATATGCAATAGAGTCTTTAAAAAGAAGTATTTCTAAAAACAAATTAAAAGGAATAATTAATCCCATTATAAGTGACTCAACTTTATTTTTAAACAAGAAACAGTCTTTTAATCGAATAATCATTAACTTTCCCCAAAATTCATGGGAATACATCTCATTAGCTAGTAAATTTTTAAAGAAGAATGGAGTTATTACTTTTTATCAATTCATATCGAAAGATGATTTATCAGAAGCAGGAATTTCAGATATATTAGAAAGAAAATTAAAAGGGCTTAAGTCTTATAAAGTAATATATCATAGAATAGGAAGAGAGATTTCACCTTCTAGAACTCAATTAAATGTTGATATTCAAATTTTTTAATAGGAAGTAGAGTAAGTGCGATGATTGACTTTACTGAACAGAAAGAACGGTTGATTGAACATTATTGTCAAATGGGTTATGTAAAGGATCAAATTTCAATTGAGGCTTTTCGTTGTGTTCCTCGTGAGAACTTTGTTCCACCTGATCAGATTTCATTGGCTTATATTGATCGACCACTAAGTTTAATGAACACTGGCCAGACAATTTCCGCTCCACATATGACGGTTATGATTTTAGATTATTTAGAGTTAAAACCTGGATTAAAAATTCTTGAAGTGGGAGCTGGTTCAGGTTATCAAGCAGCGCTAATTGCTTCAGTAATATGCTCTGATCCGTTGAACAAAGGGCATGTATATACCGTTGAAATTGTTACTGAGTTGATAAACTTTGCACAAAATAATTTAAAGAAATCTGGATTTGATGAAAATGTTACAGTTATCAGTGGGGATGGAACCTTAGGCTACTCAGAACAAGCCCCTTATGATCGAATAATTCTCACTGCAGCTGGACCTCAAGTGCCTCCACCTCTAATCGAACAGTTAAGAATTGGGGGAATATTGGTCATTCCCCTTGGACGTCCTGGATTATGGCAACAAATGACAAGATTTCGGAAGTTAAGTGAGAATAAAATTAAAGAAGAACTGCTTTCATCAGTGGCTTTTGTTCCTTTACGCGGAAAATATGGATATTAATGGTTTAAAAAAAACTGTCTAAAGTGCGTTGATTTCTTTTATGAGAAATCTGTTTTTGTTGTTTTTCCATTGTTGCTAGTCGTCGATTAATACGAGATGCATCAAATCCTCGTTCATTAATGAGAAAATCACTGATTTTAGAAAAGTTTGGACCCTTAAATGAGATATCAATATTAGTATTAACTGTAGGTTTTCTAAAATATTCTATCAATATTTCTGGTTCATATGGGAATGCTTCTCTCATTTCATAGTTTAATTTGATATGATCTAAAGTATTTTCAACAGTTTTATACTTTTGAAGTATTTTAAGAGCGGTTTTTGGTCCTATTCCCTTTACCCCAGGATTATAATCCGTACCAATTAATAGAGCTAGTAAAATTAATTGATCTTGTGTTTCCAACTTTAGATCTTTTAGTAAATTATTCAGTTTCACTTCTTCAATAGGTAAATCAGGAGGAAGGGATTGATTAGTGATCCTTCTCCTTCGTGTAACAATTAGGTTTCTAATGACTGTTTCACAACCAAAAAGAAATGTATCATAATCTTGGGATGCCATCGCATCAATACTCCCTTTTTGAACCATATATGCACCTTGGGCTTCCGCTTCTTCTTCTGCTAAAACATATGGAATCCCAAAACCTTCCAATAAAGTCATAGTGTCTTTAACTATTTGAGGAGTTATTCTTGTTGTTAATGGAGCATATTTAAGTGCTTCTTCTTTTAATCCAAGCTCAATTGCCCCTAAATGTTTAATTTCTGCCTGTTTTTTCCTTGCTTTTCGGATTTCAACCTCCTTTTGTTTAAATTTTGGGGGTTTTCCATCGAATATAAACACAGGAGATATTTGATATGTCAATAGGTCTGTAAGGCGGTAGAATAGTCCTTGAAGATGACTTGTTACATTCCCTCTCGAGTCTGTTAAATGACCACCCCATGATTCAGTATGTCTAATCGAAGAGAGGAGCGCGTATAAAAGGTTATATACGTCAAATCCGATTTTTTTACCTGATAGTGCACCTTTTGAAATTTCTAATCGACTACTTGAAATAAGGACTCCAATTTGTGTTCCCATAAATTTACTTCCTATTATCTAGATAAAAAGTATCATTAAGGTAAAATTTATTGACCTAAAGGCGTTTTTTAATTCTTTTAAGGATTTTAATGAATATTTTTCTATAATGGATTAGATGCTAATCATATATAAAAGTGCAGGGAGGAAGAAAATATATCTTCTAAATAAAGATCCATTATATCATTTAGCAGAGTATTTAGATTATTTAATCTAACTAAGTATTAAACCTTATATAAACTATATTACAACAATTATTATATTAGAATTGGGCCGGTGGTCTAGCTCGGTTATGACAATTGCCTTACACGCAATGGGTCGCCAGTTCAAATCTGGTCCGGCCCACTAGCATATAATTAAACTTAAATTATGGTTTTTAAAAGGACAAGAGAAAAAACACACCTAAACAAAAGTATTGTTAAATAGGATCTACAGAAAAAATAATGTGTAGAAAACTTGAGAAAATTATTACTCATCAAGTTACTGATCTTAAAATGAAACGTAAATATTGCGGGGGTTTCCCAGCCAGGTCAAAGGAGCTGGACTTAGGATCCAGTCGCATAGGCGTTCGTGAGTTCAAATCTCACCTCCCGCACCATTTTTAATTAAGAGAGTTCATTCTAATTAAAATTTGCCTCCTAAAAAGGGAAAAACTACAATGAATAGTATCGAAGATATTTTTGTTGAAATTCGTGGGAAATTAGAATACGATAATGAGATTCGTGAGGAAGTTCTTAAGCTTTCCAGAAAATCAATTCGGACATCATCTGTTATTATTCGTCATCTCCATCGGAGGGAGATTGAAAAAGCTGAATTAATGATTCAAGAAAATAAAGAACTTATTTCCACACTTAATGAGTTATCTAGAAAAATAGATCCCTCACCTTTTGGTATAGTACTTAGTGCTTACCAAGAATACGCTGAATCGATGTTATTATACTCATTTCTTAATGAAAAACCTTTTCTTACTTATACGGATTTAGATATTCCATATTTAGCTTATTTGCATGGAATTACGGATTATGTTGGAGAACTACGAAGAGTAATTCTTGATGCTCTCCGAAAACAGAAAAACATTTCATTTGCTGTAGAAACATTGGATTATATGGATGATCTCTATTCTTTATTAATCACACTTGATTTTCCAGATGGATTAACTTATAACTTACGGAAAAAAACGGATTTTGTACGTAATTTAACTGAGAAAACTCGTGGGGATGTTATATTAGCCTTAAATCGTGAGAATTTAGTAGATACAATAAATGAGCTACTTGAAGATTATCGAAAGAAGAATTGAAATTTTTTTTTAGCTGTTCTTTCTTTTTAACATCCTATAGCTAAGTATTGGATTTCGTGCTGCCTTGACATCATCTATAAGTCCAACTGAAGTATTTTTCGGCGATTCCAATATAATATTACGTTTTCCAGAATAAGCATAGTCAGAAACTTTTTCTAATATATCTCTGTATCCATCAAGCATCTCTTTTGACTCTGTTTCAGTAGGTTCTATCATTAAAGCCTCAGGAACGATTAAAGGAAAATATATAGTGGGTGGATGATAGCCATGGTCGAGGAGGAATTTAGCTATGTCATTTGCACAAACATCTGTTTCTTTTCCTAATGTTCGAGCTGAGAGTACAAATTCGTGCATACAGAAGGATTTTTCTCCATAAGGGACGGAAAATCCTCTTATCTTTTGAGTAATACTTTTCAAATAATTTGCATTTAGTACAGCCATTTCTGAGACGGATCGTAATCCTTCCTTACCTAATCTTAGAATATAAGCATAAGCTCTGAGGATTATAGAAAAATTTCCAAAATAGCTGCGTACTTTACCGATGGAATATTGATGATCATATTGGAAAAAATATTCATCCCTTTCAGGATTATAATCGACTGTTGGAACTGGTAAATAATGATTTAATCGTTTAATTACTCCTACTGGACCTGCTCCTGGTCCACCTCCTCCATGAGGTGTTGCAAAGGTCTTATGAAGATTAAAATGCACAATATCAAATCCCATATCTCCAGGTCTGACCTTTCCCATAATTGCATTAAAATTGGCTCCATCATAATATGCTAATCCATCCACGTCGTGTATTATATCAATGACCTCTTTTATATTAGCCTCAAAAACTCCCAGAGTATTTGGATTCGTTAACATCATGCCAGCTGTCTTATTTGACACTGCTGACTGTAGAGCTTCTAAATCAACACATCCTTCTTCGTTTGAAGGGATAACAACCGTTTTAAATCCACACATGGTGGCTGTAGCAGGATTTGTACCGTGAGCGCTATCAGGAACTATAATCTCAAGCTTTTTGGATAGATTATTTTGGATCTCATGATATTTTCGAATTATCATTACCCCTGTATATTCTCCATGAGCTCCTGCAGCTGGTTGTAGTGTCACTTTACTCATCCCAGAAAGCTCTGCTAACCATTTTGATAGTTCGTAGATAATTTGGAGAGATCCTTGGACACTACTTTGATCTTGATAAGGGTGAATGTTTTGAACTTCAGGAAAAGAAGTCACCAAGTCACAAATTTTAGGATTATATTTCATTGTACAACTACCTAGAGGATAAAATCCTGAGTCAACCCCATAATTCATTTGAGAAAGTCTAGTATAGTGTCGTACAACATCAAGTTCACTCAATTCAGGGAGTTCTATGGGTTTATTTCTAATAAGATCTGTAGGGATTGTTTGAATGATTTGGCTAAAAATTTCATTTTCCTCTTCCGAAAGGGTAGCCTCAAGGAATCCAATTCGTCCATGCTTCGATTTCTCAAAAATAAGTTCCTTTTCCCAAGTAGTTTGACGGTACATTCAGGTGCCTCCAATAAGATTCTGAAAATTGTTCAAATGCGATATGAAATATTGAATGTCCGATAATTTTGTCATTTCAGTCGCACATGATAAATACGATGTTCCTAGGTCTGGATAAAACTTTTTAAGAGGATATCCTAGATAAATATTGTTTTTAAGTAAATAATTTTCGAAATCTGTTTGTAAAACATCATTATTAATTCTAAAAACAAATTCTCGAAAGTGAGGATTTGAAAAGACAGGCACACTAATTATTTCCAATCTTTGCATTGCTTGAATCAAATAATTTGTTCTTGCCATATTTATCCTTGCAAGCTGTTTTAAACCGTTCATTCCAATAATACTAAGATATATTGCTGATGCTAATGCACAAAGAGCATTATTAGTACAAATGTTTGATGTCGCCTTTTCTCTACGGATATGTTGTTCTCGGGTTTGTAGTGTCATAATAAATGCTCTTTTTTCCGATTTTTTTTCTGTAGTCAACCCGATAATTCGACCAGGCATTGCTCTTGATAATTTTATATCATTTTTAACTGCAAAAAGCCCAAGTAAAGGTCCACCAAAATTCATAGGTAATCCTAAAGATTGTCCTTCCCCAATTGCGATATCAGCGCCATAATCTCCAGGGGATTTTAAAATTCCTAATGAGATTGGGTCTATTCCTGCAACAAAAAGTGCTTCATTTTGATGTACAATTTTACTTATTTCATGAATTTTAGTCTCTATCACTCCAAAAAAATTAGGGTGTTCTGTATATACTCCTGAAACTTTTCCATTATACATTTTTAGAAGTCCCTCTAGAGCAGAGATGTCTGTAGTGCCTGTATTTGAATTAAATGGATATTTAACAACAGTTATGTTTGCTCCAGTAGCATAAGTTTCAAGAGTCTGATATCGTTCAGGTTGGATTGCAGAAGGAACAAGAAAGACTTCTTTTCCATTCGTTCTTGTACACATTAATGCTGCTTCCCCTAATGCTGTAGCCATATCATACATTGATGAATTAACAAAATCCAATTGGGTCAATTCAGCAATCATTGACTGATATTCCCAAAGTCCTTGTAGCATACCTTGGGAGATTTCTGGAGCATAAGGGGTGTATGCCGTATAGAATTCTGATCTAGTAAGTATAGCGTTGATAATGGTTGGAATTGTTTGATAATAAATTCCTGCACCTAAGAAAGACGAGACTTCTGATACTTCCACATTTTTAGAAAGTATTTTTCGTATTTTACTAATGGTCTCCTGTTCGGAATGCATATTGGGAAGATCTAGATCTTTTGAAAACCGAAGATTTTTGGGAATACCTGAAAATAATTCTTCAATAGATGAAATACCGATATTATCAAGCATACTCTTAATTTGAGTATCAGTTTGAGGTAAATATGGGTGAATGAATCGTTGGGTAAATGCCATAGACAATTTCACCATTAATTTAAGAGAGAATATACAAATCTAAATGGTACTCGTTATTTTTAAAACTGTTCGGATTAATTAATAGAAACTCAATGGATATATGAATTGAGAAATAGAAGTCTTCTAGCCATTTATATAATTTTTAATTCTCCTAGAGCTTCAATTTCCGGAAAATAAAAACAGTTAAGGTAAAAGCTGCTAATGGAATGAGAAAGATAAGTAATTCTAAAAATGGAGGAGGCTCAATTGTTCCTGTTGGAATAGGTCTTAAGCTAGTGGTCGTAGTTGTGATTTTCTTTCCTCTAAAAGAGATTTCAATGCTACTCTTTGATTCAATGCTTGCAGAGATACCATTTTCAAAATAAAATGTTACCTCAACCTCAGGTAAGACAAGTGTTTCAATAGTATCTGAAGTGACATTATAAACAAGAGTAAGTTGGAAATTAAAACTAACTGATAAATCGCCAATGTGATAAAGGATTTCATCAGTTTCATCATTAAATTCAGTCCCAATTTTCGAACTATTTAAAAATTCAATTTGAAAAGGCACTTTTATTTTTAGAGATACGTTATAAAGATCTTCAAAATAAATATTAGTAACAGAAGTACTTAAGTTGAACTGTTCAGTCTGGTAAACAGTAATAGGATCAGCAACTTGATAAAGTATAAGAGGAGATGCATCAATAGCTGCTTTTTGTCCATTTGTAACTGAATTAGTTAAATTAATCATTCCTAGAACAATGAATAAAATAAAAATCCTCTTGTGTAGTAGTTTCATCAACTATATCACCTGTATTTTACCAAGGGGGAATCTAAGTAACATTTTATAGCTTTTTGTAAGTATAAGAACAAATATGCTGAGAAACACATCGATTCTCCGGAAATATGAAACTACTTTAGTAAGTTTCGAGAAGTAATAAGATGGATCAATTCATTGTTTTTCCTTTGAAAAAACTAAAAAGGATGAGTCTACAAACTGATTTTCCATTCTTTATTGAACAGGTTAGTTTCTAATCTAATATTGAATTTTAATTTAATAAGCCACCGCAGTTCCTTGTAAAGCCATTTTTGCAGCCGTTTTAAATACTTCTTCCACGTTGTTACCCTTTAGAGCACTTGTTTCAAAATAAGGAGCGTTTAATTCTCTAGCAAGGAGTTCTCCTTCTTCTCTGGTTACTTCTCGTCTGTTAACGTCGTTTTTGTTACCAACAAGAATTATAGGTGTATTCTTAGCGTATGATCGAAGTTCTCTAACCCAATGCTTTATATCAAAAAAGGAACCACGATTCTGAAGATCAAATACAATGATTGCTACGCAAGCCCCATAATAGAAATCGCCTCTTATACAACCAAATCGTTCTTGACCAGCTAAATCCCATAATACTAATTTTATAGATGTGTTATTTAACAGTGTTTCATGAACTTCAATATTTAAACCAACTGTTAGTTCATAAGTACCTGGAATTCTCTTTGTTCGAAGGTTTGAGCATAAGGAAGTCTTACCAACCTTCCCATCACCGATCAAGATCAATTTACTAGCAATTACATCTATAGCCAGCTTCTTATCTCCAAGTAGTAGTTGAATGAATAAATCCTAATTAAAAATTAAAGAGAACATAATATTAACATATTATGAGAGATAATGGTTACCAAAATGTAATAAGATTGAATATAGAAAAATGATTTATTACTAAAAGTCGATGAATATATAGTTGAAATATATGTCATCACTTCAATTAATCTTTTCCCATCCCCAAAATTCTTTTTCTGCAAGCCATTTTATATTAGGATTTGGAAAATGTGAACGTCTCCATGGTCATAATTATTTGGTGGAGGTTCATATTGAATACAAGGAAGATGTTCCACCTGTAAATTTCTCGGATATAAATCTACTTATAAGATCAAAATTAAAAGTTCTTGATCAAAAGATTTTACTCGCTGGATCTAATTCTGAAGTCATTATTGAATCTGCATTAGATATTGCTAATTGGATTGTGAAAACGGGTGAAAAAAGCTATTCCTTTCCAAAAAAAGATGTAGCAATATTAGAGGGAATCTCTGCAATCACCTCTGAAAATCTTGCCAAATATCTTCATCTAGAAATTTCTAGAACACTGAATGAAATGCATCCTGATACTTTTAAATGGTTAAAAATAATTATAGAGGAAAATTATGGTAATAAAGCATTATTTTCAGATAATATTTTGTAGACATTGAATGAAGTTTAATCCCAACGATTCCCAGTCAAAGCTAGATATGCCAGAATTATTATCCCGACGATAAGAAAAATCCCCAAAAGTCCTATGACACCAATTATTACTAATGTGGTTATAATTGACCAAATGTCCAAATTGAATAATCCCCTTTACTTTCATGATCACAATGTTCAGATTTTCTATTTATTCTTTACTCATTTTTGTCTGATCGAAATTCTACTATTTAAACCTAACTAGACAAATATCCCATTTCATGTAGACGGCTAATTGTTAGATAGGTGGTTCATCATATTTCTGTAAATCAGAGGTTATATAATCCCTTAACTTATCACATTCTCCTTGTTTAATAATATCTGGAGATTTGATTTCCTTATCGAAATCTGTTGGCTCGATCCGAACAATCCAATTAGAATAGCAATCTTTATTCACCAAGGATGGATTTTTAATCACTTTTTCATTTACTTCCTTAAGAATCCCTGATAGGGGCAGTCGAAGTTGCCCCATCCATTTATCACTCTCAACGGTTCCGAAAGCTCGTCCTTGTTGATATTCATTATCTATACGTCGTGTTCGAATATGATGGAGATGCCCTGCTTGTTTTTGCCCGAAATCATCAAATCCAATTTCAATTAGAGTGTTTATTTTCTTGAACCAGATATGGCCTGGATCATTTGAGTAATAAAATCTATCTAAAGGGAAAAAATAAGTAAATTTTTTAGTAGGTATTTCTAAGCAGGTATCATCCAAAAAAATCACCTTAATATGTCAACCGAATTATCTTCCAGAATGTGCTTAATAAGCTGTTCGATATTATCTTTTTTGGTTCCAATTGAATCATAAATATCAATCTGAATCATACCTTGTCGATGCCATGTTAAACGGTAGAGTGAAGAGCGGAACACTACCACACTAGGAGTATCCGCTAAGATCGTAAAATCCTTCCCACTCATTAACTTTTTCACATACTCCATGTTAAAAGGATTTTTAATTGAGAAATATACATACCATCGACTAGGATTAGCTGTACAAGGACTGATAGAAAAATTTAGAGCATCCATTCAATAATCCCATCTTCAAGTATTGATTCATGATTGTTTAATATTGTTAGACTCATATTCTTTCAAATAATGTTAATCTAAGTTATTTTTAAGGGAAAATCCTTTAGGTATGAAAAGAAGTAGCTTCTAAAATCAGATACGAAAAACTATAATTTGACTCTAAACAAAAAAATAAAGTTTGGTTAGCGTGTAAGGGAAAAATTAAGTTATGAAAGCTATTTGTTTATTATCTGGTGGGATTGATAGTCCTGTTGCTGTTCAGATAGCAATTAATAATGGTTTCCAACCATACTTATTGCATTATCATAACTTTCCTTTTCATTCTCTTGGTACAATTGAAAAAGTTATTGAAATTTCAAATAAAATTGCTTTTACAAATCCAGATGAAAATATTAACTTAACCGTTTTACCTCACGGTAAATCCCAAGAAATCATACTTAATCAGCTTCATGGTAGAGAAATAAGACAAACATGTCTTTTTTGTCGAATTCAAATGTTTAGAAAAGCTGAACATTATGCTAAAAAAGTTTCAGCTGATATTATAATCACAGGAGAGATTTTGGGAGAACAGGCTAGCCAAACTCTTAGTAATCTTCCTTTAGTCACATCTGTGATTGATATACCTGTGGTTAGACCATTGATTGGATATAATAAAAAAGAAGTTGTGGAATTATCAAAGAAATACGGATATTATCATTCTTCAATTCTTCCAGGAGGGTGTTGTAGTGTGAATCCTAGGTTTCCTGAAACTCAAGGTACTAAAAAAACCATTGATACTATCTTTCAAAGATTAGTAACGAATTTAGACAATAGTATGGATGAAGAATTATCCCAAATATTAGAATTTCGTCTACCTGCTGAAACAAAACAAATTCTCAATTTAATTAATGTTTAATCCTTTTTTAACTAAATTTAACTTATCTTTATCATCATATATTCTTCAAAGTCAACAAGGACTTTAATATATCCAGTTAATGCTTCATCGAGCTGTAAATCCCCTGTATCGACATGTAAAGTCTTTCCCTCAAGCTTATTTACTTTATTTTTCGTCGCTATTACTAGTATATTATTTGTTCCAACAATTTGCAAGACATTAGGACTAATTTGTTGATTTCCTCTTCCTAAGATGAACCCCTGTCCTCCAATTGGTGTTAATATAATTTTAACTTCCTTATCTTGATTTTTTTCAAGGATTTCAAGTAATTCTTCTTCTGAAAGATCTTTTCCAAGGAAATTTCGATTTATTAAAGCATCAATTCCCAATACTGTTTTATTAGAAAAGATAATATCTCCAAATGCTTTTGATACTTGTTTTATTGTGGATCCTGCCCCTAAAATATAAATAACATCTTTTAATACTAATGTTTTTAATGTTTTAACTATTCCCTCAATATTTTCAATTTCAGTAACATTAATCTGTGTCATTAATTTTGTGGATTGCATAAGAGTTGGTACATAGGGAATAATCCCTAATCCAAATAATTCTGTCTGAATAAAGCCCTCACGAAATTTTGCTTCATTTAAATCTATAATTTCTGTGTCCATAAAGTATACTTCATCTAAAATGAATTTACGTAATATTTCTGCTCCTTTTTCTGGACTTTGAGCAAAAACTCCTGAAAGCATTTTTACACCTGAAGGGATACCAAGAATTGGAATTGGTGATTCTAAAGCTTGATGTATGTCACGAGCAGTACCATCTCCTCCTACAAAAATCATGAGATCAACATTCAGAGAAACGAGTTTTTTCACGCAGAATATAGTTTCTCTTGAAGTAGTTAAATCTGGAATAATAATATCATCTAAAACAGAAAATTTTATTGGAAATTCGTTTTTTAGGAATGAATAGAAGATTTCTTCTCCCATTGTTCCTTTAGGAATGAAAAATTCAACATTTTTCGCTTCAGGAAACTTGGAGAAATGATTTAAAAATCGACGGGTTCGATCTACCGCTATTGGCGCAGCACCCCTTTTAAGAGCTTCATTTTGAATTTCTATTGAATCAGTTCCCTTTAATCCCACTCTACCTCCCATTCCAGCAATAGGATTGATTAGAAATCCAACCTTTTTCAATTCAGACGAATCCTTTGTACTCAACCTATGAAAATATTAGAATTTATCAAATATTTTAAAATTCCAGATCATTTTTATCTAAGAAAATTCTAGGTCTTAAAACCTTAATATCTTGAATTATGTAAGTAAATTTTGCGTACTTCTATTTATCTGTTTGGAGTTTAGTTCGAATGAAAATCCTCGTTACTGGAGCTAGTGGATTTATTGGTAGTACCCTAATTCATCATTTAGTTACTAAAAAACTTGATTACGAAATTTTTGCTGCAGTCAGAAAGACTTCAAACATCACCAAACTGAAGGAATTAGGAGTTAAGATGGAAAATTTCGATTTAAATAATTATACTACCTTTGAACATGCTGTTCAGGATAAGGATATTGTAGTTCATTTGGCAGCAAATTTTGACTTTTTAGCGTCAGAAGAATCTTTATTCAAGCAGAATGTTGAAGCAACAATAAAACTTGCCGAGGTATGTCTTTCTTTAAATGTTAGTCATTTTGTTTATTGCTCAAGTACAGAAGCTCTAGGAGCCATCATTAATGGAACAGAGGAGTCTGAATACCAACCTGACGAAGTCTATGGTAAAAGTAAAATGCAGGCAGAAAAAATTCTTCTTCAGATGTGTCACAAAAGAAATTTTCCAGTAACGATAGTAAGGCCAAGTGGAGTTTTTGGTCCAGGAGATAATTATGTTTTTAGAGAAATAATTGAGTCAATAGATCGGACTATTCTCAATAAATTTGTACCTACAAAAGCTATGAATAAACTTCATTTTACTTATGTCGATGATGTGGTAAGGGGATTTATTCAGATAATTCAAAATCCAGAGATAACTATGGGACAAATATATCACTTGGTTTCTGATGACCCTCAAACCTATCGACTACTTTTTAGTACTATAGCAGACAAACTTGGTCGTAGATGTCCAATTTTTATACCATATTTTCCGTTGATATTAGCCAAGCCTTTCTGGCCATTATTAGTGAAATTCTACCGATGGAAAGGATTTGGATATCCCTATGTTCCTAATGGTCTCTATAAATTACAGACAAATCGAAGCTATTTAAATTTAAAAGCAAAAAATGAAATTAATTTTCTTCCAGAGGTTACGTTTGATGAAGGAGTTGAAAGAACAATTAATTGGATGAGGAGTCAAAATATGATCAAAACTAAGAAGAAATAAATCCTCTTTTCTTTTACTAGTTTTTAATTTGAGCGTGAATCAGAAATTTATTTGTTCTAATTAAGGATTTTATACTTTTCCTCCTATTTAGCGCGATCTAATTCAAAATTTAATGATTATAATGATGAATATCTTATAATTAAAATAGTACATAGATTCTTTAGGCACTATTTACATTAATTGGCTAGATAGATTGATTTAAAAATCATCTTGAGAGGTGGGATGTACTGAATTTTCAATCATTTATCACATATGGTGATTTATAATGACAAATCTAATCCCCCAGCATTATAAACTTCGTTTAGAACCAAATTTAGAAACTTTTAAATTTGATGGACGAACAGAAATTAGTATAACGTCAAATGAACCAACTGAAAACATTGTTTTGCACTCTTATGAATTAGCAATATGGAAATGTAAAGTGAACCATCATGGAAAATTAGTTGATTGTTCATTTCAATTAGATCCAAATAAACAAGAACTTACAATTAATTTACCAGAAGCATTGACCAGTATCAATGTGCAAATTGAATATATTGGCTTAATCAATGATCAATTAGTAGGATTTTATCGAAGCAAATATGAAGAAGATGGATTGGAAAAATATCTTGCTGTAACACAATTTGAAGAAGAACATGCACGACAGGCATTCCCTTGTTTTGATCATCCATCAAAGAAAGCAACTTTTGATATTGAATTTATTATCGATACTGGATTATCTGCAATAGCAAATACAAAAATAGAATCAGAAGAGGATTTCAAGAAAGGTAAAAAATTGATTAAATTCAAAACGACTCCAAAAATGTCCACATATTTATTATTTTTCGGGATTGGGAAATTCGAGTATATTGAATCATTTTCTGATAGAATACGCTATCGAATTGCCACAACTCCAGGAAAAACAAAATATGCTTCTTTTGCACTCGATTTTGGACAAAAAAGTGTTGAATTTGGAGAAAAATACACAGGAATAGATTTTCCTATTGATAAAATGGACCAAATTGCTATAAGTGATTTTGCATTTGGTGCAATGGAGAATTATGCTGCTATAACTTATAGAGAAAATTATCTATTGGTTTACCCTGGTATTACCTCTAAAGCTGGGCTAGCACGAATAGCTGAAATAATAGCTCATGAAGTAGCCCATCAGTGGTTTGGAAATCTTGTAAGTCCCGCTGATTGGAAATATATTTGGCTCAATGAATCTTTTGCTACACTATTTGGTTATGCTATCACAGATCATTATCATCCTGAGTGGGAATATTGGGAACAATTTTTGGCAGATGAAGTAGATAGTGCTTTTGAGCGTGATTCACTTATTGAAACTTTTCCTATTGAATTACCAGGTAAAGGTGAAAAAACAAAAATAACACAGGCAACTGCCCCTATCATTTATTCTAAGGGCGGAGCTATTCTTCAAATGATAAGTGGATATTTAGGTGAGGAGAAATTTAAAAAAGGAATAAATAACTTTTTAGAGAAATACAAATTTGAGTGTGCTGAAAGTACTGCATATTGGGAAGGCATTGAAGAAGCTACTGGAGAACCTATTGCAGATATGATGAAAACTTGGGTCTATCAGCCTGGTTATCCATTAATCGAAGTAAAAAAACTTGGAAATACCTTATCGTTAACCCAAAAGCGGTTCACTTATTTATCTAATGATTCATCTACCCTTTGGATGATTCCACTTACAGTATCATTCTTTAAAGGTTCAGAGTTAATTCAAACTCCTCGTTATGTCTTTATGGATAAAGCTATGCAAATTATTATCCCTGAAGGAGTTACTGCGTATAAATTAAACCATGAACAAACAGGTTTTTATCGTGTAAAATATGAAAAAGAAAACTTACAAGCACTTGCTAAGCTAGTAAAGTCAAAAATTCTTTCTCCTAGAGATCGTTTTGGACTGCAAAATGATCTTTATGCCTTGGTACGGAGTGGAGACTATATGATTGATGACTATTTAGATTTTATCGAATATTATTCTGAGGAAAAGGAATATCTTCCTCTAATTGCAGTAAGTACAAACTTAATTCATGCTTATAAAGTTGTTGAATCACGTAGAGAACGTATAAGTGGAATTGGCTTTAAGCTATTCTATAAAGTTCTTCAAGAGATAGGATATGAACCCAATGAAGCTGAAACTCATAAAATCACCAACTTGCGAAGCAATTTATTAATAGCTAGTTATCAGTTTAATGATGAAGGTGTTGCAGCCTTTGCTAAGAAAAAGTTTAGCGATTATCTTGAAGGAAAGGAAGTGAACGCTGATATCTTAGCAAGTATTATGCGTATTGGAGCCGCACAACGTCCTGATTCTTATTCTTCCTTGATCCAAAGACTCGAAAAGGCAGAAACTTCTGAACCTGAAAAGATTAATATCCTTCGCGCCATTGGATCTTTTGAAGATAAAGACCTCCTACTTACAGTCCTTGAATATGTTCTTGAAAATGTTCCTAGTAAGAATAAGATTTTCCCAATTGCATTAGCATCTCAAAATTTGTTTATAATTGATGAACTGTGGGATTGGTTCAAGCAAAATGTTGAAGTCCTTGAAAAACTTCATCCTATGCACTTTGAAAATGTTATTTCTAGTGTCGTATCTTTATCAGGATTAAATCGTCTTGAAGAAGTTAAAGACTACTTCACAAACTACATGAAAGAGAAAGATTTAGCAAAAGATACAATAAAGATGACCTTAGAGCGATTAGAAATAAATTATCGGTTAAAAAACCGATAAATCTCCATTTTTTTTTATAGTAGGATTATCGCTGATAATAAGAAGAAGAGAAAAATAACAAACAACAATCCAGTATTTCCATAAGTTGCTAAAATATATCCGCCAATTATTGTACCAGCTATTGTTGCTATCCCAATTACAGCTTGTCTTACAGACATCGCTTTCGCGAGATCATCACCAGCTAAATCAGCTATCCATGCAATTGGAACAGGTATCAATGAGACTGCTGCTACAATTGAAACTAGAAAAATCAGAAGGATTCCAATAACAAACGGATTTAAGGACATTATTTCATCTATTAAAATAGCTGATAGATCAAATTGAAGAATTATAAAGAATAATGACATAATACTAAATGTTCCTAAATAGCCGATGATTAAGACTGGTTTTCTTGTCCAATTATCTGAAATTCGTCCCCAGATGAGTAAACCAAGTCCAACGGAAATTATAAACAAAATTACAATCATTATTATTGGAAGAGGCTGAAGGAATCTTGAAGGCAATTTATCAAGAAAAAGATCAATAATTGGAATAAGATAAGTTCCGAAGGAAATAATAGCTGAAAATCCAAACCAATGAAGCGAAATTTGGATCATTTGTTTTGATAAAAAAAATGATAAGGGAGTTTCTCTGGAAACTAGTTGTTGAAATGTTTTTTGAAAAGATAACCAATTAAAAGTAGAGTAAACTCCTAAGTCTTTTAATGGGAGAACTAGGAAGGAAGAAATTAGTAATAAAATCCCAAAAATGATAAAAACAAACTCCTTCACCGAGATCCACATGACAAAACTTAAAATAGTACCAAATAGACCCCCTACAGCTATTAATATGTTAATATAAGCTAATGATTCACCTTTACGATTTTTTGGACTGTATTGGATCCAAAAAGCTATTATTGAACCAATTCGAATCGCAGTTCCTATACCAATTAACCCATTCAGAAGAAATAATAAAATTGGTTGAGTAATAATTGAGAGACCTAAAAAAGCCAAACCCGCAATCCAATTTGAGATAATTAAGAAGAATTTACGGCCATAAATATCACTTAAAGCTGCAAAAATTGGGCCTAATAAAAACCAGAATAAAAAATAAACACCAATAATGAATCCGCTTATCGCTAATAAACCTAATTTATCCAAATAGGCTGCTAGTAAAAGCTGTTGGGCAGTAAAAGTACCAGTAATTATAATTTGGTAAATTCCCATCAGAATAAGAGGAGGATTTAAGTAGAGACCAAATACTACCTCTTTTAAAGAAGAGATTTTCATACGTCGTGAGTTTCCTTTAAATTCCTAAATTTCATAGTAATTAGCAGCGGTACTTAATAATCGTGCTCCTGTATCCTTAATTACTATACTGTCTTCAATTCCCAAAACAGTTTTATCTATGACTATTATTTTTGGTTCACATGCGAGAACATTTCCAACACAAAGATCTGGTCCTTTAGCGTAAAAAATAGGCAGCTCATCTAATTCCAACCCTATTCCATGACCTAAGAAAGCTGATTTATCCGAGATAGTACCCATAAAATTATTATATATCTTTAATTCTTTACTAAGTTCCATAACCTCACGAAAAAGATCTCCAAGGTTTTTCTTTGAATTAAGATTCTTTAATATAAACTCTTTCACTTGTTCTAAAGCTATTAGCTGATCCTGAGCTTCTTTGTTAAATTTACCACAGATAAATGTTCTTGTAGTATCAGAAATATAACCTTGCCAGTTCCCACAAGTATCTACAAAAAACGGTTTATTCTTTCCGATTTTTTGCTTACTTGGGCCATAGGGATATTTCAAGGTTAATCCATAACCCGAAATCGGTGTAAATTGTATATTAAGAGATGTTGAATGACTAGAAACAACATAAGAATAATTTAATAGTGCTGAATTCATAGCTCGGGTAGTAATATATCCACCATGTCCATTATTCAAGAGCCAACTGTCCAATTTTGAAGCTAACTCGATTTCACTCATATCAGGTTGGGCTACATCACAGCAGTATAAAAAAGATTCATCAACCATTTTTGCTGCCTTTTTAAGCATCGTGATTTCATATTTAGATTTAATTGATCGTATTTCTCTAAAAACCTGACTTCCATCAAGAAATTGAATACTCCCATTGATATCTTTTAGATATTTAACAAATGAATAAGAAAGATAATCTTCCTCAATCAAAATTTTATGGTTTTCAGGAATTTTTAGGGTCTTAAATATCTTAGAAATCCGTGTTAGAGGTTGAATATTAGGGATTTGAGAGTATCTTTCTGCTAAAGATACATTTCGCTTAACTAGATGGATTGGTTCTCCTTCTATAGGGATATATATCACACCATCAGCACCATATCCAGAATAATAATATATTCCTGTAATTGAAAAAAGAAGAGCTCCATTAACATTTGCTTGAATAAGAATTTGTTTTAATTTTTTTATACGAGCTTGAATTTCAGCTTTTGGTTGTGATGTGTATATACGACTCAAGAGTTTCCCAACTTAAACCAAAAAATAATAAGAAATTAAAAAGATTAAAAGGAGTCTAATTCATCTAAAGCTTGTTTAACTCGTGAATCTAGGTCAGATTCTTTCTTCATTCCTTTAGCTAAACCTTCGATGTTTCTAATCATCTCCTCTTCAGCAGATGTAAGTTGCATTAGTTTTTGTTGATATAATGCTTTATATTTATCACCCTTTTCCATATCTCCCACCTTATAGTTCGCTTCAGATATGATATAGAGAGCTGTAGTAAATGCATTTGCATTATCTAGAATTTCATCTATAGACAAGGCTTGTGAGGCATGAGTTATCGCTTCAATAAAATTCTTATTTTCTGTTTCAATCCAAGCTTTATTCATAAATGTCTCTACTAATCCCTGATTATAATTTATTTTAGCAGCTAAGGTTCGAGCAAAATTAAATGATTTA
>Ga0209536_100002516_pt1 | contig 29897 bp, 31 predicted proteins | sample DeeMarSeWOR28_12_FD_187461 | JGI IMG/M metagenome (GOLD analysis project Ga0209536, IMG submission 187461) | Marine sediment microbial communities from White Oak River estuary, North Carolina - WOR-2-8_12 (SPAdes) (version 2) | ecosystem: Environmental > Aquatic > Marine > Intertidal zone >...
CCGACCGGATTGCGACGGAACGCTTTTTCCTGTTCTGCGATCATGAGATAGAGGCCGTCGAGCGCTTTCTGGGTGACGTAACCTTCGACCGTGGCCTGCTCCTTCTCGACCAATCCAAACATCGCCCCCTGTCCCGCGAGCGAGTTGTATTGCTGTGCCAGCCCGACGCGGTCGGTTTGCTGCTTCACGATGGGCAGGAAACGCTGCGTGAGCTGCGTCTGGGTCGCGCGACGAAAATAATCGGTCGCCGCCGTGTCGCCCCCAGTGAGTATCGCCTTGGCGTCCTGGACTGACATTTTCTTCACGGCATCCAGCAATAGCTGCTTCGCTTCCGGAACTGCCGCTTCCGCGGCCCGGTTCATCGAAAGCACAAGCTCGTCCGCCTGCTTTTGCATGCCTGCGAAGCGCAGCGCGCTTTCTATGCGCTGCAACGACGGTGGCAGGGGAATCTTTACTTTCGGGTTGCCGAAAAAACCGTTCTCGACGCCAAGTCCGGCCACGGCTGCCACCGAACCATCGGTCAGCGCCTGTTTGAGCCCGCCGATCGCTTCGGTGTTGCTGATTCCTGCGAGCTGTGCTGCCGCCGGCGCGCACACGAAGATCCAGGCAAGCATTCCGAGAAAACGGCGCATGGTATCTCTCTCTTCAGAAAAGTTGGTTCAGTTTTCGCCAGTCCGGCCCCTGCCCGCGAAACGGCGCCCCGCTTGTGATTTTAAGTCAACTCCGGATCCACGAGCCGCCCCAGAGATTGAGCGTGCGCTCGTTGTGCTGCCAGACGCCGGGCGCACGGCCGTCGGTGATTGTTTCGATCTCTGCGGACACTTCGACCGCGTTGCCCTCGGGGTCGCGCACCATGAGGAATAGATTGTTGCCCGGGCCATGCCGGCCGGGCCCCCAGAAGAGGGGCGTGGCCAGGCCCGCAAAATGGTCGGCCCAGTCGCGCAGGTCGTTCCAGGAATTGGCCTCGAGGCTGAAATGGTCAAAGGCGGGTTCAGTGGCGTGGAAGACCGCGAAGCTGTGGTGTTCGTGGTCAGAGCGCAAAAAGGCTGCCCGCTGCTGGTGCGGCCCCTCGAGAACCGTGTCGGAGAGCTCGAAGCCGAGGCCGTCACGGTAGAACGCCGTGATGCGCTCGATCTGGGCGCTGCGCTTGACGACGTGCTGCAATCTTCCCGGGAGGCGGTCGGCAGGGCCGGGCACGGCGCGCGGCAGCCCGAATGCCACGAGCCCGCCGTCGGGATCGCGCGCAGCAAAGGCGCCTTCGCGCAGCAACGGAGACGGTGAGGCCTCCGGTGTGATGTCGTTGTGCCGAAGCCGCTCGCGCAGGGCGTCGAGCTGGCGCTCGTCGCCAACGGCGTAGGCAGCGTAGCGCAGCTGTGCGGGCGGTCCTGCTTCGAGGATCAGCGTCCGCTGCCCGCCTGACAGGACCCAAGCGTTCGTCCCCGGGAGGGGTGCCGGCGCAAGGCCCAGCGCGTCGCGGTAGAACGCGAGCGACCGCTCGTGCTCGCGCACCGAAAGGCATAAATGGTGCAGCCGGGCGGGAAACAGCGGCTGGTTCTGGCGCACACTATTTCCTAAACCACCCCTGCCTCGTGCGCCTGCTGGTCCGCGTGATAGGAGGAGCGCACGAGCGGGCCGCATGCGGCGTGCGCGAATCCCAGCTCGCTGGCAGCGCGCGCATACGTTTCGAAGACGGCGGGCTCGACGTAACGCGCGACGGGCAGGTGGTGGGCGGACGGCTGCAAGTACTGCCCGATCGTCAGCATGTCCACAGCGTGCGCACGCAGGTCGCGCATGACCGCGAGAATTTCCTCGTCGGTTTCCCCGAGCCCAACCATCAGGCCGGACTTGGTCGGAATCTGTGGAAACCGCCGCTTGAACTCGCTCAGCAGTGTGAGCGAATGCGAATAGTCTGCGCCGGGCCGGGCCTGCTTGTAGAGTCGTGGCACCGTCTCGAGGTTGTGATTCATGATGTCCGGCGCGGCCTGCGAGAGCATTTCAAGCGCCGGCTCGAGGCGGCCCCTGAAATCGGGCACCAGCACCTCGATGCGGGTGCGGGGCGAATGCTTGCGCACGGCGCGGATGCAGTCGGCAAAGTGCCCGGCGCCGCCGTCGCGCAAGTCGTCACGATCCACGCTGGTGACGACCACGTAGCTCAACCGCAGCGCAGCGATCGTGCGGGCCAGATTGACCGGTTCATCAGCATCGGGCGGCAGCGGCTTGCCGTGCGCCACATCGCAGAACGGGCACCGCCGCGTGCAAAGGTCGCCCAGTATCATGAAGGTCGCGGTCCCCTTGCCGAAGCATTCGCCGATGTTGGGACAGGTGGCCTCTTCGCACACCGTATGCAGGCGATGCTCGCGGAGGATTTGCTTGATCTCGTGAAAGCGCTGCCCCTGGCCGAGCCGCACGCGGATCCACTCGGGCTTGGCGAGCGGCTCCGCCGGCACCACCTTGATCGGGATGCGGGCCGTTTTCGCCTTGCCTTTTTGCTTGACCCCGGAAGCGCTCATGGCAGTCGGTCTAAAAGATGGTGGACCAGCTCTTCGCCCAGGCGTTCCGCGGAACCGGCAATGCCGAGATCGCGCGCCTGGGTGACGGCAAGGCCGGGATACCCGCACGGATCGACAACGTGAAACGGCGAAAGGTCCATGTCGACATTGAAGGCGATGCCGTGATAGCAGCAGCCGTTCTTCACCCGCAGCCCGAGCGCCGCAATCTTGGCGCCGTTCACGTAGACACCGGGCGCCCCGGTGCGTCCCTCCGCCGCGATGCCGTGCGCGGCGAGGAGGTCTATCACGGCACGCTCCATGATCCGGACGAGGGGGCGCACCGTCAGGCCGCGCCGCCGCATATCGAGCAGCAGGTACACAACGGCCTGCCCCGGTCCGTGAAAAGTGATTTGGCCGCCGCGATCGACCTTGATCACGGGGACCGCGGTGGCTACGCGCGGGAGATGTTCGCTGCGACCGGCCACGCCGAGCGTGTAGACCGGCGGATGCTCGAGCAGCCAGATCTCGTCGGGCGTCTCCGGCGTCCGGGCGGCGGTCAACTCCCGCATCGCATGCCAGGTTGGCTCGTAATCCACTAGGCCCAGCCGGCGCACGCGGATTACGGATTGATGCGCACCGGGAGAAGCGGCGACTTCGGTTGCGATCGTTTGCACTGTCTTCGTTCCAGGCTGCGCCTCGAGCGGTGGCGCATTCATTCGTTTCAGCGCGCGGGTTACACTCGCGCCATGCGGCCAGTTTACCGGTTGTTGGTCGAACATAGAAATGCGCGGAAAATGCCGAGACTTCGGGCGCCACCGCGCCGGCGCCGTCACGAGCCGCGATGGGCCTGTCTTGCAGCCTTGCTCGTCGCCGGTATGACAATGGCCGCCCAGGTCGCCGCTCAAAAGGCATCGGGCGACTACGCGACCGATCTCGGTTATGTGTACGGAGGATATCAGCGAATAATCGCGCTGAGGGAAGCCTGCGATGAGGCTGTGCCGGCGACGCGGGCGGCCAACGGGCAGGCTTTTTTGAAGTGGCAGACGCAGCACGGGGAGCTGCTTGCAGAGTTGAAGCGGCGTGTGACCGCCATGATCCGTCGCGCATCGAGCGACGAGAAGGACTACGCGCGCAGCCTGGGCAAATACGAAGGGGCGATTCTGCTGAGCCGGGAAGAGCAGAAGATGGCTTTTCTCCTGGCGGGCCACGAAGTGCTGCAGAGGCAATGCCGGGGCATGCCCGAGCTGCTGAAAGGGCCCGAAGGGGACCTGAGCGTCGTCTTTGCGGACGAGCTGGAAACGATCCGAAAACACAAATAGAGGGCTGGGCTTGAAGGTTCTGGAGAGCGCCGCGATAAGGGCCAATTGGGAGATGCGCGGCTTCAGCTTCGAGATCTGGAGCGATCCGCCGGGGCAGGTCTGGTCCGATTTCGTGCACGAGACGGACGAGCTGGCGATGCTGCTCGAGGGTCGGATCGAATTCTCTTTTGCCGGAAAAACCTTCCGGCCAGAAATCGGCAGGGAGGTGTTGATCCCGGCGGGCGAGCGCCACTCCGTCGCGAATGTGGGCGCCATCCGCAACCGCTGGTGTTTCGGTTACCGGCTTCGCCGATGACGCACTACCCGGATCCGACCGCCCCGCTCCGCGCCGCGCGCCGCGCGCTTGCCGCCGTGACGCTTGTCTGGGCGCTGGCCCTTGTTGCCTCGGGTATCGCGCCGTACGACCGTTTGACGTGGTTCATGGAGGTGGCGCCGGTGCTTATCGCGCTTCCGGTCATGCTCGCGACGATGCGCAGATTCCCGCTCACTGGACTCGCGTATGCGCTCATCTGCGTCCATGGGCTGATTCTGATATTGGGCGGCACCTATACCTATGCGCGCGTGCCCGTGGGCTTCTGGGTTCAGGAATGGCTCGAGCTCGCGCGCAATCCCTACGACCGCCTCGGACATCTCGCCCAGGGATTTGTGCCCGCAATCGTGGTGCGCGAGCTGCTGATCCGGGTATTCAGGCTTGCGAGGGGCAAGTTCCTCTTCTTCGTCACGATCTGTATCTGCCTTGCTTTCAGCGCCTTTTACGAGCTCATCGAATGGTTTGCAGCGTTGGCGCTGGGCCAGGGCGCCCATGAGTTTCTCGGAACGCAGGGCGATGAGTGGGATACCCAGTGGGACATGTTTCTCGCGCTGACCGGGGCCGCGGCATCGCTGTTGCTGCTCTCGCGCGTCCACGATCGCCAACTGGAACGGCTTGCCCGACGAGCCTGACGAAAAAATTCGGCTGGCATGCTGGCGCGCGAGCGAAGCACGAACGATCGGGTCGCCGTTGCCAAAGCGCGCCCGCTGGTTTGAGGTAGAATTATCGCGCGAGCGCATTTCCAGGGAGATCAGAGATGGGCAAAGGTGACCACCGTACCCGCCGCGGCAAACTATTCCGTGGCACCCACGGCAAGACTCGACCGCGTAAGCTGAAGAAGAAAAAGCCCGCCGCGCGGTGACGTCAAAGGAAAGGCGACGACATGACGCAAGCCAGCAGCATCAAACTCGACGCGGGCAGCCGCTTCCCGGACATCGAGTTCCAGTTGGTCGACGGAGCGAAACTGGCCCTGCCCGGGGCCTGGGCGGGCCGCTGGGGCACGGTGCTCTTCTACCGCGGCCACTGGTGACCCTATTGCCGTCAGCAGTTTGCTGACTTCCAGCAGAAATTGCCCGAGCTCAAGCAGCTTGGCATCGAGGTGCTTGCCGCATCCGTGGATAACCAGGAGGACACCCGCCGCATGGTGCAGGAGACGGGCGTGACGTTTCCCGTCGCCTATGGGCTGGATCCAGAGCGCATCAGTGAGCTTACCGGCGCGTTCTGGGAAACCCGACGCAAAATCCTGCACGCGACGGGATTCCTCATCAAGCCGGATGGCACCCTCGCGCACGCGGTCTACGCAGCGGGGCCGATCGGGCGTTATACCGCGTCGGACGTGATCCAGAACGTGCAGTTCATGACCAAGCCCAAGACCTGACGATGCGCGAATCGTGAGTCGGAAGTCGTGAGTCGCAACTTCAAAAACGCAATTCGCGGCTCAACCGGCAATCAACGCAATACCGGTTCGACTTCGAACTTCCGACTCACGACTCACGACTCACCACTTACGACTCACGGTCACTAGAGGACCATCACCACCATCGGGTGGTCGCAAAGCTCGCGGTAGAGCCCGTCAAGCTGGTCGCGCGAGGTGGCGCGGATCACGCAGGTGACGCTGAGATAGCGCCCGCGCTTGCTCGTTTTCATCTCCATGCTCGCGCTGTCGAAGTCGGGAGCGTGCCGGTGAATGATGCCGAGCACCGCCTGCGCAAAACCCGCTCGCGTATTACCGAGGACCTTGATCGGAAAGTCGCAGGGATATTGGATCGGCGAGAATTCCATCGGCGCGGCGCACGGTCAGGCCGCCTGGCGCATGACCTTGCGCTTGAAATCCTGGAATGCGCGGTGGATCTGCTTGAAGACCGGGCCCGGCTTCCCGTCGCCGACCGGATGCCCGTCCAGCGTGGTGACGGCGAGCACTTCCTTCGACGATGAGGACAGCCACAACTCGTCGGCGCCGCGGACCTCGTCCTCGGAAACCTCGCGCAGCTCGATCGGCACCTTGTTTGCGGCCGCGAGCTCGAGCACCACGTCATAGGTGATGCCCGGCAGCACGAGATGGTTCTTCGGGGGCGCCAGGAGCACGCCGCCTCGCACCGCGAAAATGTTGCTGGAGGAGCCCTCCGTAAGATAACCGTCGCGAAACATCACGACCTCCTCGGCGCCGGCGTCGACCGAACGCTGCCGCAGCAGGCAGTTTCCGAGCAGCGAGATGACTTTCACGTCGCAGCGAAGCCACCGGAAGTCAGTGGCCGTGATGGCGGCGCCTCCGCGCTCGACGAGCTCGCGCGATGGCGTGACCAGGGGGTTGCTCATCATGAACACGGTTGGCGGGACACCCTTCGGGAAGGCGTGGTCCCGCTTGGCGACGCCGCGCGTGACCTGCAGGTAGACCGCCTGGTCCTCGGCCGCGTTGCGCTCGATGAGTTGATGCACGAGCCGCGTCCATTCGGCGTCGGCGAGAGGAGGCTCGAGTCGTATCGCGTCCAGGCTGCGCTGCAGTCGTGCCAGATGCTCGGGCAGGCGGAAGGGGTGCCGTGAATAAGCGGGGATCACTTCGTAAACGCCGTCTCCAAAAATGAACCCGCGATCCAGCACCGGAATGCGGGCATTTTCGAGCGGCATGAAGTCGCCGTTGAGATAGACAATCTCGTTCATCCTGTCCTCACGAAGCCTGAGAAGGGTGGACTGTTACCGTCGAAGAGTTGAAAACGGAAAGTCTACACTGAAAAAGACGGCCGCCCGCGATCAACGGAACAGCAGCCGAAGGGCATCCCAGCTGCGTCCCAGAATTCCCGCGAGAGCCACATCCTCCAGGGCGACCACCGGCAGCTCCCGGTACGGTTTGCCGTCGAGCGTGACCTTCATCGTGCCCACGCGCTGACCGGCGCTGATCGGCGCTACCAGCGGCTGCAGGCTTTCGACCGTCGCTTTGAGCTTGCTGCGCTGCCCCTTGGGCAGCGTCACGTAGAGATCGGTGAGGAAGCCCGCTTTCACCGTGTCTGCCGCGCCCTTGAATACCTGCAATGTCGCAACCGGCTGGTTCTTCGCATGTACGCGGAAGCTGTCATAGAACTGGAACCCGTAATTGAGCAGCTTCTGGCTCTCGGCGGCGCGGCCGGCCTCGCTCGCCGCGCCCAGCACGACAGAGAGCAGACGATGCTCGCCGCGCTTCGCTGAGGTGATCAGGCAGTAGCCGGCATTCTCCGTATAGCCGGTCTTCACGCCGTCCACGGTGGGATCGGTCCACAGCAGCCGGTTGCGGTTCGCCTGCTTGATATTGTTGTAGGTGAATTCCTTCTGGGAGTAGAGCCGGTAGTGCTTCGGGAAATCACGGATGATGGCGGACGCCAGCAGTGCGAGGTCTTCGGTCGTCGAGTAGTGGTCCGGGTGCGGCAGCCCGGTTACGTTCACGAAGCGCGTGTTCTTCAGGCCAAGGCGCTGCGCTTCACGGTTCATCAGCTGGACAAAGACCTCCTCGCTGCCCGCGATAGCCTCCGCGAGCGCGATGCTGGCATCGTTGCCGGACTGCACGATCATGCCGTTGATCAGCTCGCTCACGGTGACCGGCTTGCGCGGCTCGATGAACATGCGCGAACCGATGGTCCGCCACGCCTTGACTGAGACCGGTACCTGCTGATCGGGACGAATTCGCCCCTGCTTGAGCGCGGTGAACGTGAGGTACGCGGTCATCAGCTTGGTGAGCGACGCCGGTTCGACGCGCATCTGCGGATTCTGCTCGGCAAGACGCCTGCCGGTATTGAAATCGACGAGCAGATGCGATTTGGCCGCAATCGCCGGGGGGGGCGGGACCGGAAGCGGAGCTGACTGGGCGTAGACCGACGAGGCAAATGCCAGCAGCAGTGAGGCGAAGATCAGATGCATGATGTCTCGCGAGCCGAAATTATAGCAAAGCATGATTGCTTCTCTGGTGACGTCAAACGGAGACAGTCGGCTTGTGCGCCGGCAGCGCGGCGGCACGTGGATCAGGTGAGGCAATGCGCGAGGCGCAAAACAACACGAGCGCCGGCGGGCGGCGCAAAGGCGGGGCGGGATGCCCCGCTGCCATGACTGCGCCGGGCGCCGCGGCGACGGCACAGGGACCGCGGCACGACGCGTCAGAAAAACACAATGTCATCAGACAGTTGAGACCTCCTGCGCTTCTCGTCGGGGGCGCTCCTCTTGAAAACCGCGCGGCGGCTCCTATATCGATCGTGTCGGCGCAAGTGCGCCATCTTGGTTAATGGAGAACAGTTATGGTCAACCTCACGCGTTACAGCCCTTTTGACGATACGCTGGATGATCTGTTCCGCGGATTCTTCGTGCGCCCTGTGAGTTTCGAGGGCCATCCGAGCGGCACAGGAACATTTCGCGTTGACGTAGCCGAGAACGACAAGGCATACGTCCTGCGCGCGGAGCTGCCCGGCGTGAAGAAGGAGGATATCAACGTCACGATCGACGGCGACACCGTCGCGGTCAGCGCCGAAGTGAAGGCCGAGAAGGACGTGAAGAATGGCGAGCGCGTCCTGCGTTCCGAGCGTTATGCGGGCAAGCTCTATCGGGCATTTACCCTCGGGCAGACGATGGACGATGCTTCGGCGTCGGCGAAATACGCCGACGGCGTGCTCGAGCTGACCCTGCCGAAGAAGGCGGCGGTGCAGGCGAAGCGGATCAGCATCCAGTAAGCATTGCAACTGCACCCGGCGGCCGCGACCGCCGGGCCGACTGCGATCGATTGAGCGGATCAAGCGGGTTCGCGAGTCGATTGAGGGAGCTTTTGACCGAGCGGCGGGCCTCCAGGCCTGCCGCTTTTTTTCGCCTTCCCGTAGAATAGGCACCCGCCAACAACTCACGCTCCCGACGCCACCCATGGCCCTGACCGGTACTTCCGCCGCAGACAGAGCGAAGATCCTCGCCGAAGCCCTGCCTTACATCCAGCGCTTCCACGGCAAGACCATCGTCATCAAGTACGGCGGCAACGCCATGACGGACGATACGCTCAAGCACAGCTTCGCGCGCGATGTCGTGCTGCTGAAGCTCGTCGGCATGAACCCGGTCGTGGTGCACGGCGGCGGCCCGCAGATCGACGACTTGCTCAAGCGCGTCGGCAAGAAGGGCGAGTTCGTCCAGGGGATGCGCGTGACCGACGCGGAGACGATGGACGTCGTCGAAATGGTGCTCGGCGGCCAGGTCAACAAGGAAATCGTCAATCTGATGAACCAGCACGGGGGCCGCGCGGTGGGTCTCACCGGGAAGGACGGAGGGTTGATCCGCGCGAAGAAAATGCTGGTGCGGGGCGGCGCCGATAGCGACGCGCTGCTCGACATCGGCCAGGTCGGGGAGGTGGAGAGCATCGACCCCGCCATCGTTCACCAGCTCTACACCCACAACTTCATTCCGGTGATCGCGCCGCTCGGCGTCGGCACCAAAGGCGAGACTTACAACATCAACGCCGACCTCGTCGCCGGCAAGATCGCCGAAGTGCTCAAGGCCGAGAAGCTGATCGTTCTCACCAACACGCCGGGCGTGCTCGACAAGAACGGCAAGCTGCTGACCGGCTTGAGCGCGCGCAAGATCGACGAGCTCTTCGCCAACGGCACGATCTCCGGGGGAATGCTTCCCAAGATCGGCTCCGCGCTCGAGGCCGTGAAGAACGGCGTCAACAGCTGCCACATCATCGACGGGCGCGTCGAGCACGCGCTGCTGCTCGAGGTTCTGACCGACGAGGGCGTCGGCACCCTGATCCGCCGGCGCTGAACGCCGCGCGCTACGCGGCGGCGTGGTTTCAGGTCTAAGGTCTAAAGTTTCAAGTTCCATGTCTGGTGGCGCTGAAACAAACCTGAAACCTTAAACGTTAAACCTGAAACCTAAGAAAATGTGGCGGCACGCTTGGATCTTCGATCTGGACAACACCCTTCATAACGCAAGCCCCCACATTTTCCCGCACATCAACCAGGCGATGAACGCCTACCTGCAGGCGCACCTCGGGCTCGACGAGGCTGCCGCGGGCGAGTTGCGGCGCCATTATTGGCTGCGCTACGGGGCCACGCTCCTCGGGCTGATGCGGCATCACGCCACCGATCCCAGGCATTTTCTCTGGCACACGCACCAGTTCCCCGCGCTCGATCGCATGCTGGTGCGCGAACCCCAGTTGCGTGCGACCATCCGTAGGCTGCCCGGGCGCAAATACGTGTTCTCCAATTCTCCGGTGCATTACTCGCGCGCCGTGCTGCGCGCGTTGTCGATTGCGGACCTGTTTCACGATGTCTTCTCGATCGAGCAAACCCGCTATCGCCCCAAGCCGGACACCTACGGTTTCCTGCGCCTGTGCCGCGTCAACCACCTGAAGCCGCACCGCTGTATCATGGTGGAGGATTCAGTCGAAAACCTGCGAACGGCGAAGCGGCTCGGCATGAAGACGGTGTGGGTCACGCGGGCAGCCAGGATGCCGGAGTTCGTGGACGTGGGCGTGCCGAGCCTCATGCAGTTGCCCCGCAGACTGACGTATTTACAATAGCCTTCCGGGAACCAGCGCGGACACGAACATGGCAGCGAAAACGGGCGAGCGCAAGGACCAGATCCTGCAGACGCTGGCGGAGATGCTGGAGCGTCCCGCGGGCGAGAAGATCACCACCGCGGCGCTGGCGGCGCGGCTGCGCGTGTCGGAGGCGGCGCTCTACCGCCACTTCAAGAGCAAGGCCCAGATGTTCGAGGGGCTCATCGAGTTCATCGAGCAGACGCTGTTTGCGCTGGTGAACAAGATCACGGCCGAGGAAAAAAGCGGACTGCGCCAGCTCGAGGCGATCATCTCGGTGCTGCTCGGTTTTGCGCAGAAGAACCGCGGCATGACGCGCGTGCTGATCGGCGATGCCCTGGTCAACGAGGACGAGCGCCTGCAGGCGCGCATCAACCAGCTGCATGACCGACTCGAGGCGGTGCTCAAGCAGGCGCTGCGCTTTGGCGTCACCCAGAACGAGATTGCCGGCGAGGTCGACATCGGGGCTCACGCGAACGTCCTCATGTGTTTCGTCACCGGTCGCTGGCATCAGTTTGCCAAGAGCGGCTTCAAGCGCGATCCGGCCGAGCTGTGGGCGAAGCAGTGGCGGCTGCTGATGGAAGGCGTGATTGCCTGACGCACACCGAAAAGACGAAACCCTTTTCTAGCCGCAGATAAACGCCGATGAACGCAGATTCATTTCGTAAATCGTGAAACGTGAAACGTGAAACGTGAAACGTGAATCGCACCCTCTTTTGTTTCCGCCTATCGCCGTTCATCAGCGGCTATAACTACGGTGACCCGTGACCAGGCAAGCAGAGCGGTTTTTTGCGCAAGAAAATATCTGTGTGTATCTGCGTTTATCTGCGGCTAATAAGGTTTTATGTTTTTGGGGTGCGTTCTAGTGTTTTTTCGCTGCCGCTAGGCCCGGTTGGCGGCGCGCTCAATCAACCAAAGGGAAAACGCGATGGTGAATATCTCCTCCCAGCAACTGGCCGAGCTGCTGATCGGCGTCGCGCGCGCTCAGCAGGCGATCGTCGAGGCGGCGGAGAGCCAGCGGGTGGGCTTCAAGGGACACCTGGCAGCAGCGCTGCAGACGGCCGCCCGCAGTCGCAGCACCGGCCACACACCCACTCTCATGGACTTCCCGTCCCGGGTTTTGCTGGCTCACCAGGGGCGCAGCGGCCCGGACCTGGAACAGATCACGCGGGATCTGGAGGCGCTGCTCGCCCAGCAGACCTGACCGCCCGCCTGCGGCGTTCCGGGTTCCGGGTTCCGAGTTCCGAGTTCAATGTTCCGGGTTCAATGTTCCATGTTCAATGTTCGGGTTTCAAGGTCGCGCGGCATCGAGCCGCGAACCAGAGCCTGCAACTTTGAACCTTGAGCCTTGAACTTGGAACGTTAAACCTTGAACGCCGGCGTTAGCCAGGCCCAGGCTGGCGTTACCGTGACGCCGCCGCCTGGGGCGCGGTCGGCGCTCCGCAAACCGTGCAGGCAGGATCTTTCGCGAGCTTGATCGTGCGCACCTGCATCGTCAACGCATCGAGGAGCATGAGCCGTCCCGCGAGTGTTTCGCCGGTATCCGCCAGCAGCTTGAGCGCTTCGGCCGCCTGGATGGAGCCGATGATTCCGGTCAGCGGGGCGAAGACCCCCATGATCGCGCAGCGCACGTCTTCGGATTCGCCATGTTCCGGAAAGAGGCAGGCATAGCACGGCGCATCGGCGGCTCGCAGATCGAACACCGCAACCTGTCCGTCGAATCGCACCGCCGCACCGGAGACGAGCGGCTTGCGCAGCTGCACGCAGGCCCGGTTGACCGCGTGCCGGGTGGCGAAATTGTCACTGCCGTCGATGACGACATCGGCCTCCGCAGCAAGCGTTCGAAGCCGCTGTTCGTCCACGCGCTCCGCGAGCGCGACCACCCGCACTTCGGGGTTGATTGCTGCGAGCGTGGCGCGGGCCGATTCGACCTTTTTAATCCCGATTGACTCGGTGCGGTGGACGATCTGGCGCTGCAGGTTCGTGAGGTCCACGTCCTCGTCGTCGCATAAAACGATTTGTCCCACGCCTGCCGACGCGAGATAAAGGACAACGGGCGAGCCAAGCCCGCCCGCGCCGATCACGAGCGCGCGGGCGGCAAGAAGTTTTTCCTGGCCCTCGACGCCGATTTGCGGCAACAGGATGTGCCGGCTGTAGCGCAGCAGCTGATGGTCATCCATGGCGCTGACGCGCTGCCGCTCGGGGCGGGCGCCCAAAAACAAACGCCCGGCTGGCGCCGGGCGTTGCAGAGCGTCGCGGAGTTCGCGCCGCGACGCTAGTTGGTTCGCGTTCCACCACGGCTTTTCAGAAACGCGATGGCCTGGTTGAGCTCGTAGTCATGCTTCGAGACGATCTGGCCCGGCTCCGGCCTGAGCAGCTTCTCGTCAACGTCTGTGGGCCGCGGCTCCGGCGTGAAGTCGTACTGCTTCGCGACGGCCGCCGTGTCCGCCGGCTTTTCTGCGTCGGATCCGGTCAAGTGCTTCGTGAGCTCGGCCTCGCGCAGCTTGAGCGCGCCCGCCCGTGCGCTGACTCCGTCGTCCAGAGGAATGTCAGGCTCGATACCTTTGGCCTGGATCGAGCGTCCATTCGGCGTGTAGTAACGCGCGGTCGTGAGCTTGATAGCGGTGTTGTTCCCGAGCGGCAGGATCGTCTGCACCGAGCCTTTCCCGAACGTGCGCTGGCCCATGATGACGGCGCGCTTGTGATCCTGCAGCGCTCCGGCAACGATCTCGGAGGCCGAGGCGGAACCCCCATTCACGAGCACGACCATCGGGACCGTCTTCACGTTATCGGGCAGCCCGCCGATGTAGTCCTGCTTCAGGCGGCCGCGCAGGTAATGCTCCGGGGCGGCGCTCAGGCGCATTCTCGAATCTTCGGTTCGGCCGTCCGTATAGACGACGAGCGATCCTGTCGGCAGGAATGCTGCCGATACCGCGACGGCGCCATTGAGCAATCCGCCGGGATCGTTGCGCAGATCCAGCACGATGCCTTTCATGGGCACCGGGTTTTCCTTGAACAGCCGCGTGATCGAGTGGGCCAGGATCTCGCCCGTGTGCTCCTGGAACTGGGTCACGCGGAAATAGGCGTAGCCCGGCTCGAGCAGCGTCGACTTGACGCTCTGAATCTTGATGATCGCGCGTGTGATCGTGACCACGATCGGCTTGGTCTCGCCTTTGCGCACGATCGTCAACGTGATTTGCGTGTCGGGCTTGCCGCGCATGCGCTTCACCGCGTCGCTCAGCGTCATGCCTTTCACTGAGGTCTCGTCGAGCTTGACGATGAGGTCGCCCGCCTTGAGTCCGGCGCGCGCCGCAGGAGAGTCATCGATCGGCGCCACCACTTTGACGAAGCCGTCTTCCATGCCGACCTCGATGCCGAGGCCGCCGAACTCGCCCTGCGTCCCGACCTGCAGTTCCCTGAACGCCTCCTGGTCGAGGTAGGCGGAGTGCGGGTCGAGGCCGGTCAACATGCCGTTGATGGCCTCGGTGATGAGCTTCTTGTCTTCCACCGGTTCGACGTAATCGCTCTTGACGCGTCCGAACACTTCCGTGAACGCGCGCAATTCCTCGATGGGCAGCGGCGCGGACAAATCCCGCTGCGCGACCGCGGTTAAATTGAGGCTGACCAGCACGCCCAGGAGGGCGCCGATCGCGATCAACCCGAACTGATGAAACTTGTTACGCATTGACTACTCCCGCATAGTGGCGCCGATTAGCGCCGGATTCCGCAACGCAACGACATGAATGATAATGAGTTTCCTCGCCGCCCACTACTTCAGATCCACCCAGCCAAGCGGGTCCAGAGGTTTACCCTGATGCCGCAGCTCGAAGTATAAACCTGAATCCGGATTGCCGCCGCTGTTGCCGACCGTGGCAATGGTCTCGCCGGACCGGATGGTGTCCCCGACCTGCCGGTAGAGCGCCTCATTGTTCGCGTAGAGGCTCATGTAGGCGCCGCCGTGATCGATGATCATCAGGTTGCCGAAGCCGCGAAGCCAGTCCGCGAACACGACGCGTCCGCCCGCGATGGCTCTTACGTTGTCACCGGCCCGGGCCGTGATGAAAACGCCCTTCCACAGCGTGCCCCCCCCGGAACGTGGACTGCCGAAATGGCCGGCAAGTTCCCCCCGCACCGGCAGGCTCAAGCGCCCCTTCAACTCTCGAAACGCCTTGCCGTCGGTCGAGCCATCGGGCACGCGCTCATTGCGCAGACGGGCGCTCCGGCGCTCCCGGGCGACGAGCCGCGAGAGCTCCTCGACGAGCCGCGCGAGGCGGTTCTCGTCACGCTTGAGCGTGCGAATCTCGCGGCGCTGGCGCTGGATGTCGCGCGAGATGCTCGCAAGGACCCGGTTTCGCGCGCGGCGCTCCTGCGCCAGCCGCTGCCGCTGTTCGCGCTGCTTGCGAGTGACCTGTTCGAGTTCCGCAGACTGTTGCTCGGCCTCGCGCGCGAGCGCATCCAGGCGGGCGAGGTTCGCCCGCAGCTCGGCGATCAGTTGCACGCGGGCGCGCGAAATGTAGCCGAAATAGTGCAGGTCACGCGCGATCTGTTCGGGGTCCTCGCGATTGAGCAGCAGCTTGAGCGGCTCGGCCTCGCCGCCGACGTATTGGCGGTAGAGCAGGCGCCCGATACGCGCCTGCTGTGCCCTGAGCGTCGCCTCTTGCGCGCGCGATTTCGCGCGTATCTCGGCAAGCTCGCGATTGATGTTTCGCGATTGGCGGCCCAGATTGCGCAGCACGCGGTTCGCTTCCGAGATCGCGCGCTCCGAATCCTTGAGCGCGTCGGCCGCCTCTTCCTTGGTTCCCTCGGCGTCGGCGAGGCCTTTTTGCAGCGCTTCGATCCGGCCGCGCAACTCGCGCAATTCCTTCTCCCTGGCACCGCCGGCCGTCGCCGCAAACGCGGCGTGGCTCGTGACGAGGAGGATGAGCAGCAGGCCGGCGGCGCGGAGGCTCACTGGAACGCGAGGAGCGGCTTGCCGGTCATCTCGGGGGGCTGCGGCAGGCCCATCATGGCAAGGAGCGTCGGCGCCACGTCCTCGAGCGCTCCACCGCTCGCGATCCCGGCCTTGCGCCCGATGTAGAGCAGGGGCACGACGTTGAGCGTGTGGGCGGTATGCGCCTGGCGCGTCGTGGTGTCGAGCATCGTTTCCGCGTTGCCGTGATCGGCCGTGATCAGCACTTCGCCGCCGATCTCCTGCATGGCGGCGACCACGCGGCCGATGCATTCGTCGAGGACCTCGATCGCCCGCGTCGCGGCTGCCAGGTTGCCGGTGTGGCCGACCATGTCGCCGTTCGCAAAGTTGCAGACGATCGCATCGTATTGGCGGGTCTTGATCGCCTCGACCAGCTTGTCGGTGACCTCGTAGGCGCTCATCTCGGGCTTGAGGTCGTAGGTCGCGACGCGGGGCGAGGGTACGAGGATGCGATCCTCGCCGGCATAGGGGGTCTCGACCCCCCCGTTGAAGAAATAGGTAACGTGGGCGTATTTCTCGGTCTCGGCGATGCGCAACTGCTTCAGGCCGCGTTGCGAAAGATACTCGCCGAAACCGTTGGACACGCTTTGCGGCGGGAACGCCGCGGGAATTTGCGCGAAGTCGTCGCCGTAGCGCGTGAGCGTGCAGTAATAGCCCGGCTTCGGGACACGCTCGCGCGGGAACCCGTCGAACGCCGGCTCGGTCAGCGCGCGCGTCAGCTGCCGTGCGCGGTCGGCGCGAAAATTCATGAAGACCACCGCGTCGCCGTCGCGCATCGGCGCGGGCGCGCCGACGACGCTCGCCTTCACGAACTCGTCGGTCTCGCCGCGCGCGTAAGCCGCGTGCAGCGCCTCCACGGCGGTGGCGCCGCGAAACGCCGCCTTGCCCTGCGTGATGAGATCGTAGGCCTGGCTCACGCGCTCCCAGCGCTGGTCGCGGTCCATCGCGTAGTAGCGGCCGCAGATCGAGGCAATGCGTCCGCCCCGCAGCTCGTCGCACTTGCCCTGCAGCGCCAGCAGCGAGGCTTCCGCGCTCTTGGGCGGCGTGTCGCGCCCGTCGAGGAAGGCGTGCACGCGCACGTCGCTCACGCCAGCGCGCACGGCCATCTCCAGCAACGCGTGGATTTGCGCCTCATGGCTGTGCACCCCGCCCGGCGAGAGCAGGCCCAGGATATGCAGCGCCTGTCCGGGCGCGCGCGCGGTTTCCAGCGCTTTGACGAGCACCTCGTTTCGCGCGAACTCGCCGGTCTCGATCGCGTGCTCGATGCGGGTGTAGTCCTGGTAGACGACGCGGCCGGCGCCGATGTTCATGTGGCCCACTTCGGAGTTGCCCATCTGGTCCTTGGGCAGGCCGACCCATTTTTCCGAGGCGTCGATGGTGGTGTGCGGATAGCGCGCCATGAGCGCGTCCCAGCGCGGCTTCCGCGCCTGGCAGATCGCGTTGTTCTCGCACTCTTCGCGATGGCCGAAGCCATCGAGTATGATCAGCAGGACCGGGGTTAGCTTCATGATTTGACTGGAATATTAGGCCTGAATATCGCCCTGGAGCAATTTTAGTATATTCTAATTAACCAACGTAACCGGGACACTGGGATGACGACGGACGCGGAGGGAGTGCGTGCTGCGCTCATGCACCGGCAGGAGCATATCGAGCAGGCGTCGCGCGCCTTGAAGGCAATGGGGCACCCGTTGCGGCTGAAGATTCTTTGCCTGCTCGGCAACCAGGAATTGAGCGTGCAGGACATCGTCGATTGTGTCGGCACGTCGCAGAGCAACATCTCGCAGCACCTCGCGATACTACGGGAAAAGGGCGTGCTCCGCACGCGCCGGGACGCGAACCGCGTCTTCTATCGCGTCGGCGACGAGCGCACGTTGACCTTGATCAGCATGATGCGGGAAGTTTTCTGCGGCATGACCTGATGCCGGCCGGCGCGAACACCTCCGGGCCCGTCCGCGAGGGCGCGATGGACCGGCGCGTGCCACTGTTGCGGGCTGCGCAAAAGTGATGCGGGATCCTCAAGCGCCGACGCTGGCGCGAGCAAGCCTGTACTGCTCCGGCCTGCTATGCGCGCTGCCATTCCTCCAGCCCTATCACCGTTTTCCGCTGACCTCTTTTTATAGCGAGTGGCTTGCGTTCGCCTTGGGCATGCTGGCTGCGCTCCTCCTCCTGCGCCGCCAGCCCGGACAGCACGCGGCGTTTCCCGTCATCGCGCTCGCGCCACTCGGACTGATCCTGGTCCTGGTGATTCAGTCAGCGCTCGGGCGCGTGCCTTATCCCGAGCAGGCATTGATTGCCGCGTTGTACCTGCTCTGGGCATCGCTTCTGATCATGCTGGGGCGGCAGCTCGGTCAGGAACTGGGGCTCACTGTTGTTGCCGACACCCTGGCCTGGTTCGTGCTCGTAGGCGGAATGCTGAGCGCGCTGGCGGGGCTGATTCAGCACTACCAGATTTCGACGCCCGTTGATTTCCTGATTGTCCGGAAGGGCTCGGTAGCGGTCTACGGCAACCTGAGCCAGCCGAATCATTACGCGGCGCAAATCGCCTTGGCGCTTGCTTCGGTCACGTATCTCTTTGGGCGACAGCGACTCGGTGCCCTCGTGGCCCGAGGCTGCATGGCGGCCCTCCTGCTCGTGTCCGCCTTCGCAGGCTCGCGCAGTCCGTGGCTCTATCTTGCCGCGTTCACCCTGCTCGCGCTGCTGGTGCGCCAATTCCGGCGCGATGACGAGAGCCGCAGGCTGGCATCCCTTGCAATATGGCTCTTGCCAGGCTTCCTCGTCGCGCAAGGTGTTGCGATGCTGATCGCTCCGGCGGAGGGGCTTCAGGAGACATCGGCGCAGCGTTTATTCAAAGTGGCAAGCGGTATCGAGCCCCGTCTCGAGCTCTGGGACAGCGCGTGGCGGATGTTTCTCGACGCGCCGATTCTTGGCAGCGGTTGGGGACAGTTCGCTTGGCATCACTTCGTCAACCAAGCGGCAAACGGCGGGAGCCCGTATTCGGGCCTCTACAGTCACGCGCACAATCTGCCTCTCCATCTGCTGGCCGAGACCGGAATTGCCGGCACGATTGTGGTCTTTAGTGCGATCGTCATCTGGCTGCTGCACCTGCGCAAGGTGACGATCGACGCCGGTTGGTGGTGGTTGCTCGCAGCGTTGGCGGTGATCGGAATCCACAGCCTGCTGGAATTTCCGCTGTGGTATGCCTATTTTCTTGGCCCCGCGGCATTTCTGGTGGGGGTCGGTGCGACGCGCTCGATCCGTGTTCGCTTCCATGGAACCGTGCGTCTGACAGTTGCGTTTTGCATCCTCGCCGGCTCGCTGCATCTTTTTGGCGTGCTCGCTCCTTACCGTGATTTCGAGGACCTGTTGTTTACCCCCGAGGCCGCCGCTGGGACCCGATACGAGGATCGGCTTCTCGGTCCCGCGATCGCGCACGTGCATCGCGAGCCGGTGCTCACGCCCTATGCGGAGCTCGCCATTGCCTATAGCGTTCCGGTTTCCCGCGACAGGCTGCACGATAAAATCGAGCTTATGGCGCGCGCGATGCATTTTGCGCCGGGTTCTGTCATCGTCTACCGGCATGCGCTGCTGCTCGCGCTGGCGGGTGACGGTGCGGAAGCATTGCAGGGGATGCAGCGTTTGATCGCGGTTTATCCCAGCGAGCTTCACGAGGTGACCGCAGAGCTCGAGGTTTTGGTGCGCAGCTATCCCGCTGAGTTCACCCCTCTGCTAGAATTGGCGGCTGCCAAAAGCGTGGAACTTCGCGCGCGCGCAGCCGATCGATAACCTGTTCCAACGTGCCACGCTCCGGGAGCTTGTAGTGGATTCATTTCTGGTTTTCCTGCAGAAGAGCCCTTTCAACATGATTTTGCTCGGCGTGGTGCTGGCCTCGGGCACCATGCTGGTGTGGCCGCTCGTATCGCGTCCGTTCCGGCGGACGAGCGAGGTAGGAACCTTCGAGGCGGTACAGCTCATCAACCGGCGCGATGCGGTCGTGCTCGATGTGCGCGAGACCGGTGATTTTGCAGCCGGTCATATCGCCAACGCCAGGCATCTTCCCGAGGCGCAGCTGAACGAGCGCATCGGCGAGCTCGAGAAATTCAAGGCGCGCCCCATCATCGTGGCCTGTCGCACCGGGAACCGGGCGCTCTCGGTCGCCGCTGCGTTGCGCAAGCGCGGCTTTGCCGAAGCCGTGGCGTTGCGGGGCGGGATCGCGGCGTGGCAGCAGGCGAGCATGCCGCTGCAGAAGGGCTGATGAAAGCGTGCGCCCGGTCACGATGTACATCACGGCCTATTGCCCGTTCTGCCGGATGGCCGAGAGCCTGTTGCAGTTGAAGGGCGCGAGCATCGACCGGATCCGCGTCGATCTCGAGCCGGAGCGGCGCATGGAAATGATGAGCAAGACCGGGCGGCGCACGGTGCCGCAGATCTACATCGGCGAGCTGCATGTCGGCGGCTACGACGAGCTAGCGGAGCTGGAGCGGGCGGGCCGGCTCGACCAGCTGCTGCGCGCCGAATGCCCCCGTCACGAACCGGAGCCAACCTGACATGAGCGAGCAGCCACAGCAACTCTTCGCGGTCGAGAAGATCTATCTCAAGGATCTCTCGCTCGAGATTCCGAACGCGCCGCAGATCTTCAACGAGCGCGACACGCCGAAAATCGACATCAGCCTGAGCAACGAGGCGCGCGCGCTCGATCAGGGCGTGTTCGAGGTCGTGCTGAAATCGACCGTCACCGCCAAGCTGCAGGACCGGACCGTTTTTCTCGTCGAGGCTGCGCAGGCCGGGATCTTCCAGGTTCGCAACGTGCCGCAGGAAGAGCTCGAGCCCGTGCTCAACATCGTCTGCGGCAACGTTCTCTTTCCTTACCTGCGCGAGACCGTCTCGAACGTCGTGGCGCGCGGCGGCTTTCCGCCGTTCTTCATGAATCACGTGAGCTTCGAGGCGCTCTACCAGCAGCGCATCGAGGAGCAGCAGCGCCAACAGCAACAAGAGCCGTCCGGAAAGCAAACCGCGCCCAAGGGATGAAACCGCTCGTCGTCACGCTGTTCGCGCTGTTCGCTCTCACCACAGCGGGCGCGAGCTGCGCCGCCGAATTTCGCTCCATCGGCGACAAGGCGGCCGTGCTCTACGACGCGCCCTCCAGCAAGGCGAAGAAGCGCTACATCCTCAGCCAGGGCTATCCGGTCGAGGTGGTCGTGGTCGTCGAAGACTGGACCAAGGTGCGCGACGCCAAAGGCGAGCTGACCTGGGTCGAGACCAAGCATCTCGCGAACCGGCGCTTCCTCCTGGTCAAGGTGCCCGTCGCGCAGATCCGGGAAAGCGCCGAAGACAACGCGCGGGTAGTGTTCGAGGCTGAGGAAAACGTGCTGCTCGAGCTGCTCGAGGTCGCGCGCGGCGGCTGGCTGCGCGTGCGCCACCGCGACGGCGAGGGCGGGTTCGTGAAGATCACGCAGGTCTGGGGCGCCTGAGCCGGCTCGCGCCGGCGTTCAATGTTCCGGGTTCAAGGTTCAAAGCTTAAGAGCCGTAACACGCGAAAAGGAACCTGGAACGTTGAACCTTGAACCTGGAACTCGGAACTCCGCATGAAGATCGCGGTAATCGGTGCGGGCGCCTGGGGCACGGCGATCGCCATCTCGCTTGCAACACGGCATGCGGTCAGCCTGTGGGCGCGCGATGCGGCGCTGCTCGCAGCGCTGCGCAGTACCAGGACCAACGAGCGCTATCTTTCCGGAATCACCCTGCCGCCCGAGCTTCTGCTGGTCGATGATCTTGCGCGTGCGCTCGACGGCACGGAGCTCGTCCTGCTGGCTGTGCCGACCAACGGTTTGCGCGATGCGCTGCGAAGGATGAGCGGCGCGCATAGCTCCGCGCCAATCGTGTGGCTGTGCAAGGGTTTCGAGACCGACGGAGCGAAGTTGCCGCACCAGATCTGCGCCGAGGAGCTGCCGGCGTCGATTGCGCGCGCCGTGCTCTCGGGGCCGAGCTTTGCGGTCGAAGTCGCGCGCGGCCTGCCCGCGGCGCTTACGCTGGCGTCGGACGACGCAGGCTTTGCGCGGACGGCTGCTGCCGCCGTGCACGGCGGCCCCCTGAGGGTCTATCCCAGCAACGACGTCGTGGGCGTGGAAGCGGCGGGTGCCGTCAAGAATGTCATCGCAATTGCCGCGGGCGTCAGCGACGGCCTGGGCTTGGGCCTCAATGCGCGCGCGGCACTCATCACGCGCGGGCTTGCCGAAATCACGCGGCTCGGCGTGGCGCTCGGCGGCCGACCCGAGACCTTCATGGGCCTCGCCGGGGTAGGCGACCTCATTCTCACCTGCACGGGAGACCTGTCCCGCAATCGCCGGGTGGGCCTTGCCCTGGCCAAGGGATCGCCCCTCGCCAGCGTCCTCGACGGGCTTGGCCATATCGCCGAGGGCGTCTACACCGCCCGCGCGGTGATGCGTCTCGCGGGGTATCTGGGCGTGGAGATGCCGATTACGCGGGCGGTCTGCCGCGTGCTCGACGATCCCGGCAGCGCAAAAGCGGCGGTGCAGGAGTTGATGGCGCGGGAGCAGAAGCCCGAATACTAGATTTAAAAAGTTGAAAACCAAATTTAGCCGCAGATAAACGCGGATAAACGCAGATGGTTCTATACAAACAACCCTTCTGCTTTCTGGTCACTGGTCACCGTAGTTATTGCCGCCGATACATGCCGATGAGAGAGAAATTCATTAGTTTGCGACGGTTTTGTGCCTGAATTCATCTGCGTGTATCTGCGTTTATCTGCGGCTAATGATGTTGTTCGGTTTTTGAGATACGTTTCGGCATTGCCGTCTCGCGCTTACCGTCCCCCCGCGAAGCCGGTCTGCCGCCAGGCCTCGTAGACCACCACGGCAACGGCATTGGAAAGATTCAGGCTTCGGCTCGTGCCGAGCATGGGCACGCGCAGGCGCTGTTCGGCCGTGAACTGGGCCATGACCGAATCGGGCAAGCCGCGCGTTTCCGAACCGAATACGAAGGCATCCCCGGGCCCATAGCGTGGTTCGTGGTAGCCGCGCGCACCGCGGCTCGTCACCGCGAACAGCCGCCGGCCCGTCAGAAACGCGCAACACGCGGCCCAGTCGTCATGTTGGCGCAACTCAGCCGCGTCATGATAATCAAGGCCGGCCCGCTTCAACTTCTTGTCCTGTAAGGAAAAACCGAGGGGCCGCACCAGGTGCAGGCGGCAACCTGTATTCGCGCACAAACGAATCAGATTGCCGGTATTTACCGCGATTTCGGGCTCGAAGAGGACGACCTCGAACATGGGCTACGCGCGAAGGGCTGCGTTCAGCAACTAAGACCGCTCTAAAAAACGCTCTGAACCACGAATATCATGAGCACCGATCTCAAACACCCGGTGAACGACCAAGATCATTAGCCACGGAATCACACGGAGAGACACGGATGAAAACCAGAGCTGGGAAACGCGCCATAGAGCAATCATAAGTTTCGTGTGCTTCGGTATGCTTCCGTGTGGTTCCGTGGTTATGGTGTTTTTGATACGGCTTCTACTCACATTTGGGCACGAAATGTCGAAATTGGACAAGGAATGACGAGAACCTTGCTCCGACGACCGGATCGTACGCCTCGTGACTACGAGGTAAACCGCGAATCGTTCGAATTCCCATTTGAAGACTAATTCGGTTGCGTTGGGATTACCGTTCATCGTCGGTGCCATCCGAACTCCGAGCCGGCCTCTGGTAAACAGCGCTCTTGGTGTCGCGCTGTGCCAGCGTGGGTTTGGCGCACCGTTTAGTGAGTGCTCGCTTACTTCTTGAGGGTTCGCCTCCCCGTGGTTGACGCCTTAACGTCGCCGCAGGGAACCGGAAAACCGGCCCGGGACGATCCTGCGCAGTTTCATCGATTCGGCATTTCATCCGCCGGTAAGGCCTTGTTATGTCCAAGACAATTTGGCGCTGGCGGTATTTTGGGGTGTCGAAAATTGGCCAGATGGGTGTCGCAATCGGACCGAAAAAAACCCTCATAAAATCATGGGAAATCCCAAAGCGTGAGATCTTCCACACAGTCCATGGCGTATGGGCGATGGGCGCCAGAACCGCCCGTAACCGTTCGTCGGTCACTCAGAGGGGAGGGAGCTAGAGCAGGCTATTGATTAAAAGCAATACTTGACGAGGTAACGAACGGTCAAATCGGGTTTTCTGTGACAAATCTGACAAGGCGTCGCCAGGCCTGGCATTGATTTTGCAAAGCATGGCGTGGGAGCTGTAGACCATTTGTGAAACCGTGACCCATTTGTTTCAGATGGTTATAGCAGATTGTTAAACTGTAACCGATGAAAGATAAGGAAGAGGCATGGCATTGAAGATGAAATTGATCAAGGGAATTCTGGCGGCTGGACTGGCCTTAGCGGGTCTCTTGGCCGGACAAGCAGTCTATGCGCAATCAACAAATGCGTCATTGACCGTCAGTGCGACCATCCCAAAAGCTTGCCGTTTTTATTCGACGCCGGCCAACATGACAATCGAGCATAGCGGAGGTCTGATTGACCCGCTGTCAACGATCAATGCGACCGGATCGAGCACCCTCAACTACCGGTGCATGAGCGGGGTCTCGCCGGAGTTTGATATCGACCAGAGTAGTAGCTATGCGAGCCCGAAGGTCGCGAACGTTACGCTAACGGACGGCACCAACAATCTAACGGCGCAGATAACGGTGACCGCCACTGGTGGCGCGGGAACGGGTCTCGGCGGAACCGAAGACAAGACTGCGACCATCAGCGGCGAGATCACACCGGCGAATTTCCAGGCCGCCGTCCCGTCCACCTATAGCAAGTCCGTGCGGGTGGATATCCAGGCCATACCGTAGAGCCTGCTGCGAGCAAATTGGTGAGGACTTAGTAAGGGGCCGTTATACGGCCCCTTTTTGTTGTAAATGGCATCCTCGGGGTAATATCGATCCCGATGAAAATTTTCGGGAACACGAGGGCGGCAATCCAGACGATTGTTGGTAAAGGACTTGTCGCTGCGGCGCTCGCCTGCTCGACCGGCGCCGCATCGGCGTGCGAGTTCCGGGCTGGTTCCACCACAGGCTCCGTCGCTTTTGGGCTACTTGATCCCGTCACAGCGCCCAACGTGGCAGCCGCGATTCAGTTCGAGGTGAGGTGCTCGCCGCCCGCAGATTATGCGATTGCCCAGTGGACCTGGATCAGCGCCAATGGCGGCGCGAGTACTGGACGCATGGTGGGTGGTACACCCCCTGATCCTGCGGGAATCGCTTATTCGGTCGGAATCTCCATTGCGGGAGGGGGCGCTAACCGTACGCTCACTGTTACGTTGCAAATTGCGGGGCCCAACTATGCCAACGTGACGGCTGGATCATATTCCGACATTCTGACGCTTAGTGTGACACCGTGAACTCGCGGGACTTTGACAAAACGGTGTACGCTTTACGGTTGGTTTACCGGGTCGGGATGTTACTGGTGGTGGGTAGCCTCGCGGCCGTCGCGGTGACAGCGCGGGCCGCAGATTTTTCCGTGAGTCCGATGATCGTTGAGTTCCAGCGCGGCGTTCGGAGCGCGGAAATCCAAGTGCGCAACCTTGACAAGCAGCCAATACGGTTTCAGATCCGCGCAACGGACTGGAGTCAGGACGCGAGCGGGAAGAATATTTATGCCGACTCAAAATCGCTGATCTGGTTTCCGCGCGCAATCGAGCTTGCGCCGGACGAGAGCCGGATCATCCGCGTGGGAATTCGGGCGTTGCCCGCGACGCAGGAGCAGGCCTATATGATCTTTATAACCGAAGTGCCGCTCGAAGGCTCGCGCCCTGAAAAGGCCCAAGGGGCGCAGGTCCAAATAATCCTTAGTGTTTCAGTGCCCATTTTCGTGCCACCGGCAAGGGCCCAGCCGGGCGGGGCGGTCGAATCGATCGAGTTAAGCGGTGGGAGCCTCAACGTGGTTGTCGCGAACGCTGGCAACCGGCATTTCAGCTATCGCGAGGCTGTGGTGGTCGGGGTGGACTCGGAGGGAGCCGAGAAATTCAGGCAGACGGTCCGGGGAAAGACGCTTCTCGCCGGCTCCCGGCACAGTTTGGAGGTGAGAATCCCGAGCGAGGCTTGCCGACAGCTGAGAGAACTCGCGCTGACATTGACCACCTCGGAAAAATCCGCAATAAAGCGCCGGTTGGATGTCTCCCGAGCCGAATGCGAGTAGGCGCTGGCGCGCTTTCCGTTCATTTTTTTTTGCGTTCATTGCGGCAGTTCTCTGTGCCGCAGGCACCTGGCACGCGTGGGCAGCGGAAAGCGTCGCGCCACAAGGGCGCATCCCGGGCGACCTGCCTTCGCTTTGGGCGTCTCGCGTTTTCCCCGCCCGGGGAACAGTAGGGGCGCGGATCGCGCTTGAGGCGCCGCGCAACGGCGCGGTGCCGGCGCAAGTGACCGACCCAGATACCTCTGGCGAGCGCGCTTCCGGGGTCGTCGCGCAGGCGCAGACCGGCGCGCAACCCTCAACCATTGCTCAAGCCCCGGCCGCGCCGGGCACCGGGGCAAGCCCGCCCCTCGAACCGATCATTGTTACGGTCAGCGTCAACGGTGTCGCTCGCGGTACCGCACCCATCCTGCGAGATCAAAAAAAGCGTCTATTTGTCCCTTTGACGGACTTTCGTTCGTGGAATCTCACTGCGCCAAGCGGCGCCGTGATCCGCCTGCAGGGCATCGATCATGTCGATCTCGACCGCGTAGCCGGGTTGCAGGCACGCTTCGACGAGAGGCGCATCGCACTTGAGGTCACGGTTTCGGCAGAGGAACTTCCAAAGACCAAGATCGACCTGCGCTGGCGCTACCAGGATGCGGTGCGGCCGGTTCAACCCAGCGCATTTTTCAACTATGCATTCTCCGTCACCGGGGATGACTCCTTCGATTCATCGCGAACGCAGGTGACCACCGAGGTGGGCGGGCGCATAGGCGACGCGCTTTTCTACAGCTCCGGCACCTACCTAGACCAGACCGGGAATCGCGGCTACACGCGGCTGCAGACCAACGCGACCTATGATCAGCGCGATACCTTGCAGCGGCTCGTCGCAGGCGACTTTTTCACGCCGGTGCGCGAACTTTCGGCCTCGTTTCCCATGGGAGGGGTGAGCTTCAGCAAGTACTACCCCATGGATCCATTATTAATCCAGTACCCGACGCTCAACCTGAGCGCCACCGCGCAGCTGCCGTCCCAGGTGGAAGTCCGGATTGACGGCAATGTCGTCGCGCGGCAGCAGGTGCAGCCGGGACCGGTCGATATCGTGAACATCACGGGTTACACCGGCGCGCGCAACGTGCAGGTGGTGGTGCGCGATGCCTTCGGGCGGGAGCAGACTTTCCAGCAGCCGTACTACTTTACCGACTTCGCGCTCAAGGAGGGGCTCCACGACTACAGTTACAACCTTGGCTTCCTGAGAGAAAACTACGGCGTCGACAGCAACGAATACGGAAAACCGGCGTTCTCGGGTTTCCACCGCTACGGTGTCAGTGACAGGCTTACGCTCGGGTTAAGGGGCGAGGCGCTCGAGGACACCTGGAACGCGGGTCCTATCGCCACGGTGCTGATCCCCGGAGCGGGCATTGTCGGTGCGGGGGCTTCGGTGAGTAACGGCGGCGGCCGGACTGACTATGCCGGCTCGCTCTTCTACAGCTACGTTGCCCCTAAATTCTCTATCAATGCCAGCGGACGCCATTTCGGCGACGAGTATCTGCTTCTACCGTCTGGTAGGCCCAGTCAGACGCGTAACTTCGCCTCCGCCTCGGTCGCCTACTCGCCGGCGACATGGGGAACCATTTCCACGTCGTACACGGTGACGGAGCCAAGGGACGTGGAGTCGCTACGAGCGTGGAACGTCGGCTACAACATAAGTCTGTTGGGCGGTCGAGGCATTCTCACGCTGGGCTACACGAAGAACTCGGGGCTGGTCAGCGACTGGATTGGTTCAGTCGTTTTCCGCTACCTTTTCGACGGCGATTATTCGGTCGTGTCGAGCGCAGGCCGCGCGGGCAGCAACAATAGCCAAGCCGTCAGCCTCGAGAAGACGGTGCCCCGCGGCGAGGGTTATGGTTTTACCATCGGTCCCGGGCGGATCGAATCTCCGCAAGGCACCTCCAGGCTCGCCAATGCCTACGGACAGTACAACGGGCGCTACGCATCGGTTCTGGGACGCTATCAGGGTTCCAGCAATGACCGCGTCACGCGTGGTCTGGCCGAAATATCGGTCGCGAGCGGCATCGGCTACGTGCAGGATCGTTTTTTCGTGAGCCGCCCCTTGACCGACAGCTTTGCCATCGTGAAGGTTAGTGACCTGCCTAACGTCCCTGTCAAGGCCAATGGCCAGCCCATGGGCACGACGAACGAAAGAGGCGAGGTGGTCGTGTCGCCGATGATCTCCTTCTACGACAATTTTCTCAGCTTCGACCGGCAATCGGTACCGCTCGACTACGTCTTCGCGAGTTCGGAGCAGGTTGTTTCTCCCGCGTTCCGGAGCGGCGCATACCTTGAATTCGACGTGAAGAAAAACCGCGCAATCCTCGGCCGGCTCGAGCGCGAGGTCGAGGGCAAGCGGGTTCCGATCGAGTTCCGCGAGCTGAAAGTGATGCGGGTCGGTGTCGACAAGCGCTCGTGGGAAGCGTTGTATGGCCCCGGCTTCTTCGTCCAGAGCTTCACCGCGAAAGGCGGCGAATTCTACGTAGAGCAGCTCGAACCCGGCGAATGGCTGCTGCAAGTGGAGGGGGATGAGGCCTGTGTCGCGAAGATCCGGGTGCCGGAGACCGAAGAGGCGCTGACGGAACTCGGGACCGTGCTTTGCAAGCCGGCCCCGCGCGAGAAGCCGGCTGCAAAAAAGTGAATTCAGCCGCCGATTACGTGCTCGTGAAACGTGAAACATAAAACGTGAATCGGAAACCGTTTAGAAGCTCGACGGAGCCGCAGATAAACGCAGATAAACGCAGATTGACATTTACACAGAAGACTCAAAGTCCAAACCTGGAGTGTCGAACGCAGAACATGGTCGTGAGTCTATATGCTCCTGGGTCGCACTGACTCCTGATTCGGAATATCGGCGTTCATCGGCGGCAAATAAAGGCTGTTCCGGGTTCCGTGTTCAAGGTTCCGGGTTCAAAGTTCAGGGTTTTGTGTTTTACATCGGCGTTTATCTGCGTTTATCTGCGGCTACCTAGCGGTGTTCCGCGTTCCGGGTTCCGCGTTCCGAGTTCCGAGTTCCGAGTTCCGAGTTCAGGGTTCCGTGTTCTGGATCTGACCTTATCTTCGGCTGCATTGAGCTGTTAAGCGGCGGCCGTTTTGCGTTTTACGCTTCACGTTTCACGCTCCGGCGCGGCATTTTGCACGCTTTGCCGCGGGCGCAAGTTGCCGCCAGCCAAGAAACAAGATATTTTGGCGGATCAATGGCATGGAGCTTATAGATGGCGTTGCAACCTGATCAGGCAGTGCGGCGGGCAGCCCGGCCGGAGAAACTCCGTCTCGGACAGATACTCGTCCAGCAAAAACGGCTCACCGAAGAGCAGTTGAAGGCGGCGCTCGACGAGCAGAAGCTGCTCGGGCGCCGGCTCGGCCGAGTCCTGACCGACAAAGGGGTCATCACCGAGGACCAGCTTGCGGAGGCCCTCGCCCAGCAGCTGAACCTTGCTTACGTCGACCTCAAGCACGTCAACGTCAAGCGCGAGGTCATGCTCAAGTTGCCGGAATCAGCGGCGCGCCGCTTCCGCGCGGTCGTGCTCGACGATGCCGGTGCGGCCTGCAAGGTGGGCATGGCCGATCCCACCGATCTCACCGCGTACGACGAGCTCGTGCGCATACTCAAGCGCAACATCGAGGTCGCGGTCGTCACGGGAACGGAAGTATCGCGCGCCCTCGATCGCATCTACCGCCGCACGGAGCAGATCGCAGGCCTTGCCCAGGAGCTCGGGGCCGAGATCGGTGAAACCAATGTGGTGGACTTCGGCTCGCTGGCGGTGACGCCGGGGCTCGAAGAAGCGCCGGTGGTGAAGTTGCTGCAGACGGTGTTCGAGGACGCGGTGCAGCAGCGGGCTTCCGACATTCACATCGAGCCGCAGGAAAAGAAACTCCAGATCCGCTTCCGCATCGACGGCGTGATGCACCTGCAGACGCAGGCCGACGCCCGGATCGCCGCCGCGCTGACGCTGCGCCTGAAGCTCATGTCCGGACTCGACATCTCGGAGAAGCGGCTGCCGCAGGACGGGCGCTTCAACGTGAGGGTGCGCAACACGCAGGTCGACGTGCGGC
>Ga0209536_100002519_pt1 | contig 29894 bp, 37 predicted proteins | sample DeeMarSeWOR28_12_FD_187461 | JGI IMG/M metagenome (GOLD analysis project Ga0209536, IMG submission 187461) | Marine sediment microbial communities from White Oak River estuary, North Carolina - WOR-2-8_12 (SPAdes) (version 2) | ecosystem: Environmental > Aquatic > Marine > Intertidal zone >...
TCGATCGCCAATTCAGGCTGCCTCGAAGACGGCGATCGACTCGACGTGCGCCGTGTGCGGAAACATGTCCATTACGCCTGCCGAGACGAAGCGGAACCCGTGTTCGCTCACCAGCTGCCCCGCGTCCCGCGCGAGGCTGCCGGGATGGCAGGACACGTAGACCACGCGCTGCGCCCCGCTTTCGGCGACCAGCGGAAGCACCGCGGCGGCACCGGCCCTCGGTGGGTCGAGCAGCACCCGGTCGAACCCGTCCGCAGCCCATGCCGCGCCACGCGGATCCTCGGCGAGGTCGGCGACGTGGAACTCCGCGTTGTCGATGCGGTTGAGGGCCGCATTGTCCCGGGCGCGCGCCACCAGCTCCGCGTCGCCCTCCACGCCGACGATGCGCGTCGTGCGCCGGGCGAGCGGCAAGGTGAAGTTCCCCAGTCCGCAGAACAGGTCGAGCACCGTTTCGCCGGATCCGGGAGACAACAGCTCGATCGCGTGCGACACCGCCCTCTCGTTGAGGGTCGCGTTCACCTGGATGAAATCGGTCGGCCGGAACCGGATCTCGACGTCGAAGCCGGGAAGCGTGTACGCAAGCGGCGTGGCCGGCGGGTCGAGGGGTGTCACGGTGTCGAGCCCACCGGGCTGGAGGTAGAACTCGACCTCCTGCCGGGCCGCGAACTCGCGCAGTCGCGCCTTGTCCTCGCTGGAGGGAGGATCCAGCACGCGCAGCACGAGCGCCGTCGCCTGCTGCCCGACTGCCACCTCGACCTGCGGCAGGCGCTCGCGGATGCTGAGCGCGTCGATCAGCCGCGCCAACGGGCCGACCAGCGAGCCGACGGGCTCGGCCAGCACCTCGCAACGCTCGACGTCGGCGATGAAGGGCGTCGATCGTTCCCGGAAACCGACGAGCACCTTGCCCTTGCGCTTGACGAACTTGACGCCGAGACGCGCGCGCCGCCGGTAGTGCCAGGCGGGCCCGCGCACGGGTGCGAGCCACTCCGCAGGCTCGACTCCGCCGAGGCGGCGGAACTGCTCGGCGACCTGCAGCCGCTTGGCCTCGAGCTGGCGCTCGCCGTCCAGGTGCTGCAGCGAGCAACCGCCGCAGGCACCGTAGTGCGCACAGCGCGGCTCGACCCGGTCGACGGCAGGCACGAGCACTTCGACGACGCGGGCTTCGTCGTAGCGCCGGTGCTTGCGGGTTCGCTGGACGCGCACGGACTCTCCCGGCAGCGCGCCGTCCACGAAGACGGTCTTGCCGTCGATGCGCGCCACGCCGCGGCCGTCCTGGGCGAGTGAGTCGATGACCGCCGTCTCGGGCTCGGGCAGGCTTCTCAAGGCACGTCCCAGGCTGCGCTGAACTGCTGCCAGTGCGTCTCGCCGCGCTCCTCCAGCCACTCCCAGGTGCGGGCGATCTCCCCCTCGTAGGCTTCCTGCGACAGGCGTCCGCGCATGAGCTCGAATCGGAGGTAGACGAGGTAGGTGTTGAGCACATCCGTCTCGCAGTAGGCCCGGATGTCGGGCAGGCGACCTTCCTGGTAGGCACCCCAGACGAGCGCGCCGCTCATACCGAGCTTGCCGGGCAGGCCGAGCAGCGCCGCGACGTGCTCGAGGCTCGCGCGTCCTCGCCCCTGGTAGCCGGCGATCACGTCCATGAGGTCGATGTGACGCCAGTGGAAGCGCCCGAGGTAGTTGTTGTAGCGGAAGCTCTGGTCGAAGTCGCCCGTGTCCCAGTAGCGCCTCGAGACCACGCCGTGTTTCAGCGCCCTGTAGTGAAGCACCGGCAAGTCGAACCCGCCGCCGTTCCAGGAGACGAGCGTCGGCTGGGTCTTCTCGAGCCCGCCGAAGAAGCGGGCGACGAGCTCGTCCTCCGGGGACTCGACCGAGCCGAGGCTCCAGACGTGGAACTGCTCTCCCGTGCGCAGCGCCACCGAGATGGCGGCGATCCGGTGCTGCTCGTAGGGTAGGAAGTCGGCCCCCGTCTCCTCGCGCCGCGCGGCAAACATCGCCTCGGCGACCTCGCCATCCGTCGCGTCCCCCATGTCGAGGAGCCGCCGGCCCAGGTCCACGTCGGGAATGGTCTCGATGTCGAAGACCATGCAGTTCAGGGTCACGCCGCCCCCTTGCGCATGAGCACGGCGACCGCGACGACCAGACCGTCCTCGTCCGTCAGGCTGACGTGCCCGTCGCCGGCGCCGAGCGAGTCGGCGACCTGGCGCCCGCGGGCCGAGAACACGACCTCGGGGCGACCCCAGGCGTTCTGTACGACGCCGACGTCGCGTATCCACACGCCGTGGGCGAACCCCGTGCCGAGCGCCTTGACGATGGCCTCTTTGGCCGCCAGCCGCATGGCGAGGAAACGGACCGGGCGCTTGTAGGCCTCGAAGGCGGTCAGTTCGACCGGCATGAGCAGGCGCTCGACGAACCTCCGGCCGTAGCGCTCGTGCACCGCGGCGACCCGCTCGATCTTCACCACATCGGTGCCGATGCCGAAGATCACCGCGCTCGCGCCTCGCGCATCAGGCGTTTCATGTCGGACACGGCGGAAGCGAGCCCGCTGAAGAGCGCGCGGGAGACGATCGCATGGCCGATGTTGAGCTCGGCCACTTCGGGCAGGGCGGCGACCGGCTGGACGTTGTGGTAGTCGAGGCCGTGCCCGGCATTGACGATCAGCCCGCACGCTGCGGCGTGGCCGGCCGCGCGGGCGAGACGGTGCAACTCCGCCGCGCGACGCGAGCCGGTTGCCTCGGCATAGGCACCGGTGTGCAGCTCGATCGCCGGGGCTCCGGCGGCCACGGCTGCATCGACCTGCTCCTCGTCCGGGTCGATGAACAGCGAGACGCGGATGGCCGACTCCCGGAGCCGGGCACAAGCCTCGCGGACCTGCAGCGTCTGCCCCGCGACGTCGAGGCCACCTTCGGTCGTGATCTCTTCCCGGCGCTCGGGCACGAGGCAGGCGTCGGCCGGCCGGATCCGGCAGGCGATCTCGAGCATCGACGGGACGGCTGCCAGCTCGAGGTTCATGCGCGTCTTGAGGGCACCGTGCATGGCCTCCACGTCGCGGTCCTGGATGTGCCGGCGGTCCTCCCGAAGGTGCAGGGTGATGCTGTCGGCGCCCGCCTGCTCGGCGAGCAGCGCCGCCAGCAGCGGGTCCGGATTCGCGCCGCGGCGCGCCTGGCGCAGGGTCGCGACGTGATCGATGTTCACCCCGAGCGCGATGGAGAAATGGCTCACTTTTCCGCCTCCTTCCGCCGCAGCGCCAGCATCACCTCGCGGCTGCGCAGGCCCCTGCCCTCCAGGCAGTGATCGAGCGCGTCCCGCAGCAGGCGCCTGGCCGCCCGCAGTACGTCGGGCTCCTCGAGCCGGCGCCGCGCCAGCGCCAGCAGGTGCCGGCCGAGATAGGCGCCCTCGCGGTCACCGGTGTCTTCGACTGCGTACGCGCCCACTCCCGGACGGAAATGATAGTACCGATCCGCCGCGAGCGGCTCGCCGCCGCCGGCCTCGGCGGCCACATCGACGCCGTAGCCGAGATGCCCGAGGAGATCGAGCTCGAAGTGCCGCAAGGCCGGCGCTTCGGAAGCGCCGCTGCGAAGCTCCTCGAGGGCGATGGCGTAGGCCTCGAAGACCTCGGGCACAGCGTCTCCGCGAGGCGTGAGCCGGAGCAGCAACTCGTTCAGGTAAAAGGCCGACATCAGACGGGCAGGCGGCAACGGGACCGCCTCGGCCGCAAGCTCGGCGCCGGTCAGCTGGCCTCCCTCCGGCCCGCCGGTCCAGGACGCCAGCAGCGGGGTGAAGGGCTGCAGCACGCCGCGCAGTCGCGATTTCTGGCGCCGGACGCCGCGGGCAAACAGCGACACCCGGCCGTGGCCGCGGGTCAGCAGCTCGACGATCCTGCTGGAGTCGCTGTAGTCGCGGTGGTGCAGCAGGTACGCGGGCTCGAGCGCGACCCGGCGGGGGGTGCTCATCCGGGATCGTAGCCGAACTGACGAAGCGCCGACTCGCTGTCGGCCCAGTGCTCCCGGACCTTCACCCACAGCTCGAGATGGACGCGTCGCTCGAGCAGCCGGTTGAGCTCGAGGCGTGCTGCACGGCCGACCCGCTTGAGCAGCTTGCCGCCCTCACCGATCACGATCCGGCGCTGGCCCTCGCGTTCGACCCAGATCACCGCGTGGATCTCCACGCGGTCCTCGCCGGTCTCGCTCCAGCGCTCGATCTCCACCGTGATCCCGTAGGGCAGTTCTTCCTGGAGCAGCCACGTCAGCTTCTCCCGGATGACCTCCGCGGCGAGGAAGCGCTCGCTGCGATCGGTGACCTGGTCCGGCGGGTAGAAGGCCTCCCCTTCTGGCAGCAGGGGCCACAGCGTCCCGATCAGGCGATCGAGATTCTCGCGCTTCAGCGCGGAGACCGGCACGACGGCCGCGAAGTCGTACAGAGCCGACAGCCTGGCAAGCGTCGGCAGCAGTCTTTCGCGCGGCTTGATCGCGTCGGCCTTGTTCACGACCAGGATGACGGGCTTGCCGGCGTCGCGAACGCGATCGAGGGCCACCTCGTCCTCGCGGGTCCAACGGGCGGCGTCGACGAGCAGCAGCACCACGTCGGCATCGGCCAGGGAGGCCATCGCGGCACGGTTCATCGCCTGGTTGAGCCGCCGCCGGGATCCGGCGTGCAGCCCCGGCGTGTCGAGGAAGGCCGCCTGAAAGCCCTCGCCGTTCAGCACCCCGACGATGCGGTGCCGGGTCGTCTGTGGCTTGGGCGAGACGATGCTGACCTTCTGGCCGACGAGGGCGTTGAGCAGCGTGGACTTGCCGACGTTGGGACGGCCGACGAGAGCGACGAAGCCGCAGCGGTGCGGGCTGCTCGTCACGCGCCGGACTCCGCCTCGAGTCGCTCAAGGAGCCTGCTCGCGGCCTCCTGCTCGGCGCGGCGCCTGCTGGTTCCCTCCGCCTCGGCCAGCAGACCCAGCGACTCGACGCGGCAGCGCACCACGAAACGTTGTGCGTGAGGCTCGCCGCTGACCTCGGCCACCTCGTAGGCGGGAAGCGGGATCCCGCTCGCCTGCAGCCGTTCCTGGAGACGGGTCTTGGGGTCCTTGAGCTCGGCCGCCGAAGGCAGGACCGCGAGGCGGTCCGCCAGGAGCCGCTCCACGGCGTCGCGCGCGGCCTCGATGCCGAGATCGAGATAGACGGCGCCGATGACCGCCTCCAGCGCATCGGCCAGGATGGACGCGCGACGGAAGCCGCCCGACTTCAGCTCCCCTTCGCCGAGACGGATGTGCTCACCGAGGCCGAGCTCGAGCGCGAGGGCACCGAGCGTCTCCCCGCTGACCAGGCTGGCCCGGTACCGGGACAGCTCGCCCTCCGTCGCACCCGGGTGGGCGTGAAACAGCATCTCGGCCACGACGAAGGAGAGCACCGCGTCGCCGAGGTACTCGAGCCGCTCGTTGTTGGCGCCCTGGGCGCTGCGGTGCGTGAGCGCCTCGGCGAGCAGCGCCCCGTCGCCGACGCGGCAGCCGAGCGTGCGTCGCACCCACGCCGTCGCGGACTCCAACCCTTCCACCTATCCCCTGTTTCTTGTGTCGGAACGCGTCAGCGTGCCTGGATCTCGATCGTCTTGTCGAAGCTGGTGAGGAAGTAGATGTTCGAGACGAACGGCCGGGTGTCCTCGTAGGCCGCCGTGACGATGAACGTCCCGCCGCTCTTGCGGACCTTGACGTCCTTGTAGGAGAAGGCCTTCTCGTCGACCATCTCGACGTCGAAGTACCGATAGATGGAATTCCGGATCATGGCCTCGGTGGTGCCCGGATTCGAGTCGAACTCGTCCTTGACCTTCTCGAAACTGTTGGCGATCTTCATGTAGTTGAGATACATCGGGACGATCCTGATCCCGGCGTAGACCCAGGTCCCGACCACGACGACCAGGATCAACAACCCCAGGAACGTCATTCCCGACTGCCTGTTGCGCATCTCGACTCCTCCTAGTGAATCCGCGTTCCCATCCGCTCCCAGAGCAGCAAGGAGCCGTGGCTCGGATTGAAGGACAACCAGATCGCCACCGCCTTGCCGATCAGGTTATCGGCAGGTACGAAGCCGACTTCAGGGAAGCGGCTGTCGCGGCTGTTGTTGCGGTTGTCGCCCATCATGAAATAGTGACCCTCCGGGACGCGCCACTCGCCCTGCGTACTCGGCCGGGACGGGTCGTACATGACCTCGTGCCGCGCCTCGCCGAGTTGCTCCTGCGCAACGACCGTGAAGGGGTACTGCTCCTCCTTCGGGCCACGGTAGAAGTCCCCGGCCTCGACCTCCATGGGACGGCCGTTCACCAACACCTGCGTACCTGCGACCCGGACGACGTCCCCCGGAAGGCCGACGAGACGCTTGATGAACACGATCGACGGGTCGCTGGGCTTGCGGAACACGATCACGTCTCCCCGCTCCGGTTCGCCCACATCCACGAACTTCGAGTTGAGCACGGGAAGCCTCAGCCCGTATCCCCACTTGTTCACGAAAATGAAATCCCCCTGGATCAGGGTCGGCATCATAGAGTCGGAGGGAATCCGGAAGGGCTCGTAGAGGAAGGAGCGCAGCACGAGTACGAGCACGATCACCGGGAAGAACGACCGCGCATAGTCGACCAGGACCGGCTCACGCCCGCCGGCACCGCGCGCCACGCGCCGCGGCCGGAAGTACCAGCGGTCCGCCGCCCATGTGACGCCGGTCACGATGGCGAGCACGACCAGCACGAAGGAGAAGTCGTAGATCATTCCGGCCCCCGGCTCATTTCTTGCCCACCTGCAGCACGGCCAGGAAGGCCTCCTGCGGGATCTCCACGGTCCCGAGCTGCTTCATGCGCTTCTTGCCTTCCTTCTGCTTCTCGAGCAGCTTGCGCTTGCGGGTGACGTCCCCGCCGTAGCACTTGGCCAGCACGTTCTTGCGCAGCGCCTTCACGCTGGCCCTGGCGATCACCTGGCTGCCGATCGCCGCCTGGATGGCGACCTCGAACATCTGCCTCGGGATCAGCTCCTGCATCTTGTCCACCAGGTCGCGACCGCGCTGGTAGGCGGTGTCCCGGTGGACGATGATCGACAGCGCATCCACGCGGTCGCCGTTGATGAGCACGTCGAGCTTCACGAGCGGCGCCCTCTGGAAGTGACTGAATTCGTAGTCGAACGACGCATAGCCGCGGCTCGCCGACTTGAGACGGTCGAAGAAGTCCAGCACGACCTCGGCCAGCGGCAGCTCGTACTGCAGCGACATCTGGGTTCCGAGCTGCAGCATCTTCTTCTGCACGCCCCGCTTGTCCTGGCACAGCTTGAGCACGCCGCCGACGTGCTCGGGCGGGACCAGGATGTTGGCGACGATGATCGGCTCGCGAAGCTCCGCGACCTTGCCGCCCGGTGGCAGCTTGGAGGGATTGTCCACGTACACCTGATCGCCGTCCGTGGTCAGCACCTCGTAGACCACCGTCGGCGCGCTGGTGACGAGGTCGAGGTCGTACTCGCGTTCGAGCCGCTCCTGGACGATCTCCATGTGCAGCAGGCCGAGGAAGCCGCAGCGGAATCCGAAGCCGAGGGCGGCCGACACCTCCGGCTCGAAGCTGAGCGCCGAGTCGTTGAGGCGAAGCTTTTGCAGGGCGTCCCGGAACGCCTCGTAGTCCTCCGAGCGGACCGGGAACAGCCCGGAGAAGACCCGCGGCTTGACCGACTTGAATCCCGGCAACGCGACGTCGCAGGGCCGGGACTCGTGGGTGACCGTGTCGCCCACCGGTGCCCCACCGATGTCCTTGATGCCCGCGATGAGCCAGCCGACCTCGCCGGCGCGCAGCTCCTCGCTGTCCACGCGCTTGGGGGTGAAGTGACCCACGCGGTCCGCGTCCCAGGCCCTGCCCGTGGACACGACCCGAATGCGGTCGCCGCGTCGCAGCACGCCGTTCACGATGCGCAGGAGGGACACCACGCCGACGTAGTTGTCGAACCAGGAGTCCACGATCAGCGCCTGCAGCGGCGCGTCCTCGCGGCCACCGGGGGCGGGAATGCGGCTGACCAGCGCCTCGAGCAGGTCGGGCACGTTCTGCCCGGTCTTGGCGCTGACGCGCACCGCATCGCGGGCCTCGATGCCGATGATGTCCTCGATCTCGCGGATCACGCGGTCCGCGTCTGCCGAGGGCAGGTCGATCTTGTTGATGACCGGTACGACCTCGAGCCCCTGCTCGATCGCCGTGTAGCAGTTGGCGACGCTCTGCGCCTCGACACCCTGCGCCGCATCGACGACCAGCAGCGCCCCCTCGCAGGCTGCGAGCGATCGCGACACTTCGTAGGAGAAGTCGACGTGCCCCGGGGTGTCGATGAAGTTGAGCTGGTAGCCCGCGCCGTCCCGCGCCCGATAACGCAGCGTGACCGACTGGGCCTTGATGGTGATGCCCCGCTCGCGCTCGAGTTCCATCGAGTCGAGCACCTGCTCCTGCATCTCGCGGTCCGTCAACCCGCCGCAGATCTGGATGATCCGGTCGGCGAGCGTCGACTTGCCGTGGTCGACGTGCGCGATGATGGAGAAGTTTCGGATGTGCTGCATCAGGGACAACTCTGCACGAGATCCGCAGCGCGTGCTGCGCCGGAAGTCCCCGGATGAAAGCTCGGAGGTGCCGGAAAGCGGCGGATTATAGCAGCCGGACCCGGCGGGCAGCGGCCGCGCTCACGGTCTTCAGAACTGCCCGCCAAGCAGCCGGTCGAGCTCCTCCGCATCGAGTCGCCCGTGACAGGCTATCTCCCCGTCGAGGGTCAGGACCGGCACCTTGAGGCCGAAGCGGCGCTTCGCCTCCGGATCCTCGTCCACGTCGCGGACCTCTGCGTCGAGTCCGCGCGCGGCAAGCCACGGGCCGAGGTCCTCCAGCAGCTCGTCGCAGAGGCCACACCCCGCGCGCGACCAGACGACGAGCCGGGGGCGCTCAGCCGCCATCCTGCGTCGGCACCACGCCGCCCACAATGGCCTTGAGCGTCCGCTGCGGCACCTCGCCGATCGCGGTGACCTCGTGCCCGCCGATCACGGTCGAGAAGGCCGACGACGCGCCCATGCGGCTGGCGCCGTTCGTCGGCTCGCGCCCCTCGGTGGTCGCGTGGATGAACACCGAGACCGAGGCGAGACCGTCCGAGAGTACCAGCTGGCTCACCGGGGCCGGCACGCCGACCATGTTCTGCAGGGCGCTGGCCGAGACCCGGAAACCGGGCGGCGGCTCGCGCACCTGCCAGCGAACCGGCGCCTCCGGCGGCTCCGCCGCCTGCCGGACCCAGCGAAAGTCCCGGGGGTCGACCCCCGGCTGCAGCTGCTCGTCGGGGATCGATGCATGGATTTCCAGGCGCGTGAACCGGAGCCGTTCGATGACCCGGCCCGAGTCGTCGATGAGCTCGGTGCGGACGGGCATCGCGGAGCCCTCGTCGAGCCACAGCCGATGCCCGAAACGGTAGTCGTCCCGGGGATCCACGACGATGACGGTGGCCGGGCGCCCATTGAGATCCGGGACCCGGCCCTCGAGCCGGACCTCGTACCAACGATCGAGATCGGCGTCGAAGCGGGGCAAGGTGCCGAGCAGCCCGCCCCGGTCCGCGCGCCGCTCGATTACGGCGAGGCGCTTGTCCGGCAGGAAGGCGGTCACCTCGTCGCCGTTGCGAACCAGTTCGCGGCCCGGCCCCGACAGTGACACCAGGCGCTCGCTCACCACTCCGTCGCGGACACAGTGGACGATCCGCATGCGCTCTGCATGCTGCGGACCCTCCAGCACGAACTCGCCTACGTATGACCTGGAGGCGAGTGCCTCGGTCATGCGCTGCAGCCAGAGGCGGCCGTCCTGCTCGGCAGCCCGGCTCGCCGGAGCGGACAGCATCGCGAGCGACAGCGCGGCGACCGCGCCCCAGCGCATCACCGGGGCGCGTCCCCCTCCGGCGTCGCAGGAGCGGGAGGCGACTCTACGTCGGGTTTCTCGACGGTCACGGCGCTGAGGACGCTGCGGCGCGCGAGGGGCGAGACGTACTCGCTGTGCGCCACCAGGTAGGACGCCAGCTGGGCAGAGGAAAGCGGCGAGGTGGCAGCCTCGACCGGCGGCGGAATCGTGTAGGCAGGCGGCGACTCGTCGACGACGGCCACCACCGGGACGACCGCCTCGTCGGCCAGGCTCGTAGCCGCCGCGGGAACGGCCACCGGCGTCTGGGCCACCACGACCGTCGGGGCCTCGTCTCCACCGAACAAGAACGGCAGCAGTGCCACCGTCGCGGCCGCGACACCGGCCGCCGTCGCCAGTCCCGCGACCGGGCGCAGCCAGCGGGACAGGCGCCGGGCGCCGAGCGCGGGCTCGGTCACGAGCGCCGCCCGGACCCGCGAAGCCACGTTGCTGGCATCCACGACGGCGCCCTCCGCGCGGAGCGCGGCGCCGATCAGCGAATAGCGCGACAGCGTGCCCTTGAGCTCGTCGTCCCGCTCCAGCCGCTTGAGCAACAGCGTCGTCTCCGCCTCGGGCAGCTCGCCGTCGAGGAAGGCCGAAAGCTGTTCTTTCACCGTGTTCGTCATGACTCGTCCCCACCGCGTCCCAGTCCGCCCTCGAACACCTCCTGCAGGTGTCGATCGATCGCTTCCCGGGCGCGAAAAATCCGTGAGCGCACCGTGCCGACCGGGCACTCCATCGTGCGCGCGATCTCCTCGTAGCTCATACCTTCGATCTCGCGCAGCACGATCGCCGTCCTCAGGTCTTCGGGCAGCTCGTCGATGGCCCGATTGACCTTGCCGCGGATCTCTTCCGTCAGCAGCAGACGCTCGGGCGTGTCGGTGTCCTTGAGACGCGCCTGGAACTCTGCGCCGGAGGCATCCGGCGCGTCGAGGTCGAAGCTCAGCGGGCGTCGCCCGGCCGAGACCAGCGCGTTCTTCGCCGTGTTGATCGCGATCCGGTACAACCAGGTGTAGAACGCGCTGTCGCCGCGGAAGGCCGGCAGGGCCCGGTAGGCCTTGATGAAGGCGTCCTGCACTACGTCCTCGGCCTCCGCCTGGTCGCGCACGTAGCGCTGCACCAGCTTCAGGACCTTGTGCTGGTACTTGAGCACGAGCGCGTCAAAGGCGGACTTGTCGCCCTTCTGGACGCGCCGCACGAGCGCGAGATCGCCGGTATCTGGCCCGGTCGGCAAAGTCGTCAGCAAGGCGCCTGCCGTATCCACGCTGGGTCTGACCAGCGGCACTCCGAGAAGTTCGCTGCCTTGCGGGATACCGTGACGCGGGTTGCCTCCCTGTCGGACATGGCTTGATTCTAGCAAGCCGCCCCGCCGGCGCTCGCACGCAGGGCACCCTTTAGCCTGCGAAAGTCGCTTGCGGAGACCGCGGAGCGAGGCACCGACCACCCGACCCGCCGCCCGTCGACCGCCAGCCGGCACAGCACGATCCACGGAAGGACGCGGGTCCCGGGCAGGATCGCCGCGGGCACCGACCGTCCGTCCTTCAGGACGGCCACCCAGCCGCGACCGCCCCCCTCCAGCCGGCAGAGCGGCGCGCGTGGTCCCGGAACGGTGAGGATAGCCGCACGCAGTCCCGTCAGCGCGCAGGTCGCCAGCACGGCCGCGGCCGGCGGCTCGACTCCCGCAAGCCACGGAACCAGCGTCGCGCCCGCGAAAGCCGTGCAGGCCATCGCCTCGAGCGCGCGGCACCGGGCCGGCTCAGCGCGTACGGTCCAGCATTTCATCGACGAGCGCGGCAAGGTCGGGATCGGCCGGCCGGTCGTGCCTGAACAGCCAGTTCACGAGTTCGGGGTCCTGCGCCTCGAGCAGCCGCTCGAAGGCGGAACGCAGGTGGGGCGGCGAACCTGCGTAGCGGTGCTCCAGCCAGCCTGCCAGCACGAGGTCGAGTTCCTTCATGCCCCGTCTGCAGCGCCAGCGCAGCCGGCCGAGCCGGGCTTCCTCGCGGCCGGGCACGGGGACCTCAGTACTGCCGCTCGGCCATCATCTTCTTGATGTCGGCGATGGCACGGGCCGGATTGAGGTCCTTGGGACAGGCCTCCGTACAGTTCATGATCGTGTGACAGCGGTACAGGCGGAACGGATCCTCCAGTTCGTCGAGCCGCTCGCCCGTCGCCTCGTCGCGCGTGTCCACGATCCAGCGATAGGCAGCGAGCAGCGCGGCTGGCCCGAGATAGCGATCCCCGTTCCACCAGTAGCTCGGGCAGCTGGTCGAACAGCAGGCACAGAGGATGCACGCGCTCGGCCGGTCGATCATCTCCTGGTCGGTCGGGCTCTGCAGCCGCTCGCGGTCCGGCGGAGCCGGGGTCCGCGTCTGCAGCCACGGCTTCACCGACGCGTACTGGGCGTAGAAGTTGCTCAGGTCCGGGACGAGGTCCTTGATGACCGGCATGTGCGGCAACGGGAAGATCCGCACTTCGCCCTTCACGTCCTCGATGGCCGTGGTGCAGGCGAGCATATTGACGCCGTCGATGTTCATGGCGCAGGAGCCGCAGATACCTTCCCGGCAGGACCGCCGGAAGGTCAGCGAGGCGTCGACCTCGTTCTTGATCTTGATCAGCGCGTCCAGGACCATCGGGCCGCAACGGTCGAGGTCGACCTGGTAGCTGTCGATGCGCGGCTTCTCCCCGGCGTCCGGATCCCAGCGGTAGATCCTGAACGTGCGGACCCGGGTCGCGCCCGGCGAGGCCTTGAAGCGGCGCCCGGGGACGTCCTTGTAGCGGGAGTTGTCGGGTAGTCGGAACTCGGCCATGGGGATCTCGTCGTCGGTAAGCGTTGAGCGGGCGGAGCCTCAGTAGGTGCGCGCCTTGGGCGGGATGGACTCGACCTCGTCCGTGAGGGTGCCCAGCGCCACCGGCCGGTAGTCGAACCGCACCTCGCCGGCCGGGCTGACCCAGGCCAGCGTGTGCTTCAGCCAGCTGCCGTCGTCCCGATCGGGGTAGTCCTCGCGCGCATGGGCGCCGCGGCTCTCCGTACGGTTGCGGGCCGAGTGGATGGTCGCCGCAGCCTGCAGCAGCAGGTTCTCGAATTCGAGCGTCTCGACCAGGTCCGTGTTGAAGACCAGCGACCGGTCGCTGACCCTGACGTCCGCGAGCCGCTCGAAGGTGGTCCCGAGCTTGTCGCAGCCCTCCTGCAGCGTCTCACCCGTCCTGAACACCGCGGCGTCGTTCTGCATGATGCGCTGCATCTCGAGTCTCAGCTCCGCGGTCGGACGCGAGCCCTCGGCGTTGCGGTAGCGATCGAGCCGCTCGACCGCGATCTCGCCCGCGTCCTTCGGCAACGGACGGTGGCGGGTACCGGGCTCGACCCGCCTCGCGCAGTGCTGCGCGGCAGCGCGCCCGAACACGACGAGGTCGAGCAGCGAGTTCGAGCCGAGACGATTGGCGCCGTGCACGGAGACACAGGCTGCCTCCCCGACGGCCATCAGCCCCGGCACGACGGCGTTCACGTCGTCGCCGCGCCGGGTCACGACCTCGCCGTTGACGTTGCAGGGGATGCCGCCCATGTTGTAGTGCACGGTCGGCAGCACGGGAATCGGCTCGCGGGTCACGTCGACGCCGGCGAAGATCCGGGCCGTTTCCGCGATGCCCGGCAGCCGTTTCTGGATCACCTCCGCGCCGAGGTGCTCCAGGTGCAGGTGGATGTGATCGCGACCCGGCCCGACGCCGCGACCCTCGCGGATCTCGATAGTCATCGAGCGGCTCACGACGTCCCGGGAAGCGAGGTCCTTGGCGTTCGGGGCGTAGCGCTCCATGAAGCGCTCGCCGGTCGAATTCCGCAGGATGCCGCCCTCGCCGCGGACGCCTTCCGTGATCAGGCAGCCGGCACCGTAGATGCCCGTCGGATGGAACTGCACGAACTCCATGTCCTGCAGCGGCAGGCCGGCGCGCAGCACCATGCCGCCGCCGTCGCCGGTGCAGGTGTGCGCCGAAGTGCAGGAAAAATACGCCCTGCCATACCCGCCGGTGGCCAGGATCGTCACGTGGGCGCGGAAACGGTGCAGGGTGCCGGTGGCCATGTCGAGGGCGACCACGCCGCGGCAGGCGCCGTCCTCCATGATCAAGTCGATCGCGAAGAACTCGATGAAGAAATTGGCGCTGTGCTTGAGCGACTGCTGATAGAGCGTGTGCAGCATCGCGTGACCGGTACGATCTGCCGCGGCGCAGGTCCGCTGCGCGATGCCCTTGCCGTAGTGGGTCGTCATGCCCCCGAACGGCCGCTGGTAGATCCGCCCGTCCTCCGTCCGCGAGAACGGCACGCCGAAGTGCTCGAGCTCGAGCACGGCGCTCGGCGCCTCCTTGCACATGAACTCGATCGCGTCCTGGTCGCCGAGCCAGTCCGAGCCCTTGATCGTGTCGTAGAAGTGGAAGCGCCAGTCGTCCTCACCCATGTTGCCGAGCGCTGCGCTGATGCCGCCCTGCGCCGCCACGGTGTGGCTGCGCGTCGGGAACACCTTGGAGACGCAGGCCGTGCTGAGCCCGGCCTCGGCAAGCCCCATGGTGGCGCGCAGGCCCGAACCGCCGGCGCCGACCACGACGACGTCGTAGCTGTGGTCTGTGAAGGAGTACGACGGCATCCCTAGCCTCCCAGAGCAAGCCTGAGGACGGCGAACGCGGCGGCGACCCCGACCAGCACGTGCAGGAAACGGACGACGACCAGCGTGAGGACCCTGGCTCCCTTGCCGCGCACGTAGTCCTCGACGACGACCTGCACGCCGAGCGCCGAGTGCCAAGTCGCGACGGTGACGAACAGGAGCAGCATGACCGCCGTTACGGGCCGGCTGATCCAGGTCGTGACCGTCTTGTGGCCGAGGTCGGGCAGCGTCAGGACCGCGAAGGCGAACCAGACGCCCAGCACGACCAGCGCCGCGGAACTGGTCCGCAGGTGCCACCAGTGGTGCACGCCCTCGCGGGCAGAACCGTGTCCCAGGACCCGCCCCAGGGGAGAGCGCAGGCTCATGCCGCACCCCCCAGGTGTCGCCAGGCGAGCGCCAGGGTGAACAGGGAGGCAAGCACTGCGAGCACGACGATCAAGCGACCGCTGCGGCGCGCGGTCTGCTTCTCGAACCCGAAGCCCGCATCCCACACGAGGTGCCGGACGCCCGCAAACAGGTGGTACCAGAAGGCCACGATCCAGCCGGCGATCGCGAGTTTGACGAAGGGGTTCGCGAAAACCTTGGCGGCCACGGCGTATGACTCCTTACCGCCCGCCGCTGCCACGAGCCAATAGGCAAGGAGCAGCAGGCCGACCGACTGGAGTACGCCCGTGGCCCGGTGGGAAATGGACAGCACCATGGTGTACATCGGGCGGTACACCTGCAGGTGCGGCGACAAAGGTCTCGAATCGCTCGACATGGAGCCCTCTCCGGTGTCGCGCGAGGCTGCCGGGGCGGGCCGTCCGGGCCTGCCCGAGGGGAGCCGCGCACGCAGGATTCAGAAGTCGATGCAGCGGCCCCCTTTTTCCCAGTCCCCGAAGCGGGTCGGCTCCGGGCCCGGCGGACCGCCGACCTCGCGCGGCCGTCGCGGCGGCTCGCCGGGCGGCTTCGGGTCAGGGTCGGTCGACCCGGGTTGATCCTCGGGAAGGCGCTCGTTTTGCATCGCAACGATTCTGCCAGATCGGCTCCGTTTATCCCATCCTGTTTGTACCGGGATCGCGCAGATGTGCGCCGGGCGTGCATCGAGCCCGTGCGGATCCGAGCCGAGCGCCGGGCGGTCCCGCGACGCCCCGGTCTACGAGTCTAGTAGTATTCGAGGCATGCCCACGATCGAGTTTCACGACGTCGGCGAGGTCGGCACGCTGCGAGTGGCCGGCCCCGACGCGGCGGCCTTCCTGCAGGGCCAGCTGACGGCAGACATCAGGATCCTGGCGCCGGACTCCGGCCAGCTTGCGGCCTGGTGCTCGCCACAGGGCCGGGTCATCGCGTTGATGCGGCTGGTGCCGACCGAGGACGGCTTCCTGGCCTTGATGCCGCGCGCCCTCGCGGGCGACGTGGCAGAACGGCTGGCCAGGTTCGTGCTTCGAGCCAGGGTCCGGATCGAGGACGCCTCGTCGACGCTGGCCGTCGCCGGGCTGGCGGGCGCGACGACCGGTGTGCTCGCCGGCCTCTCGCTGGGCGAGGGCAGTCAAGTTCGACTGGCGCAGCTGCCAGGCCCGCGATGTCTGGCGATCGGCACGCCGGGGCCGGTCGCCGCGCTGCGGGATCGCTGGCCGGCGGCACCCGACGGCGCCTGGGATGCGCTGGCCGTGTCGCTCGGCGAGCCGGAGGTGTACCCGGCCACGTCGGAGGCGTGGGTACCCCAGATGCTCAACCTCGACCTGCTCGGTGCGGTCAGCTTCCGCAAGGGCTGCTATCCCGGCCAGGAGATCGTCGCCCGCACGCAGAACCTCGGCCGCATCAAGCGCCGACTCTTCCGGTATCACCTGACCGGCCCCGGCCTGCCGTCGGCCGGCTCCGCGCTCCTTCAGGGCGGGACCAAGGTCGGCGAAGTCGTTCGCGTCGCAAGCCACCGGGGAAGGTCCGAGCTGCTCGCCGTCGTCAATCTCGATGCGTGCGGGACCGGCTTGCTCGCGGAGGAAGGGGGTGCGACCTGCACCCCGGAGCCGCTTCCCTATGCCGTGCCGGATGCGGTCGGCGCGACATGAGCGGCCGGCAGCCATACGAACGGCCCCGATGGACGCTAGGCACACGGCCGGAGTACCTGGCATGAGCCGGTTCGCGAGCCGCCTGTCCGCCGCGATCTCGTCGCTGTTCGCCGGCCTCAGCCGGGCCGAGCGCCGGCAGAGGTCGCGGCACGACCTGGTCGGCTCCGCCAGCCTGTGGAAGATGAAGCGCGACTTCCAGCTCGCCTTCCTCCTCAACCGGGGCCTGCAGCCCGGTCACAAGGTCGTGGACATCGGCTGCGGCACGTTGCGCGGCGGCATCCCGATCATCGAGTATCTCGACGAGGGCAACTACTATGGCATCGAGGCGCGGGAGGAGGCGCTCGCCGAGGCCCGCCGGGAACTGGAGCAACATCGACTTGCCGGAAAGGGCGCGCATCTCGTCCACGCGAGCGACCTGAAGGCCTTGTCCCTGCCGACGCGCTTCGACTTCGCCTGGGCTTTCTCGGTGCTCTTCCACATGCCGGACGAGGTGCTCGAAGGCTGCATCGACTTCGTCGGGCGGCAGCTCGCGGCCGGCGGCTCGCTCTATGCGAACGTTCACATCGGCAGCAGGAACCCCAAACGCTGGAAGGAATTCCCGGTGGTCTGGCGGAGCCTCGAGCAGTACCGCGCCCTCGGGGCCCGGCACGGCCTGGAAGTCGAGGACATCGGCTCCCTCTACGACGTCGGCCACCGCTCGGGTCGCTCGAGCCACGACCAGCAGCGCGTGCTGCGCTTTCACAGCGCGGGCGAGTGACGGCCGCCCCGCCCGGCACCGAGAACGCCTCGGGGCAAGGCGCGACGGCGGGTCTCGTCCGGCCTCAGAGGTCGAGCAACTCGACGTCGTCAGGATTGATTGGTTCGCCCGAGAAGATCGATCCGACCCGCGCAAAGCGCTCGGGGCCGTCCGTCGCCGCGAGGTGCACAGAGCCGATGCCCGAGCGGCGCCTGAGCCCGAGGCTCGACAGGCATGCGTCGGTGGCCTCCGCCGTCGTGGCCGCCGAATCCACGATTCTCACGCGCTCGCCCAGCACCCGCCTTATCGGGGCCATCAGCGCGGGAAAGTGGGTGCAACCGAGCAGCAGGGTGTCCGGCGGCTCCTCGGCGCGGAACAGCGGCTCGAGGTAGCGGCGCGCGACGGCCTCGGCGATGGGCCCGTCCGTCCAGCCCTCCTCGGCGAGCGACACGAACAGGGCGCAGGCGCGCTGGATCACTTCGACGTCAGGCCGGATCCGGGCGATGGCGCGAGGATAGGCGTTGCCTCGAACCGTTCCCTCGGTCGCGATGACGGCCACGCGTACAGTGCCGGATGCCCGCACCGCGGCCGACGCGCCGGGCTCGATCACGCCGACGACGGGAAGCGGGCCGAAGCGGGCGTCGAGCGCGGGCAGGGCCACGGAAGAGGCAGTGTTGCAGGCCACGACCAGGCACTTGACGCCGCGGTCCACGAGGAGTGCGCTGGCCTGGAGGGCATAGCGGCAGACGGTGTCCGCGCTCTTGGTGCCGTAGGGCAGGCGCGCCGTGTCGCCGAGGTAGATGAAGTCCTCCTCGGGCATTTCCGCTCGCAGGGCCCGCAGGACCGTGAGCCCGCCGACACCCGAATCGAATACGGCGATGGGGAGGGCCGCATCGCTCACTGCGCTTCGGGCCGCATGTGCGGGAACAGCAGCACGTCCCGGATGCTCGGCGCATCCGTCAGCAGCATCACCAGCCGGTCGACCCCGACGCCCAGCCCGGCCGTGGGCGGCAGCCCGTACTCGAGCGCGCGGACGTAGTCGGCATCGTAGAACATCGCCTCCTCGTCGCCCGCCGTCTTGCGCTCCACCTGCTCCCGGAAGCGCTCGGCCTGCTCCTCCGCATCGTTGAGCTCGGAGAAACCGTTCGCGAGTTCCCGGCCACCGACGAAGAACTCGAAGCGGTCGGCGACGAACGGATCCACATCGTTGCGTCGCGCCAGCGGCGAGACTTCCGCCGGGTAGGCATGGACGAAGGTCGGCTGGAGCAGCGTGTGCTCGCCGGTCTTCTCGAAGATCTCGATCTGCAGCTTGCCGGACCCGTCGTGCGCACCGACCGGGATGCCGAGGGGCTCCGCGACCCGGCGCAGGTACTCGACGTCGCGCAGGCGCGAGGCGTCGAGCTGCGGGTTCTGTTCGAGGATCACCTGCTCGATGGTCACCCGCCGGAACGGGCCGTGCAGGTCGTATCGGTGGCCCTGGTAGTCGACCTCGCGGCTGCCGACGATCGTGTCGGCCAGTCCCTGGATCATCCTCTCCACCAGGTCCATCAGGTCGCGATAGTCCGCGTAGGCCTGGTAGAGCTCCAGCATCGTGAACTCGGGATTGTGCTGGGTCGACAGGCCTTCGTTGCGGAAGTTGCGGTTGATCTCGTACACGCGCTCGAAGCCGCCGACGACCAGGCGCTTCAGGTAGAGCTCCGGCGCGATGCGCAGGTACATGTCGAGATCGAGCGCATTGTGGTGCGTCACGAACGGCCGCGCAGCCGCGCCGCCCGGTATCGGCTGCATCATGGGGGTCTCGACCTCCATGAAGCCCTGCGCGTCCAGGAACGCGCGCAGGTAGCGGACGATCTGCGTGCGCGTCCGGAAGGTCGCACGACTCTCCTGGCTGACGATCAGGTCGACGTAGCGCTGCCGGTACCGGGTCTCCGTGTCGGTAAGGCCGTGCCACTTGTCGGGCAGCGGCCGCAGCGACTTGGTCAGCAGGCGCACCGACTCGGCCTTGACCGACAGCTCGCCGGCCCGGGTGCGCATCAGCGTGCCCTCGGCACCGACGATGTCGCCCACGTCCCAGCCCTTGAAGGCGTCGTAGTCGCCACCGAGCGCGTTCGCCTGCAGGTAGACCTGTATCTGGCCGGTCGCGTCCTGCAGCTTGGCGAAGGACGCCTTGCCCATCACCCGCTTGAACAGCATGCGCCCTGCGACCCGCACCCGGACGGGGTCGGCCTCCAGCGACTCGTTGCCGTGCCCATCGAACGTCGCGTGGAGATCCCCCGCCAGCGCATCCCGCCGGAAGTCGTTCGGAAAGGCGACGCCCTGCTCCCGGATGCGGCTGAGCTTCGCCCGCCGCTCCGCGATCAGTGCGTTGTCGTCCGCACCGCCGCCCTGTTCCCGTTCCTGTTCCCGTTCTGACATCTCTGCTGGTCGCTCACAGTCCCTGCTTCAGGCTGGCCTTCATGAAATCGTCGAGATCCCCGTCGAGCACCGCCTGTGTATTCCCCACTTCTATGCCCGTGCGCAGGTCCTTGATGCGCGACTGGTCCAGCACGTAGGACCGGATCTGGTGTCCCCAGCCGACGTCGGTCTTCTGGTCCTCGAGCACCTTGGCGGCCGCGTTGCGCTTGTTCACCTCGAGCTCGTAGAGCTTGGCCTTGAGCATCTTCATCGCCGTCGACCGGTTCTTGTGCTGGCTCCGCTCGCTCTGGCAGGCGACGACGATGCCCGTCGGTACGTGCTTGAGGCGGACGGCCGAGTCCGTCTTGTTCACGTGCTGCCCGCCCGCGCCGCTGGCCCGGTAGGTGTCGGTCTCGATGTCCGCCGGGTTCACCTCGATGTTGATGTCGTCGTCGACCTCGGGCGAGACGAACACCGAGGCGAACGACGTGTGCCGACGGTTGCCGGCGTCGAAGGGTGACTTGCGGACCAGCCGGTGCACGCCCGTCTCGGTGCGCAGCCAGCCGTAGGCGTAGTCGCCGTCGATCTTGACGGACGCTCCCTTGACGCCGGCGACTTCGCCCGGGCTTTCGTCGACCACCTCTGCACGGAAGCCGTGCTCGTCGGCCCAGCGCAGGTACATCCTCATGAGCATCTGGGCCCAGTCCTGTGCCTCCGTGCCGCCGGCTCCCGCCTGGATGTCGACGAAGGCGTTGTGCGAGTCCATCTCCCCAGGGAACATGCGGGTGAACTCGAGCGCCTCGACCCGCTTCGTCAGCGCCTTCGCATCGCGCTCGAGCTCTGCGAAGCCGCCCTCGTCCTCCTCCGCCTCGACCAGTTCCAGCAGCTCGACGCTGTCCGCGAGGCCTTTGCCGAGGCCTGCGAGCTCCTCCACCGTGGCCTCGAGCCGGGCCCGCTCCCGACCGAGCTCCTGGGCGCGATCCGGCGTGTCCCAGATCCTGGGATTCTCGAGTTCGCGGTTTATCTCTTCGAGTCGCTCGCGCTTACGGCCGTACTCAAAGATACCCCCTCAGCGCGGCGAGGCGCTGATCGAGGTCTTTGAGGTGTCGGCGAAGAGGCGCGACTTCCATGGGTGGACAATCCTGCTGGACGAAAGGATGAATTTTAGCAGTTCGGGTCAGGTCCCGCCCGCGGGCCCGACCCACTCGAGCTTGAGCTCGGGACGTGGGGTGCCCCCGAACTCGGTGGCCTCCAGGCGGTAGGCGAGGCGCACGCGTTCTCCTGCCCGCACCGGCGGTGCTGCCGCGTCGTCCAGATAGCCGAAGGCGATCGCCTCGACGGGGCGGGAATCCGGTGCCGGCCGCGTCCACAGCTTCAGGTGCCTGCGGCCGACCGTACGCGCCTCCACCACCTCGAATTCCCCGTCGAACAGTGGCTCGGGAAAGCCCTGCCCCCAGGGTCCGCCATCCCTGATCGCGCAGGCCGTCTCGAGCGTCAGCTCGCCCGGGCCGAGCTCCCCGTCGCTCTGCAGGATGCCGCGCATCTGCTCGGTCGAGAGCCAACGACCGACCTCCTCGGCAAAGGCGTCGGCAAAGCGCCGGTAGCAGGAGCGCCTGAGCGTCAGGCCGGCCGCCATGGCATGCCCTCCGAAGCGCTCGATCAGCCCGGGCTGACGGGCGTCGATCGCCTCGAGGACGTCGCGGACGTGGACGCCGTCGACCGAGCGAACCGACCCGCGCAGCTCGTCTGCATCGACGGCGGCGAACGCCGCCACCGGGCGATGCACGCGCTCCTTGATCCGCGAGGCCACGAGCCCCACGACGCCGGGGTGCCAGGCCTCGTCGAACAGTGCAACTCCTGGCGGAAGGCTGCCCTCCTCGATCCGGATGCGCCGCAGGATCTCGACCGCCTCGCCGCGCATCCGCTCCTCGATCTCGCGCCGCTCGGCGTTCAGCTCGTGCAGTCTCGCCGCCAGCCGCAGCGCTTCGTCCGGTTCGTCGGCGAGCAGGCAGCGGATACCGATGGTCATGTCGTCGATGCGGCCGGCCGCGTTCAGGCGCGGGGCCACGGCGAAGCCCAGGTCGCGTGCCGAGAGCGCCGCGACATTCCGGTTGGCCACCTCGGCCAGCGCACGGATCCCTTCCACGCCCCGCCGCGCCCGGGCGCGCCTGAGCCCCTCGGAGACGAGGATGCGGTTGTTGTGATCGAGCGGCACCAGGTCGGCGACCGTGCCGAGGGCCACGAGGTCGAGCAGGTCGGCGACCGGCGGCTGGCGCACGCCACGGCACTGCTCCAGATGCCGTGTCAGCGCCGCCATCAGGTAGAAAGCGACGCCGACGCCGGCGAGCGACCTGCTCGCGAAGCCCGAGTCCCGGAGGTTCGGGTTGACCATGGCGGCGCACCGTGGCAAGTCCTCGGGCGGAAGGTGGTGGTCCGTGACCAGCACCTCGATGCCGTGACGCATGGCTGCCTCGACGCCGGCATTCGCGGCGACCCCGTTGTCGACCGTGACGAGCAGCCGCGGCGAGTCGACGACGAGTTCGTCGACCAGGCCTGGCGTCAGCCCGTACCCGTGACGCAGGCGGTCCGGTACCTTGAACCCGACGTTGCTAAAGCCGAGCCGCCCGAGCTGGCGAACCACGAGTGCGGTGCTGGTCGCACCGTCCGCGTCGTAGTCGCCCACCACGACGATGCGCGAGCCCCGCTCGAGGTGCCCGAGCAGCAGTTCGACCGCCGCGTCCACGCCCTCGAGCGACGACACGGGCAGCAACCGGCCGAGCGCCAGGTCGAGCTCGACGGCGCTGCGCACGCCGCGCGCCGCATAGACCCGCCGCAGCACGGGATGCAGGCGGGACGGAAGCCCCGTCGCCGCCGCCGGCGGTCGCCGCAGGATTTCCCTCCCCCTCAACCGAGCGCTTCCGTCCAGGCGCGGCGCCTGCGCCAGAAGCGGATCCGGTCCTGGGGACGCACGACGAGCTCGCGGCCGGCGAGGAACAGGCGCACCTCGGATAGGCTCGCGTCGGCTAGCGCGTCGACGAGGGGCGCGAACCAGCGCGCCTCGATCCGCTCCAGCGCCTCCGCGTGCGTGCCGGCATCGTCCACCTGGCCGATTCCCAGGGTCGCCAGCGCGTGCTCGCCGCTCATCGTTTCGAGCCATGGCTCGAGCGCCGGCGGGGTTCCTGCCGCCTCTGCGTCGGCGCGTCGCCAAAGCGCCCTCAGGAAGGCATCGCCGCTTGCGAGTCGCGGCAGCGCCGGTGAGGTCGGCGACAGCGCTTCGCCGCCTTCTCCCCAGATCCACAGGGCGTTGACCGGGATGTCCCCGCGCGACTCGCGCGCCGCGGTGAGCGGGTGGTCGTGCAGCCACATCTGGAATTCGGTCATGAGCTTTCTGAGCTTCGCCCCGTCCGGCCCGGAAGGCAGCCAAGCACCCGCCTCCCTTCCAGCCAGGACCTCCGGATCGTGGGTCGCAGCCATGAAGGGGGCCGGCATGCGCAGGAGGGCTGCCCCATCCTCGAAGGAGAGCTCGAGCCCGTCGGGGCCGAACATCCGGTTGAAGGAGTCCGCGAGGACCCGCTGCTCCGGCGGCGAAAGGGTCGGCAGGCCGGCGGGATCGATGTGCAGGTGCTCGAGCCCCGCCACCAGGTGCACGGGTGTCGCCAGCGCCCAGTGGCCCGGACGGCCGGCAATCGTCGCCGCGACGGGCAGGTTGCGGTCAGCCTGCATCCCTGCCTGCGCCAGCACCCAGTGCCGCCAGCCGGCAACCGACGGCAGCGACTGCTCACCGCGCGCGAGGAGTCGCTCGAGCGAGGGCAGTCGTGGAACGGGCGCATCGCCGTCCCCGGGCACTGCAAAGTCGGTGATTGCCAGCGACAGCCGCGTCATGGGCCGCAGATGATAGCGCGCCCGTGGCAGGGGCCAACCGCGTTATAGTCCGTCAAGGACCGTAAGCATGAAGTTCACGCTCGACCAACCCGGCCGCGTCAACGTCGTGGCCTCGCACAGGCGCGGCGAGCTGCGCATCGGCGAGCGCGTCGTCGTCTCGAGCGCCATCGTCACGGCCGATCGTCTGCTGGAGGACTGGCCGGTCGGTGACGCAGCCGCGCTGTCGCCGGAACGGCTCGAGGACGTGCTGAGCCTGGAGCCCGAAATCGTCATCCTGGGGACCGGCGAGAGACAGGTGTTCCCGGAGCCTTCGCTCTTCGCCGCCGTGGCCGGGCGCGGCGTCGGGCTCGAGGTCATGGACAATGGCGCGGCCTGCCGCACCTACAACGTCCTGCTCGCCGAGGGTCGGCGCGTCGCGTTGGCCATCATCCTCTAGCCCGCCCCGACCGGACCGCGCCTGCTCGATCCCTCCTGCCTAGCGACGGGGCAGCTGCGTGAGCGGGTCGACCGGCTTGCCCTCGATCCGGACCTCGAAGTACAGCATGGGCTGCTGGTTCGGCCCGAGTCCCATGGCGGCGATGCGCTGGCCGGCGCGGACCTCGTCGCCCTCCCCGACCAGCACCGCGGAGTTGTGCCCGTAGGCCGTGAGCCAGCCCCGGGCGTGGTTCACGATCACCAGCTGCCCGTAACCACGCAGCGCGCTGCCGGTGTAGACGACTTTGCCGTCGGCGGCGGCGAAGACGGGCTGGCCCAGCGTGCCGTCGATGCGCAGCCCGACGCCGCCCGAGGGCTGGCGTACCTGCCCGACCACGACGCCGCCCGTGACCGGCCAGACCCAGGGCGGGGGTTGCGGCAGCGGCGCAGGAGGCGTACGGGGCGAGGCAGACCCGCCGGAGCCTCGCGTGGAAGCGTGGGCTCGGCCCGATGGCGGCCGCAGGCGCAGGCGCTGGCCGACGTCGATGCGGTAGTCCCGGCCGATCCCGTTCCAGCGCGCGATGTCCCGGTAGTCGAGTCCATGGCGCCAGCCGATCGAGTACAAGGTGTCGCCCTTGCGGACCGTGTAGTACTCGGGGGGCTGCGATCGGCGAGGCTCGCCGCCGCAGGCGACCACGAGCACCGCTGCGGCGAGCAGCGCCCCGCAGGACTTGAGCAGCGTGAACCGTCGATCGGCTGACTTGCCGTGCATCGGCCCCTGGCGCGAGGTCCTAGGAGACCCCGCCGACGAGCGGCACGAAGCTCACGAAACCCAGCCGCTCGCGCATGTACTGGTCGCCGCGGCGCGTGAGCCTGAGCAGCTCCTGGGAGCCCTCGGGCCCGATTGGGGCGACGAGTCGCCCTCCCTCCTTCAGCTGCTCGAGCAGTTTCATGGGCACCGCGTGCGGCGCGGCCGCCACCAGGATCGCGTCGAACGGCGCCTGGCTCTTCCAGCCTTCGGCGCCGTCCGCGTGCTTGAACCGCACGTTGCGGATGCCGAGGTCCCGGGCACGCTGCCGGGCCTTGTCGAGCAGCGGCGCGATCCGCTCGATGCTGTAGAGCCTGCCGACCAGCGACGCCAGGACAGCCGTCTGGTAGCCGCAGCCCGTGCCGACCTCGAGCACCTTCTCAGGCGTGCCGCCTACCGTCACGGCCTCGGTCATGCGCGCGACGACGTAGGGTTGCGAAATCGTCTGCCCGAAGCCGATCGGCAGGGCCGTGTCCTCGTAGGCGCGGCTCGCAAGCGCCTCGTCCACGAACAGGTGCCGCGGCACGTTGCGGACCCGGTCCAGCACCCGGGGGTCGCGGATGCCCTGCTCGCGGAGCCGCTGGATCAGCCGTTCGCGAGTGCGCGCCGAGGTCATGCCGATGCCGGACCTGGCCGCGATCCGATCCGCCGTCACGTGCCGTGACCCTCGAGCCAGCCCCGGAGCCCTTCGATCGCGGAGTGGCGCGTCAGGTCCACCTGCAGCGGCGTGACCGAGACGAAGTCGCTGGCGACGGCGTGGAAGTCGGTGCCCGGTCCGGCGTCCTGGCCTTCGCCTGCCAGGCCGACCCAGTAGATGGGCCGACCGCGCGGATCGCTGGCCCTGACCATGGCCTCGGCACGGTGGCGATAGCCGAGCCGGGTCGCCTGGAACCCCCGGATGCGCTCGTAGGGCAGGTCCGGCACGTTGACGTTGAGTATGGTCGACTGCGGCAGCGGCGAGGCAAGCAGCTTCTCGACGAGTTCCCGCGCGACCTGCGCGGCGGACTCGAAGTGCTGCGGAGGGCCGCGGCGCGGCACCAGCGACAGGGCCAGCGTCGGCAGGCCGAGGAAGCGCCCCTCGACGGCCGCGGCCACCGTGCCCGAGTACAGGACGTCGTCGCCGAGGTTGGCGCCGTCGTTGATGCCCGACACGACCATGTCGAAGTCTTCCTCGAACAGGCCGGTGATCGCGAGGTGCACGCAGTCGGTGGGCGTGCCGTTGATGACGTAGTACACGTCCTGCTCGGCCCGCTGCACGCGCAACGGCATGTCGAGCGTCAGCGAGTTGCTCGCCCCGCTGCGATTGCGGTCGGGCGCGACGACCGTGATCGGCGCGATGCCGGCGAGCGCCTCCTTGAGGCGCAGCAGCCCCTCCGCACGGTAGCCGTCGTCGTTGGCGAGCAGGATCTTCAAATCGAAGAAGCGTGGGTCGTGTCCGTGGCGACGGGGCAATATACTCGAAACTCGCTCGGGCCGGCGCGGTCTGAGGGCTCTGTAACGTCCGTCGCCCGGCAATCGCGCTGGCGGGCAGGGAGCACACCGAGAGCGATGAGCAGCAGCGACGACAAGGACCTCTTCCGCCGGGCCGTGTCGGACGCGCGTCCGCTCGAGCACGGCCGGCACGAGCCCACGCGTCCGCGGCCCGATCCGCGGGCGGCGTTTCGCCGTGCCGACGAGCGCGCCGTGCTCGAAGAGTCCCTGCTGCACGCCGCGGCGGACCTCGGCGTCGAGACCGGCGACGAGATCCTCTACCGCCGTGCCGGCGTCTCCGATGCGGTGCTGAGGAACCTGCGCCGCGGCCGCTACGCGATCGAGGAGGAGATCGACCTGCACGGCCTCACAGCGGTCGAGGCGCGGGACGCCGTTCGCAGCTTCCTGTCATCCGCTGCCGCGCGCCGGCTCGCCTGCGTGCGCATCGTGCACGGCAAGGGCCGCGGTTCCGGTCCGCGCGGGCCCGTCCTCAAGAAGTCGGTCAACCTCTGGCTGCGCAAGCACGACGACGTGCTCGCCTTCTGCTCCGCGAAGCCCGCGCACGGCGGCACGGGCGCCATCTACGTCCTGCTGGCGCGTTGAACGGGCGCCGTCAGTCGATCCCGGTTTCGCCCGCCTCGTCGACCGTCATCACGACTTCCCGCAGCACCGCCGTGGCGAATGCCCCGCGCGGCAGGGCGAAGCGCAGCTCGAGCGCTCCGGCCTCCGAGCTCCACTGCAGGCTCTGCGGCACACAGCGCAGGGGTCGTCGCGCCGACTCGACGCCGAAGGCCGACAGGCGCGCGATGACCTCGTCGTAGGCGGACAGGGCCTGCCGCTCGATGTCCGCAGCCGCGGCCTGCGGGGCTGGCCCGCCCACGCCCGGCAGCGGCCCGGTCGGGTGCACGTCGCCGGCGGCGCAGCGTGCGACGAGTCCCGCGTCGATCGCCTCCGCGAGGAAGATCGAGCCGGAGCCGTCGAGGTTCACGAGCTCGCCCTCGAGCAGCCGGTTCCAGGAACCGGGGCAGACCCGCGCCGCAGCAGCGGCGTTGAAGCACAGGGAGCGGGCCGTGGACAGGACGAGCGAGCGCAGCGAGCGGTCGCGCGGCAGCGGCGCTCCGGAGACCCAGTCGAGCACGCGAGCGAGGTTTGACGCCTCGCGCCCGAAGCGTTGGGGACCGAAGTAGTTCGGCACGCCGTACCGGGCCACCGCGGCCAGGCGCTCCGCCAGGTCGCCGGTATCGCCCGCGAGATCGCGTACCCGGATCTCGAAGCGGTTGCCGGCGAGCGCGCCCTGCCTGAGCTTGCGCGAGTGAGCGCGCGCCGCGAGCACGCGGAATCCCTCGCCCTCGGTGCCGGCCCACGCCTCCGGCGCACGGCGGGCGGGCACGGAAAACCACTGCAGAGCCACGGCACGCCGGTCCTTCAGTCCGGCGAAGCCCACGTCCCTGGGATGGCAGCCGCATTCGCGCGCCAGCTGCCTGGCCACGAACATCGTGTTGGCATCGGTCTTCTCGACGCGCAGCAGAACGTGCGCGGCACCGCCGTCGGGCTCGAACCCGAGCCGTTCTTCGACGACGAAGTCGGCGGGCGCGCATCGCAGGCGCCCGGCGACGGCGGGCAAACCCTGCGCCCGCGGCGGGTCGACGGCCATCGCGACCCACTCGCCCGGCAATCCGCCGGCCTGACGGGCCGCGGTCACGGCCGATCGCGGGCGGGCTCGAGCAGGACCACCGCCTGCGCTGCGATGCCCTCGCCGCGACCCGTGAAGCCGAGTCGCTCCGTGGTCGTCGCCTTGACGCTGACGGCGGCCAGCTCCACGCCGAGGTCCGCGGCGATGTTTCTGCGCATGGCATCGCGGTGCGGACCGAGTCGCGGCGCCTCGGCAATGACCGTCAGGTCGCAGTTGCCCAGGCGAAAGCCGGCCGCCTCGACGAGCCCGACCACGTGCCTGAGCAGCGCGCGGCTGTCCGCGCCCCGCCAGGCGGGATCCGTGTCCGGGAAATGCTGGCCGATGTCGCCCGCGCCAATCGCCCCTAGCAAGGCGTCCGCGAGGGCGTGCAGCGCGACGTCGCCGTCCGAGTGCGCCTGGAGTCCAGCAACGTGCGGAATCCGCACGCCGCCGACCATCACGTGGTCGCCGGGTCCGAAAGCGTGCACGTCGAAGCCGAGTCCCACTCTCACGGCGCACCTCCGGCTCGCGAGTCTAGTACGCTCGCCGCGAAGGCCAGGTCCTCCGGGAGGGTGACCTTGACGTTGAGCGGCGAGCCGCGCACGAGCCGGGGACGCAGCCCGAGGCGCTCGATGACCGCGGCCTCGTCGGTCGGCCGCTCGCCCGCGGCGAGGGCCGCCTCGAGCGCCTGGATGAGTCTGCCACACCGGAACATCTGCGGCGTCTGCGCGCGCCAGAGACCCTCGCGCGGCACCGTTTCCAGCACGCGTGCACCCTCGTCCCCGCGCTTGAGGGTGTCGGCGAGCGGCACGGCCAGCAGTCCCCCGATCGGGTCCTGGCGGCACTCCGCGATCAGGCGCTCCAGGTCCGCGGGGTCGAGGCAAGGCCGCGCCGCGTCGTGCACGAGGACCCAGTCGCCCTCCCTGGCGCCGGCCAGGGCGCGCAGGCCGGACAGAACGGACTCGCAGCGCTCCGCCCCGCCCGGCGCCACGGCGACCCGTGCGCGCAGCGCCTCGGGCAATCCCGGCCAGTTCGAATCGTCGGCGGCGAGGGTCACGACACCCCCGGCCAGGTCGGTACGCGCGAGGAGCGGCGCGAGCGCGTGCTCGAGGATCGTGCGGCCCCCGATACGCAGGTACTGCTTGGGCGAGTCGCTCGCCATGCGCCGCGACGCGCCGGCCGCCGGCACTACGAACCAGATCCGCTCTGCGTCAGGAGCCCACTCTTGCATCTGCCCGACTTCCGGTCACCGCCGTGGCGATCCGCCCGGCGGCGCTCAGGGCTTCGCCGCCGCCTGGAGGGTGGCCGGGGGTGCCGGGGCCTGCACGGGCGGCAGGTCATCGACGTCCACGACCTGGAAGAAGGTCTCGCGCGCACCCACCATGCCGAGGTCGTGCCGCGCGCGCTCCTCGAGCGCCGTCAAACCCTGCTTGAGGTCCAGCACCTCGGCCTTGAGCTGGCCGTTACGCCGGCGAAGCGAATCATTCTCCGCCTGCTGGGCCTCGACCGCGGCCGCGAGCTGCCAGACTTCGCGGATGCCCTCTTCGGAGACCCAGAGCTGGTACTGCAGCAGTACCAGCGCGATCAGGAGTGAACCGACGAGGACCCTCATGAGGTCGGCAGAATATCACTTTCCATCAAAAGCTTGGCAAGCTTTTCGGAGGTACTTTCAAAGCCGGAGCCGCGGTGACTCGCCGGCAACGGCCGGCTCGTGGTCATCGGCTAGGCCGTCCTGGCGGGGAATGCCCCTAGGCCAGGGTAGACCGCCCGCGGGCCGAGCTCCTCCTCGATGCGCAGCAACTGGTTGTACTTCGCGATCCGGTCCGAGCGGGACAGCGACCCGGTCTTGATCTGGGTCGCTGCGGTCGCTACCGCGATGTCGGCAATGGTGCTGTCCTCGGTCTCCCCG
>Ga0209536_100002520_pt1 | contig 29885 bp, 21 predicted proteins | sample DeeMarSeWOR28_12_FD_187461 | JGI IMG/M metagenome (GOLD analysis project Ga0209536, IMG submission 187461) | Marine sediment microbial communities from White Oak River estuary, North Carolina - WOR-2-8_12 (SPAdes) (version 2) | ecosystem: Environmental > Aquatic > Marine > Intertidal zone >...
AGTAAGGGTAATCATCCGGACACTTGACGCGAGTGCATTCATAAGTGCATTAGCGAACAGGCAGTTCGACGGGTTCATCATGGGCTGGCACGTCGGTGAGAAGATCGATCCTGCAATATACTGGAGTTCACAGGGTAAGTACAATTTCGTCGGATATAGTAATGCAAGGGTTGATTCATTGATCGAGTCCGGCGTATCCATGCTTGATCGAAAGCGCGCGCAGCGAGTTTGGAGTGAATTCCAGAGGACGGTCTATGACGATCAGCCATACTCATTCCTTGTGGTTCCCAATAGAATGGCCGCGATGTATAAGAGAGTGAGAGGCGTTGAACACGAGGTGAGGTTGACCAATGCTCATGTGTATTGGATCCCCGAGGCAGAACGCAGGGTGAGTATCGCCACTTTGGCGCCCGACTTGAGCAGAGAGCAACGTGGGGTTGGAGAACCATCATCGGCACCGGCCAGGATAGAGACCACGCGCACATTGAGTGAATCTGCTCCAGCCGTTGTCGCTCCTGAACAAATTCTGGAAGCGGCGGCGCAGAGCGATACCTCGACTGCGGACACATTACTATCAATCGCTGTTTCTTTGCCACCGGCGCCACCCAAGCCATCTGTCATCAGCCGGGCCGAACCCACAAAACGTATTGAGCCGAAGTATCCCGCTGCGGCTGCAGAGTTCAATGCAGCGGGGACGATCGTCGTCCGGGTTCTGGTTGGCGAAGACGGTAAGGTTAAGCAAGCAAGGGTGATGCAGAGTTTCGGCAACCCCGCATGCGAGCAGGCTGCGTTGGATGCGGCAAGGCAGTGGGAATTCACGCCGGCAACTAAAGACGGTGTTCCTTTTGAACAGCGCGTTTCGATTCCTTTTACATTTACTCCTTGAACACAATTCTGGGGGTCTCTACTTTTTATTTTATTTAATATTTCGCCCTCCGGTAGAGGCCCCACATTCTTGAAAGGTTACGTCACTCGGTTACGGTTACGATGCCCGTATCTTCGGAAAGGTAACGTCAATCGGTTACGGTTACGAAACCCGTATCGGTTGAAAAGGTCACGCTTGGCGTCTGAAATGTCTTTCTGAAGTAGGACGTAACCGATCCTCTTATCTTGGTTTCATTATGCCCAGCGGGAGGATCATTTCCTCGGTGGATATGCCGCCGTGCTGGAATGTGTACTTGAATTCCCGCTCATATTCGGTAGGTTTTGTGGGATAAATGAAGTAATAATCTTCTTTGGCAATGGCAAAGCGTACCGAAGGGTCTTCGCTCGGTAGGCATATGTCGCCTGGATTATTTAAGAGAAGGGCATTTTTCTTGTCGACCCTTAATGCCGGGCCATACTTGTAGCGCAGATTGGGTGATATTTCCCGTCCTCCATAAATAATTGTCGGTCGGCGTACTCTGATGAACCCGTGATCCGTGGTAAGTATTATGCGCCTGTCTTTTTTCGTCAAATTCCTGAACAGCTCAAAGATCGGTGAAATTGGGAACCAGTACGCGAGAATATTCAGCAGGACACGCTCGTCATCAAGAATGCCTTTCATGTCGCCGCGCCCGGGGATCGAATGGATAAGCATGTCAAAAAAATTGATTACAACGATCACGATGTCGGTTGATTCTCCTTTGATCTTCTCTACGCTTTTCTCGATTTCACTGATGGATGCCAGCTTGTAGAAAGAGAAACTCAAGTTAAGCTTGTGCCTCCTGAGTTGTTCTGTGAACAGCTCGCGTTCGTATCTATTCTGCCCCTTTTCCTCATATGTCCAGTACTGGGGATATTGCTGTACGATTTCAAGAGGGAGAAGGCCAGCGAACATGGCATTCCTTGAATAGGGGGTGGCGGTGGGCAGTACAGAGAAGTAGTATTCGGTTGTCACCTCATAATAATCCTTGAGGAAGGGAACCAGTTTCATATATTGGTCGAGGCGCATCGAATCAAATATCATGAAGCAGATCGGTCCCTCTTTCATAGAGGGAAATGCGATCTGCGGGAAAATCTGATGCGACAATATAGGACCTCTGCCTTTTAGATAGCTTGCATACTCGCTTTCGATATATTTGGCAAAACCCGCATTACCGTCCCGCTTTTTCTCTTCGTGTATGGTCTTGAGATCCTTACCGCCGAATTCAAGCATCCTCGTATCCCATGAAACCATGTTCCTGTAGTATTCGATCCAATCTTTATAGTTCTTCGGTTCGACAATCGCCCTCAATTGGGTTGAGTAATCCTCGGCCATTTTTTCTTCAATGATGGATCTTCGCTTAAGCGTCCTGTTGAGGACTGAGAGGAGCTGGTTCAGGCTGAAAGGTTTTGTGATGTAGTCATCTACCCATCCGCCATAGGCTTGAGTCATTAAATCCTCTTCCTCACTCTTGGTTACCATGACGACGAGTTGCTGCGAATTTTCGCTCTTTATTTTCCTGAGGACTTCCAGTCCATCAACGCCGGGCATGATTTCATCAAGAAATATGAGATCGAAGGCTTCACTATTGGCAAGTTTCACTCCATCCTCGCCGCTCGTTGCGGTCTGCACATCGTAGCCCTCCTTCTGTAGAAGATAGATAAAAGGCTTCAGGAGGTCGATCTCATCATCGATCCAAAGTATTTTCATTTTGTTTTCCCAGGTATGTAGATCACGAAACATGTACCTTTGTTGCTCGTCTCTTTAAGCACAAGCTTTCCGTTGTGATATTCTTCGATTATCCTCTTTGTCAGTACCAGTCCGAGACCCCAGCCATATTTCTTTGTTGTGTATCCTGGTTTGAAAATGTTGCTGCTCGCTTTGATCCCTTTCCCAGTATCAGTGATTTCGATTACTGCTCCGTTTTGATCGTATGTTCTGATCGACATTTCGCCAGGGGCAGAGCCGATCGCATCGAGTCCGTTCTTGAGTATGTTCTCCACTGCCCAGCCAAGGAGTATATCGTCAAACCTTACCGCAGGGAGCGGATCGTATTCTTCCCGGAAGACGACTTGCGAATGCGCACGGCGCTTGATGTAGCCGACTGATTTCATTATCGTCTCCATTGGATCCTTCTCGATCAACCGCGGCGGCAGACCGATGCGCGAGAATTTCTCCAATACTTCGCGCATCCGCACTGCATCTTCTTGAATTCCCTCATATATCTCCACATCGATGTTACCTTTGATCGTTTCCAGCCAACCTATGAGTGATGAAAGCGGCGTTGCCAGTTGATGGGCTGTCTCTTTGGCAAGAGAATTCCAGATCTTTTCCTCCATGCTATTACGGTAGAGCAAATAGCCCCAGAAACCGAGAAACAAGAAAGCGATGAGAAAGACAGTCTCAACAAAGGGTAGGATTTGAAGCGATTTAGTGAATGGTGAAAGCCCCCAGTGTACGTAGCCTAAGAGCGTTGAGTCGGCGCCGTGCTTGATGACCATCGGTATGGGTTTCTGCACCCGGTCGAGTTTTTCGACCGCCTTATAAAGGTCTTCCTCATCTATATTCTTCGATGAATAAGGCGTGCCTTCGGCGTCGGTTAGAATTACCGGGAAATCTATCCTCTTTATGACCATATCATAGAATAACTCGAGGAGCCTCTCTTCATCTATGCTCGGCCCGCGTGCGAATTCTGCGAAAAGCCGCGAGGTCGTTTCGGTCTCGGTTTTTATGCGCTGTATCAGGTAGTTGGAATAGATGAACGTCACGATGCCTATCAATGCGATACCGATAAGAAAATAGATGACCAGAGCACGGGAGCTAAGACGATGTCGCAGTGTCATTGGTCCTTGTCGTTCAGTATCCTCTTGCCATTGATCCTCGCGAACTCATAGTGTGCATCCTGTATGCCAGCATACCCATCCACTATGTACAGGACAGACCAGATATCATGGTCATCCGGTAAAATGTCTGTCCCCAGGATCACTTTCCCGCCCTTCCACTCATAGTCTTGCGGGCCGTTGACAAAGAGCAGTGGCCGTGGTTTGTTCAATTTCTTCTCGATGGCTTTAAGGTCACGGCTGTAGAAGTGGAACATGTCTTTTTCTTCCTCAGTTTTGATATCGAGGAACTCGGTCAACGATTTCATACCATCTTTCATTTGTATGTTGTAATAGGGGAAATTGTTCTTGTCATAGAAGGAAATGCGCCTTTGAAAATTTCTCAGATACGGCAGTGATATGTTCGCTGGTGTGTTCAGTTCGATCAAGAAATGGAAATACCTATCTCCGAGCTGGACACCTACTCTCTTGAAATCCTCCGAAAAGATCGTTGGTGATTTCTCGTAGAGAATGATCTCGAATTGCTTCGGTTTCATGAATGAACGGATGTTTTCAAGCTTTTTGGGCATGAGCAACACTACATTAGCTACCTTGGACAATCCACAGATGAACGGATAGGCATTGAAGAAGTGCCGCTTGTCATGTGGAACTGAGACCAAGTGCCACAATCTTTTCTTTGCGCCGAGCGGTTTGAACGGACGCTGAAAGCGTTTCTTACTCAGTTTCAGGTATAATGGCAGGAAAAGGCTCACTGTGCTCTTTTCTTTCGCTTTTCAATGTAAACGGGGCCGGCTCTTTTCTGAACGACTTCACGGCTGATTATGCACTTTGTGATGCCTTTCAGGTTGGGGAGGTGGAACATTATATCAAGCATATGTGATTCCATTATTGAGCGCAGTGCCCTCGCCCCAGTGTTATATTTTAGCGATTGTGTGGCAATTTCATCCAGCGCATCATCCGTGAACTCAAGCGCCACGCCCTCCATTTGAAAGTACCTGGAATATTGTTTTGTCAAGGAATTCTTGGGTTTGATCAGAATTTCTATGAGTGCTTCCTTCGATAATTCATGAAGCGGTGCGATTACCGGCACGCGTCCAGCAAATTCTGGCAGCAGGCCGTATTTCACCAAATCATCAGGTTCTATCGATTCAATCACCTGGTCATATTTGTCTCTCTTATCCCGTGCCTCACCCAAAAACCCGATGGTTGTATTGTTGAGTCTTTTTGAGATGAGCTCCTCGATGCCGGTGAACGTGCCGCCGAGTATGAATAGTATATTTGAGGTATTCAGTTTGATGTACTCCTGTTCTGGATGTTTTCTCCCCCCTTGCGGTGGAACATTTGCTTCCGTGCCTTCGATGATCTTGAGCAGCGCCTGTTGAACACCTTCCCCGGAAACGTCCCGGGTGATGGAAGGAGAATCTGATTTGCGATTGATCTTATCAATTTCATCAAGATAAATGATGCCGATTTCTGCCATTTGTGTATTGTAGTTGGCTGCCTGCAGTAACCGCAGGAGGATGTTCTCCACATCCTCCCCGACGTAGCCCGCTTCGGTCAGGGGTGTTGCGTCTGAAATGGAGAACGGCACGTGGAGCAAGCGTGCCAGGGTTTGAGCAATGAGTGTCTTCCCCGTGCCCGTCGGCCCGATAAGCATTATATTGCTTTTCTGAATCTCGACATCGCGGTTCTTGTTCGTGATCCTTTTATAGTGATTGTATACAGCAACTGAGATCGCGATCTTTGCCCGCTCCTGTCCGATCACGTACTGGTCGAGAAATGATTTTATCTCGGTTGGCTTGGGCAGAATAAAATCGTTCAAATGCGAGATTTCTTCTTCATCCCTGATGATGCTTCCACACAACCTAACACACTCATCGCAGATATACGCCTTGTTCCCGCCGAAAATCCTCTTGACCGCGGATTTTGGTCGCTGGCAGAAAGAACAGCTAACTTTCGGCACTACTGCTTCCCCTTTTCCAATATCTCGTCAACAATCCCGTATTTCTTGGCTTCGACGGCCGACATGAAGTAGTTCCGGTCAGTATCTTTTGAAATTTTGTCTTCGGATTGCCCAGTATGCTTGGCAAAGAGCTTGTTGAGTACTTCCCGTATCGTCAGTACTTCCTTGGCGTGGATCGCGATATCTGACGCCTGACCTTGGAATGCTCCTTCGGGCTGGTGAATCATGACGCGAGCATGAGGCAATGCATACCGCTTGCCAGTAGCTCCGGCCGTGAGGAGTAATGCGGCCATGCTTGCCGCCATGCCGATACAGATAGTGGATACCGGAGGTTTGACGAACTGCATGGTATCGTAGACGGCAAGGCCTGAGGATACGATACCACCTGGCGAATTGATGTAGAGATTGATATCCTTTGATGAATCTTCGGCTGCCAGGAACAAGAGTTGTGCCATGACGAGATTCGCCACATTATCATCGATGGGTGTTCCGATGAAAATGATCCTTTCCTTTAGTAGCCGGGAGTAGATATCGTACGCGCGTTCACCGCGTCCGGTCTGTTCAATGACGAACGGAATGGGTATCATTGGCTGCCTCCTTTGGCGTTAATATGCGACTCTTTTCACTGATCTTGGCATTCTTGTAGAGATGATCCATCACTTTCTCTCTAGTTAGAATTCCGCCAAGATAGTCAATGACATCATTACGGTTATGCTCGCTCAATTTCATACCCATCTTGTTAACGAATGCCATGATCTCATTCTCGTTGACCTGCATATTTTCTTTGGCGGCAATCTTTTCCAGTATCAGATTGAACCGGATACGATTTTCCGCGATATTCCAAAATCTTTCTTTGTTCGATTCAGAGTCGGGGAGGTTGTATTCCTTGATTATCCTATTGTATTCGCTTTGGATGAGCGAGTTCGGTAGTCTGAAATGAATTCTCTCCAACAAGACCTTGGAGATGGATTCCTTTAAGCCGTCTTCGATACGTCTTTCTTCTTGTATCTTTATGTTTTCCAATAGTTTCTTACGCAATTCTTCTACGCTCTCGAAATTTAGTTTCTTGGCAAATGCCTCATCCATATCAGGCAGACTCTTCTCCTCTATTTTCCTTACTGACAGCCTGTAATTTTTTTCACCAACTTTGACGTCTTTCGTTTCTCTGCCTTTTATGCCAACAAGCGCCCGGTTCACCTCGTCTGGCAACGCGCGATTGCCGATCCTGACGGTCTGGTCCTTATCCTTTTTGGTTTTCTCACCTTCTGTTACTTCGATATCTAGTGTTACAAAATCATCGACGACGGCAGGACGTTGAACTTCCCTTATTTGTGAATGTTGTTCGCGGAGGGCGTTTGTTCCCTGCTCGAGCAGGAATTCATCGGGCATGGGTGCTTCCTTGAAAACCTCAATATTGAGATAATCGGTTACATCGAATTCAGGTATCACTTCTATGTGTAGTTGGAGTTTTATCGGATCACTGTCCTCTACTTTTAGCAATTCCGCTTGCGAGGCCGGCTTCCACTTCTCTTCGTCGAGCACTGCCAGATAGGATTTCTTGACCAGACGGTCCATGGCCTGGATTTTCAGGCTGTCCATAAATTTGCTGCGGAGCAGTGTTCGTGGTACATGACCTTTGCGGTACCCGTCGAGTTTAATCTCTCGGCGTAGAGCTTCTGTTTCGTCGTCGATCAGCTTTTCCAATTCAGCCCGCGGAACCAGGATCTCAATTTCCTTCTCAATATCGCTGTCCTTCGAGATGTTGTAATCCAAAGATTATCTCCTTATGGTGCGAGGAGGGGGATTTGAACCCCCATCCCTTAGCGGGGCTGGATCCTAAATCCAGTGCGTCTGCCAATTCCGCCATCCTCGCAGATGTATATTCTGCAATATCTCTATCGTCATTATAACCCAAAAGACGATTTTGTCAAGTTGGACCCTTGAGTGGTCTAGGTAGAGTTTTGTCTACGGGTGGTCGCCGGGTTCTTCTAATCGAGCTGTATGTTGAATTTCTGGGGAACAGAGCGGACCGGGATAAGGTATTCAGGTAAGATGACTTCTGCCGGCAGGTTATGATCTCCGGGTTCGAGCTTTGTCAGATTGATCCTGAGCTCGATATCACTCACCGTGAGGTTCTTGATCCTGCGCGGCGTGCCAACCACCACCAACGTGTCCAGATAGCTCTTGTCAGCTCGGACCGATTGGTTTGGCGAATAAAGCAGGATAAGGGGTACGTAGGTCAACGTGCGTTCGATCGATTGATCGATCTCGACCATCACGTTCACGCTTTTCTTGGAGATGCTGAACAGGGGAGATGGAATATCGAGCCGCAGTTCCCTCTCGAACGACGACCCACGGTTTCTCACCGACAGGGTTTCCGTATTCAATTCACTCATATTGGCAAGCATCCTCTGAGGTCCGACCACGCGTACTGTATCCAAAACCCATACGTCATCGATCGCATAACCTTGCTTGGGTGTGCCTTTTATGGGCACTTTAATTCTCATTTCTGTGGTTATCTTTCTGTCCACACTGATGCTGAATGCTGGTGAGTTGTAATCTATACGTAGCGGACCATAACCCAAAGGTATTCTGAGTTCCTGCGGCGAAATAGTTGATTTGCCAATGGGTTTGTCCTTCAGGTCACATTGTGCCTTTGGTGGTGCGGCCCAGATAGTGAATAGCGCACCTCCCCGTCCTGAGAATAAAACCTCGATACTTGAAATGGAATCGACGATGACGAGAGAATCAGGGAGATTTGTATAGATGACCTTGATCTCCCTTTGATAGGTGTAGTTATTACCGATGGCAACGAATATCCAAAGACCAAACGCGAAAACGAGCGCAAATATCTTTCTCACTGGATCATGGGTCACGAAGGCTATGATCTTTTTCAGCATCTCTTTCATTATATCTATGAACGTCGATTAATCAAGTCTGGTTTCAGCTCCGTGCTGTGTGATCCATCATCCATAAAATGATCTCATGACCAGAAGATCCAGATGAACAAGGCGCCTGCAATGACTGCAAATAGCGTAAAGGGGAGCCCAGTGCGTAGAAACTGGACGAAACCGATCTCGTGTCCCTGTTTCTTTAGTAAGCCGACTGCGACGATATTGGCTGATGCCCCTATCGGTGTTATGTTACCGCCTATTGTTGTGCCGATGATGGTGCCGAACATGAGCAGATAAACTGGATATCCATAAGAGGTTGCCAGCGCGGGAATGATGCCCGCCATGGCCGTAAAATAGGGTACGTTGTCGACAAACGCAGAAATGATCACGGAGAACACAACGAGAATTATATAAGTGAAGATCAGATTGCCTGACGTCAGCTTTCCGGCGGTTTGAGCCAGGAACATGGTCGTTTTCGTTTCGGTCAGCGACCCAATGATCACAAAAATCGCGGCTAGGAAAAATAGGGTTTCCCAGTCCATATCTCTCAGAGCATGAAATGTCTTCACCTTGTGCGTAAAATAACTCCATACAATGCCCACGACACCAAAAACAAGGCAAACAAGCCCGCCCAGATAGTCCATGAACCCACCTGAAAAAGAGGCGATGGCCAGGGCAAAGATCAAACCAATGAGGAGGAGTCCGGGGAAGATGCTGACAATTTTCTCGGGTATGATCCGCGCAATGGGTTCTTTGTGTTTGCGGTTCAGATAATAGAGGACTATGAGAGAAATCACTGCGGCGAACTCGACGGCAAAGAACAGACTCGGGCGGCCCTGAAAAAAGAAGAAATCGTTGAATGTCATACGCGTATAACTTGCCAGTATCATACTTGGTGGATCCCCGACCAGGGTTGCCGTACCTTGCAGATTAGATGATAGACATATGCCGAGTATGAATGGCACGGGCGAAACTTTTAGCTTGCGTGAAACTTCGAAGGCTATCGGCGCGACAATGAGTACGGTCGCGACATTCTCGACGAATGCCGAAATGATTCCACTGAACGCCGAAAGCCAGATGATCGCCCAAACCAGGTTTTTCGACCGATCAATGATGATTTCTGCAATGTAAGCAGGTATTCGCGAGTGTATGAAGAGCTCAGCGACAACCAGACTCCCCCAAAAGATGCCGAGGATATTCCAATTGATATGATACAGGATCCTGATTGGAGAGAGAATGCCAAAGAGCAGGATCAATACGACACCAGCCCATGCGATAATGAATTTGTACCGGTGGAACGAGATTATCGCTACATAGGTCAAGACGAAGATAACGAGACAGACTAGCTGGTCGTTTGACATCAGTAGTTCAATCTTGCTGACTTAACCAGACCAGTATGCCTTTTTGCACATGGAGCCGGTTTTCTGCCTGATCCAGGACCACTGAGTTGGGCCCATCCAGTACATCGCTGGTTATTTCTTCACCACGGTGCGCAGGCAGGCAATGCATGATCAGATAGTCTTTCTTGGCGTGTGCGAGCAGTTTTGGGTTTATTTGATAGGGTGCGAATTTCTTTTTTCGTGCAACTGCTTCATGCTCCTGGCCCATGGATGCCCAGACATCGGTGTATATGACATCAGCATGAGCGATCGCTTCCTCGGGCTGTGTGGTCAGCATGACGGTACTAGCTCGGGACAGATAGGACCGGTCGGGCTCATAGCCTTTGGGCGTGGCTATGCTGAGTTTGAAACCGAGAATGGTCGAGGCGGCAATGAAAGAGTTGCAGACATTATTGCCATCGCCGATATAAGCTATTGTGATGCTATCGAGTGAATTGAGTTTCTCGAGTACAGTGTACAAGTCAGCCATGATCTGACATGGATGTTCAACATCAGACAGTGCATTTATTACTGGTATTGTGGCGTTTGCTGCCAAATCTTCAACTGTCTTGTGAGCGAAGACTCGGGCCATTATCAAATCGACCCAGCGCGCGAGGTTTCGGGCTACGTCCGGCACGGTTTCGCGCTTACCGAGCTGGATGTCGGCCGGCGCAAGATATATGGCGTGGCCGCCCAGTTGCGTCATACCGGCCTCGAAAGTGACGCGGGTACGGAGCGAGGGTTTTTCAAAGATCATAGCCAGTGTCTTATCTTTGAGTATCTTGTGTTCGATGCCCTTTTTCTGTGATTCTTTGAGTTTCCTGGTCAAGTCAAAAATCGATGATATTTCATCATTTTTCAGGTCAAAGATTGCGACAAAATCTCGTTTCATCGTGCCTCCATCCCTAATACTATCGAAATTCCACTGGAAGTCAACGTGTCCGGTTCCGCCTCAGGAAGATGGTTTGAAGGTCTTTCCCATGTGCATGGCGCGACCCAAGTTCTTACCGATCTCCCAGTAGTAGTTGTTATACATAGAGTAGATTATTGGCTTGATTTTAGCTATGTCGGGGCGTCCGTGCGTCAATATTTCGTCCTCCGCGTAAGTGTTGGCGATCTCACCAAAGAAGATCTCATGGGTTTCATATTGGAGTGTTTGGATGACCCTGCATTCTGCGGTGAGGGGGCATTCTGTGATCATGGGGGCATTTTTCAGTTCGCCGTGGAAAATCTCGAAGGCCTTTGATTTATCATGGTCAAACCCGGAAACTATGCTGCAGTAATCAGTTGCCTCTATCTGGTTTGCCGAGGGTATGTTGATGCTGAATGTTTTGTGTTCTTGAATCCCTTTGTTGGTGTAATGACCCTTGTTCAGCACGACGGCTATGACCGGCGGGTTGAAATTGACCATGCTGAACCATACGACTGTGAGGAAATTTGCTTTTTCTTGAACATTTGCACCGACAATTATGACGGGCATCGGGTATGCCGGTACCTTGCTACCGACGATCTTCTTGGCCATAATGCTTCCTCCTTGCCTGTGATCTTCCGTGGTTTCTATTATAATCCGGATTGGCATAATTGCAAGGATTTACACGCAATATTGTTGACTTGCGTTGTGAATTAGAGTATTATGACGTGCGGACTACAGATGAGGATCAATCGTTATTTCCTACTGGGTATAGTTTTGCTCCTGCTGCTGGGTTCTTTTTTGGCTATTGGTGTGATGAGCAGCCGGCGGGCCATGTTGGATCTGATCAGGGAACAAGCCCGTTCCCTGCTTTCAGTAGTTGCCTCAACTCAGGAGAACCTAATTTTTGCCGAGGCACGGCTGGAAGACGAATTCATCGATAAACTCATCGGTGTCTGCGACTATATCGACGTGCGTCCGATGCCCGTCGATATCGAGAATATACGGCGAAGTTTTGGCTTTAATTCCATAGTCATATTTGATGCGGGTTCAATGCAGAGAATTCAGTCCGCGGGCGTACCGATACAGATCCCGGACAGGATCTTCACGCAAAGCGATCCGATATCATTTGAGTACTTCGATTTTGGGAACAAGAAGTTAATGCGTTTCGTTTATGTTGTTGCAAAACGAATTTACCAGATAGAGGTCCCCGCGGACGAGATCCAGGGATTTCGAACTGAATTTGGCATCAATAAGATCATCAATATAATATCAATGAATCCTATGGTCGAATACCTTGTACTGCAGGACAGGGAAGGCATACTGTTCGCTACACCCAGTGTGCAAACCCTGAGTAGGATCGACGATGACCCTTTACTCATGCAGGTGATCGAGAATAGGATTGAGACGAGTCGCATCGAGAAGTTCAATGAACAGAAGATACTGGAACTAGCGAGACCGTTTGTAGTTGAAGACGAACTGGTGGGTATTTTCCGGATCGGTATCAGCCTTGACAACTACAATCATCATGTGCGCCGTACTGAAGGTCAGCTGATCATACTGTTCGCTATCCTGTTCTGTGCTGGGTTCGTGTTATTCCTCCTTTTCATGAACTATCAGTCGTATATCAATATCAAGGAGTTGTTTGACCGAACTCTCGGGGCAGTAGAGGATGGTGTCCTGCTTGTTAACAGGAAGGGTATTATCAACGGTGTTAATAAAATGTTCTGCAGCCTATCCGGGTATGACGAGAGCATGTTGATAGGCAAACAATACGATAGTGTCTTGATCAATGACCCGTTCGATTTCCATAAAGTGCAAGGCGAAGGGAGGAAGGTTGCCGATGAGAAATCTCTCTTTGGCAGGGAATTACAATATGCAACGTATCCGCTTCCAGATAAGAGTCAAAAAATAATCGGGACTATCACTATACTGCATGACATATCAAGAATAAGGGAGTTTGAAAAAGAGCGAGAGGAAGCTGAGCGATTGGTTTTTCTCGGGAACCTTGTCGCGAATTTCGCACATGAGATAAAGAATCCACTGAATGGTCTCTCGATCGCGGTCCAGAGATTGATCCGTGAATTCACGAATGAGGATGAGGAATATAAACGTATAACCAGGAGTTTAAAGAAGGAGATCGATGCTCTTAATAAGATCGTGAATGATTTCCTTGTTCTTGCCCGACCGAGGATGAGGGAAAAAGCTTCATTCCGAATTTCAGCGGCACTCGGGAAAGTCAAGGAGTCTGTTGAGCATCAATTACGAGAATACTCGATCGCTCTCGATCTCTCGATCGAGGACGATGCTCAACTAATCGGCAATGCAGACGATTTCCAAAGGGCACTCCTCAATATTCTTCTCAACGCAATAGATGCGGTTGCTACCGTTGAAGATCGACCGAGGGAGATCTCAATGCTTCTGAAAAAATCAAACCAAGGAGCTGTACTAGCTATTGCCGATAACGGAGTCGGAATGGATGCAGATGAAAAACAAAGAATATTCAGCCAGTATTTCACCACGAAGAAAAGCGGAACGGGTCTTGGTCTGTACATTGCGCAGAAGATCATAAAGGACCATGGCGGGATGATAAAGATAGAAAGCGAGAAGAATCACGGAACGAAGTTTGCGATTACGTTTGAAAAAGCATGAGCGTGATGGCATGCAACAGCGATGTAAAGCATGTTGTTCTCCGTAGAATCCATTGATCTTGCCGCACCATGCCCAAGGTACTTCAAGATCGGCAGCTACCCGGCGTTGCGTATTACATGCAACAGGACAAGAATTCAGATTCATAATGGCCATGCGTTATATTAAGGCCGGTTTTTTCCTAGTATTGGTTCTTTTGCTTTTCTACGTGCTCGACCGGAGACACGGCTTGGTTCCGCCTATGGGTAAGTTCTTGAACCCGTTCGCGGGTTTCTGGTTGAACAACAATAGAACAGACATAATACCGCGCAAGATAATCGCGAGAAACATTAAGGATAGCGTTGTAATCACGTGGGATGACCGGCGTATCCCGCATATATTCGCCGAGAATGCCTACGACCTCTATTTTGCTCAGGGATTCGTTACTGCCCGGGACAGACTATGGCAAATGGAATTCCAGACCAATGTCATAGCCGGTCAATTGGCTGGGATCCTTGGTGGAGACTTTCTGGAATATGATATCTTTTTCCGTCGCTGTGGTATCATCTATGCGGCAGAGAATACGCTCAAGGAGATTCTCGCTGACCCTGAGACGCGTCTTATGCTGGAAGCGTATACAGATGGGGTGAACGCCTTCATTAGAACCCTCAATGCCAGAAGTCTTCCTCTGGAATACAAGATCCTGGATTACCGTCCAGGACCTTGGACCTTTCTAAGATCGGCATTGATGGCGAAGTTCATGGAATGGAATCTGACCGCATTTGATATACCGGAGTTGGTTTTGACCCGCGCGCGGACCGTCCTCGGAGAAGCAGCGACGGATCACCTTTACCCAATCGTTCCTCCTTTCAACGACCCGGTCATACCCGAGAATACACCTTGGCGTTTCAGACCGATCAGCGTGCCAAAGAAACCGATACCGGTCTTCGTTCCGGCCATTGAATTCGATGGTCGTGGCGGTGCAGTCCCCTCTCCAGAGGGCAGTAACAATTGGGCGGTCGGTCCAGCCAGGACGGCAAGTGGGAATCCGATTTTGTGTAATGATTTTCATCTTCCATTGTACTTGCCTTGTATTTGGTATGAGATCCAGCTTGTTTCGCCGGACGTGAATGTTTATGGCGCGTCTTTACCCGGCTTGCCGCTCGTTATGGTCGGTTTCAACGAGCATATTGCATGGGGAGCCACCAATGCGATGGCCGACGTCATTGATTGGTATGAGATCGAATTCAAAGATAGTACGAGGTCTGCATATTTGCACGATAGTGCATGGCTGCCGACCCGTAAACGAATTGAAGAGATAGAGATCCGGAACAAGAAGCGCGTGGTTGATACTGTCGTATACACACATCACGGTCCGGTTGTGTATGATCGTGCCGAGAAACCATATGATGCGCGCATACCTAAAGGAGCTGCGATGCGTTGGGTAGGTCATGACCAGTCAAATGGATTGCACGTATTTGCCCGACTGAATCGCGCGATAAACTATGATGAATTTGAGGATGCGATCATGCAATACGATTGCCCTGGTTTGAACGTAGCTTTTGCGAGCAGGGACGGTGACATCACTATCTGGCATGCTGGCAAATTCCCTTTACGCTGGAGTGGACAGGGACGATATATCAGTGACGGTCGCAATTCAGCTTACGATTGGAATGAATGGATACCCAGGGAGCAGCTTCCGCATATTACCAACCCAGGTCGGGGCTTCGTTAGCTCGGCAAACCAGTATCCTGTGGACACGCGCTATCCTTATTATCTGGGGGGTAGTTTCTGGTCCTTTGACCGAGGTGCGCGTATCAATGAACGCCTCGGTGCAATGCGCGGCATCACCGAAGATAGTATGATCCTGCTGCAGAATGATATTGTAGATGTTATGGCGAGGAAGATCTTGCCATTTCTGCTTGAGGGGCTGGATGAGCAGAAGCTCTTCCTTCAGGAGCGGAGAAATTATGACGAACTTGTCTCATGGAATTATGAATTCGACATTGATATGATCGCGCCAACCATTTTCACGTATTGGTGGAGAGAAATTTCAGAAATGACATGGTCAGATAAAATGAACAACACCGGCTATGACCTCCCGATACCGCGCACCGATGTGATGATATCGATGATGTTGAATGGTCATAACAGCACATACGTTGATTTTGGCAATTCACCAGCGCGCGAGAGCATAAAAGACATAATTGTGAAAGCGTTTCATAGTGCGAGTAATAGGCTCTTTGAGGAACTGGGTTCGTATGGTGAGAACTGGGATTGGGGCAGGGCGCGAAAGATCGATATCCTGCATCTCGCCCAGATCCCGGGAATGGGCAGCCGAGGTCTTACCAAGGGGGGGAGCAAATATACCATAAATGTCAGACACACTACGTCTTTGGGCCGGTCATGGCGGATGGCGGTGCTCTTAGGTCGTGATGTTAGAGGATGGGGTGTATACCCAGGTGGTCAATCGGGCAATCCGGGCTCGATGTTCTACGACAACTTTGTTGACCGCTGGCAGTCTGATGGTGTTTATGAATTTTTGTTTCTGCGATCCGGGGAAGAAGATAACGAGCATATAGTTGGTCGCACGATCTTTGGAGGTCGCCATTGATTCTTGATTTCTTATTGTGTTTTGGTACAGCACTGTTGCTGCAGCTCATCACTCCCTACTGGTGGTGGATAATGCTTGTGCCTTTCTTATTCGGTATGTTGCGGGCGAAAACGAGCGTGTATGCCTTTCTTCTCACCGCGGCGAGCATGGGCGTCCTATGGTTCTTGGCAAGCATCTATGATTACCTTACCGGCAGCAGGATCATAGCATTCCGTGTTGCAGAAATGATCACCTCAAGTTCGGTTGTGCTGCTCTTTGTTTTGACCACAGTGATCGCTGCGGTTCCTGCAGGCATTGCCGGGGTCGCCGGTTACTTGATAAGAAAAGCCGGCAGGATCTAGCTGTCACCGCCGCATCAGAGAAACATACTACGGAAAAAAAGCAAAAGATTGACATCGCCTTGCACAGCATGTACAATACGTGTTACATGAGGTCTGTGGTGTGATGATTGGTGAAGTGAATTTAACGATCATTGATAGACAGGAACATACTTAATATTGTGATCATTATTTTATTATTATGCGAGGAGCAATATTGCACAGGGATTGGAAATATCAGCTAAAAGAAAGCATTCGTACGGTCGAGCAATTGGAACAACATATGCAACTCTCTCCGCGAGAGAAACGGCAGATAAGAGAGGTAATAGAAAGACATCCTATGCGCATTCCACGATACTATCTTTCCTTGATGGACAAAGATGACCCGGGTGATCCCATAAGAAAGATGACCGTGCCATCTGCTGAAGAATTCAATCTACTCGGTCAATATGATACCAGCGGTGAATTGAGTAATACGAAAATGCCCGGCTTGCAGCATAAATACGCCCAGACAGCGTTGATCCTTGCAACAAACAGGTGTGCGACGTACTGCCGTTATTGCTTTCGGAAGAGGCTCGTTGGCTTGGAAACCAAAGAAATAGTCCGCCGGTTCGATGATGCCGTACGATACCTAAAGAAACATGATGAGATAACCAATGTATTATTAAGCGGCGGCGATCCGCTAGTTCTGCAAACCGATGTCATCGAGCGGTTTCTGGTTAAACTGGCGCTGATAGATCATATTCATTTTATCAGGATAGGCACAAAAGTGCCGAACACATTACCCGATAGGATACTGCTGGATGACAAGCTATTACGATTATTAAAGAAGTGCTCTCTGCATGCTAAACAGCTCATGATAGTTACGCATATCAATCACCCCAAAGAAATAACAAGGCGTGCGGTCCTGGCGATGAGCGCACTCATGCGCTCGGCCGTTGTATTGACTAACCAGACAGTGCTTCTAAAGGGTGTGAATGACGATCCGACGATAATGGCCGAATTACAGAAAAAACTCATTAGTATCGGCATCCAGCCGTATTATGTTTTCCAATGCCGTCCGGTAAAAAGGGTGAAACATAACTTCCAGGTTCCATTATACAAGGGTCTCGAAATCATAGAGAACGCAAAGAAGATGCTCAGCGGGCCGGGTAAACGTTTCAAATTCGTGATGTCACATCGTACCGGTAAGGTTGAGATCCTTGGCTTGATGGAAGACCATATTTATTTCCGTTATCATGAAGCCAAGGATGTTGAAATGCAGGGCAGGTTTTTTAAGCGGAGATTGGATATGACTGCAGGTTGGCTTGACGAATTGAGCTAAATCTCAGGTGTGGCATGGGTCGCAGCTGAGCGAGGCATGTGAAAGGCTATTACCACGACAAACTTCACGGTAACATGCTGAAACGCTGCTATGACATTGCGCCGCCGCGAATCCTTCAATACCTGAGAGCGGAGATCCAGTATGTTATTGGGAAGGTCCCGTCTGATAGTGGAGTGCTTGAACTTGGCTGCGGTTATGGGCGTGTCCTGATCCATGTAGCACAGAAAGCCCGGTCAGCATACGGGGTCGATATTGCCCGGTCCAATATTGAACTTGCCAGGGAGGTGACAGCCGCATATTCCAATTGCCAACTTCTTACAATGGATGCATTGAAATTGGGATTCAGGGATGGAGCTTTCGACGCAGTCGTTTGTATCCAGAACGGAATATCGGCATTCCATGTTGATCAGCGGGCACTGATCAGGGAAAGTATCCGGGTTACCAGGAACAGAGGTCTTGTTGTGTATTCGAGCTATTCCGACAAGATATGGCAGGACCGTCTGCACTGGTTCAGCCTGCAGGCGGATGCTGGCTTGATCGGGGCGATAGATATGCAAAAGACAAACCGCGGCTTGATAATCTGCAAGGATGGATTTGAGGCAACGACCGTGAGCGAAGAACAATTCCATGAACTCGTGCGTGGTCTGCCGGTCGATATCACCTTAGAGGAAGTGGATGGATCGAGTCTCTTCTGTACATTGACCGTGAAGAAGACCTGATATGGATCATTCCGGGTCTATCATCCATTGACTTAAGTAGTAGGCTCTATATACTGCTGATATAGCATCTGACATAGGCTTCTTCTTACACATAGCTGCTGTTTATATTTTATCTTAAGAAAGAACATGATGAAATAAAGGATGGTGTCGAACATTATGGACAATTGCTGTCAAATATGAATATCGTTATGGTTCTACTTCTATCAGTGAGCCTTGCTCTTGATGCTTTTGCCGTTGCAGTGACAAGCGGGGTCATTGCTAGCAGACCAAGGGTTAAGCACGCTCTCCGAATTGCCGCCACGTTCGGTTTCTTCCAGGCGGTGATGCCTGTGATCGGCTGGGCGACTGGTTCTGCATTAGCAGATTCCATCTCAGGGATTGATCATTGGATCGCATTTGCGCTTCTGATGCTGGTCGGTTCTCACATGATTTACGAAGCTGTATCAGAAAGGCGGGGGAGCAGGACATTCGATCCCCTATCCTTGCGCGTTCTTATTCTTCTTTCTCTGGCAACAAGCATTGATGCTCTTGCTGCAGGTGTGAGTTTTGCTTTCCTTGAGATCGCTATCATACCTACAGTAATTATCATCGGCGCCGTGACTTTCTTTTTATCATCCCTTGGATACTATATGGGCAACAGAATTGGGGAGTTTTTTGGGAACCGGGTTAAGATTATCGGCGGCGTCATCCTCATCTGCATCGGTCTTAAAATACTCTTTGAACATCTGAGACCGTTACCCTGGTAGATGGATCATTCTTAAGAGGATTAATTGCTTTGATTCAGAATTCAACTGCGTTGAACTGATGTCATGATTCTTATTGACTCGGGTCGATTTCCGACTAGAATTGAGTGAAAAAGGAGTCGTATGTTAGGCAAGAAAGAAGCACGTGCAATCATAAATTCTGTGATTAGACACTCAGAAGCAGACCAGGTTGAGGTGCTGCTCATAGCTCAAGACCAAGCCTTAACCCGTTTTGCGAATAACTACATACATCAGAATGTCAGCGAGGCTGATGTTAATATCGCCATCAGGGTCGCTTTTGGCAAGAAGATCGGAACGGCTTCGACCAACTCACTCCATATGCAAAAACTGAAAGACACGGTCACCTGGGCCGAAAGGATCGCGCAATTTCAAAGAGAGAATGAGGATTTTGTATCATTCCCCGCGGTGAAAAAGAATGCTTACCGGGATATCAAAACGTATAACACGAAGACCACCGGCTTTTCTGCCGCAAATAGGGCTGAGGCGGTAAACAAGATCATTTCTGTAGCCCGGCAGCATTCGCTGAATTCATTCGGCTCTGTTTCCAATGGCGTCGCTGATATATGCATTGGCAATTCACACGGTGTTTTTGCATACGCGCGGGCTGGTGATATATTCTGTAACATCGTGATGTCCAGCAAGAATTCCACAGGCTATGCTCAGGCAGGAAGCCGCGACTTGCGAGCGATCAACTTCGAAGAGCTCGCTGGCAATGCGGCGCGCAAAGCGATGTTGTCAGAAGATCCGAGCGAGATAGCCCCTGGTAAATATACAGCGGTCTTCGAACCACTAGCTGCATGCGAATTTCTTGATTACCTGTCTTTTTATGCCTTTAATGGAAAAATGTTTCACGAAGGGCGCTCTTATCTGAGCGATAAGCTCGGTTCCAAAGTAATCGATGGCCGCATTACGATCGTCGATGATCCTCTTGCCAGAGTCGGATTTGCATTTCCATTTGATTTCGAAGGCGTACCCAAGAAAAGACTTATGCTCATTGACAAGGGTGTAGCTAAGAATGTTGTTTACGATTCGTTGACCGCTTTTAAGAGGAAGAAGAAATCAACTGGCCACGCACTGGGCGGCCCGAATCCCTTTGGCCCGATCCCGACGAATATGGTTATGAAACCGGGAACCAAGAGCCTGGACGACCTGATACATGAGACGGACAGGGGTGTGTTGGTTACCAGATTTCATTATACGAATGTCATCGACCCACACAGACTCACGTTCACGGGTATGACAAGGGATGGTACTTTCTTGATCGAACACGGCAAAATTACAAAGGGATTAAAGAACCTGAGGTTTACTGAAAATATCATTGAGGTTTTGAACCGGGTCGACGACTTCTCCAGGAAGTCAGTGCTCGTAGCTTCGGATCCAGGCTACGGTTCACGCTTTGCCACGGGTACCGTGGTACCGGCCATGAAGATACGTGATTTTACATTCACCAGCGGCACCGAATTCTAGTAATACATTCAGAGGAGGACAATCCTGTTGATCGAATACCTTAGACTGTTGAGACCGCGACAGTGGCTTAAGAATGTCTTCGTTCTTGCCGGGCTCATATTCAGCCGTCATTTCTTCTATCTCGGGAGCATCGAGAAAAGCCTCTATGCGTTTGCAGTTTTCTGTCTCTTGAGCAGCAGCGGTTATATAGTAAATGACATTCTTGATTACATGGAGGACCGGATCCATCCTGTGAAATCCACACGGCCTATCGCGGCAGGCAAAATAGGCAGGTGGCAGGCATTAGTACTTGCCTCGGTCTTGTTCATTCTGTCCAGCGCCGGCGCCCTCATGCTTGGCAATCACTTCTTCTACGTGTGCGTGTTATATTTCATGATCATGATCTCCTATTCACTTGTGATAAAGAACATTGTGATCCTCGATGTACTATTCGTTGCTGTGGGTTATGTCTTGAGGGCAATAGCTGGTGCCGTTGTGATAGACGTGGAGATCTCCTCGTGGTTATTGCTTTGTACTCTACTAATTGCTCTTTTCCTGGCTATCTCAAAGCGGCGTACGGAGATCGTATTGCTCGGAGACGGTGCGGTAAAACACAGAAAAATACTATCACAGTATTCATTGGGTTTATTAAATCAGATGATCGCGGTCGTAACCGCGGCATGTATCGTTGCCTATTGTTTATACACGCTGGCGCCGGAGACAATTGGCAAGTTCGGCACCCGGAATCTGATCTACACCGTGCCGTTTGTGATATATGGGATATTCAGATACCTCTATATCACCTATCATAAGGTTGAAACGGATATTCCTGAAAGAGTGCTGACCGGAGATCTACCCCTGCAGATCTGCCTTGTGGCCTGGATCGTTACCTGTATTCTTATTCTGGTTTCAGTTTGATCAAATCTCAGACATCACGGATTGTTTTCCCGCCCGAGCACGACCACTTTCTGCATAGTGTCGTTGTCCTCGGTTCGGCCGACAAGAAAATAGATCCCCCCGGCGACTTCGCGGTCCAGCTCATCTTCCAGCTGCCAGGTCAGATCATTGGGTGGATAATTAAAGGTCTTCACGAGGCGACCCAGCATATCGTATACCTCTACTGATGAAAATGCCAATTCCTGGTCAAACTGAATGCGCACCGCTGTGCGACTCGGATTGGGACTTACTCTAATTTTTTTTTGCAAATCGTTGACCCTCGTTTCTCTTGCCATGCTAACTAGGTTAACATTTACTTCGGTCATCTGCCCGTTGACTACTTCCACATTTTCATATGTCTTACCAACATAGCCGCGCTTGCGTATTTCAATATCATAGACCCCCGGTTTCAATATTCGAATAAAACGACCGAATGCAGGATTGCATCTGCGTGGCGGCAGGTTCGGATCATAATAGCCCTGGATGATGACTTCGGCATTCAGTGGCAGTCCGCTCAGAGAATCGTAAATGCATCCTGTAATGCCGCTTTGGGATGCGCGCTCCAGGAGATAGTACGCGCCGACCATATTCCGCTGGCAGAGGTCGTCAACCATTGACCCCGGTATGATCGTTGTAGTGCTGACTTCGATACAGTATGTGAATACGCCGCAAACGCCATAGAGCCAGTTTCTCGCCCGGCCATCAAGCCCCTGACCGGGCAGAGCATTGTAGTGACCGTTACCCTGATCATTGATGATTCGGTTGGACATTGAATCCGCCACTACTCGAATAAAGGGATAATCCGGCGAGTAACCGCCGCTCCATGACCACGGGTAGTAGATGACCTCGGTAAGGCCGTAGCGCGCCGAATGGTATGTATTGCAGAAGAGAAAATTCTGCGCTAGAGCAAGATCGCGGATCGCACGTACTTCCGGTTCTGAGAACGAATAAGGTCCCCGATAGAATTCATGACCAGGGTCGGTGCTCCCGCCTTCGGTAAAATAGAAATCATAGTTGCGGTTTAGATCGACACCATCCTGCGTCAGTTCGAAGAAGCCGTTGTTATTATTATCCCGCTTGTTCTTACGCCAGATAGTATCCATATGGGTCATGACTACATTTTGTCCCTCTGGATTCATCAGCGGTACGAACCATATTTCGCGGTTGTCAATCCAGTATGTATGCGCTGAATCGTTTCCGTAGTTGCTCAAGAGGTCGTTGATCATGTACATGCAGATCTCAATGCCGAGAATTTCCTCGGCGTGGTGGCATCCGATATAAAGTATTGCCGGCTCGTCTTCATCGACATGGACATTGTCTGATATTTTCAGAGCAAAGATGGGCAATGTGTCAAAACAGGAATAGCCGATAGTATCCAGCTCGGTTATTTCTGTGAAATTTGAGGCGATTGAATCGAGTTCGTACGCCACTTCATCAAAGGTGTGATAGCGCGGGTCGATCGACAGGAAGAAGAGCAGCCAGATCATTTAAGCAGGACCACCTTTGCTCTTTGTTGACTCTCCGTGGTCTTGAGACTGAGAAAATACACACCGTTAGCTACTCGGCGCCCGTTCTCATCTGTGCCGTCCCACATGACCGATGACGGATAACCGATAACCGATATTCTGTCAGAGAAATCTTTAACGAGGCGCCCGCTGACGTCGTAGACCTTTAGCGTCGGCTTTTCATTGGTCGTTGCAGGTATCAGGTACAGAATATCAGTCATATGCACAAATGGATTCGGTTCGACGTTAAGGCTGAGTACGCCGAGTGCCGATACTTTGTTTTCTTCCACTCCTGGCGAACCATAGATATAGAAGGAGAAGTAATCGGCTTTCTGATATGCTCCGTTATTGCCACTGATGTGAAGAGTGAATCCGATGGTCGTATCAGAGGGTGTAGCACTTATCTGGGCCACAAATGGCGTGCCATAGTTGGCGGCAGTCGATCCAGCAGCAATATCTCCGAACGAAGCCGTCCCCTGGGTGATAACGGCATCCGGATCACTGGTGGTCAAGAGCCCCATGACATTGGAAGCAGTAGCATTTCCAGCATTCTCGATAACCACGTAGATGTCGATCGTTTCACCGGGTTCGATCAACCCGTTATTGTTACCGCCCGCTGAATCATTGAACGCGTAGTATGATGTGTACAGCCATATCCCGGCGGGCGCTTTTGTCGTAACCAGTATTGCACGGCCGTTCGCTAACGGAGTTGCGGATTGAGGATAATTACCGTTGTAAACATATTGCAGCCCTCTTGTCTGTGTATTGTCCTCAATGCCAACGGTGTTGCTGTCCGCGGCCATTACAGTATCGTAGAGGAAGAGTATTTCGCCGTCGCCGCTCGGTGTTGGGTAGTATTGAGGGTCGCGCAACTGCATCTGGAAGGTCTCTCTCTGATTTGTGTTGCCATAATGTCCAACACTGCGGAATTCAACTATCCAACGATGGTTCGCAGCATCGTGTGCATAGTATATATCCCCGGTGCCGGTAGGCTCAGTTCTGGGATCCAGGTCATCCCAGAATGGTGCGATGAGATTTCTTGGGTCGCCGGAAGTTGGGATGGGCACGTTTGCACCGAACCGGTATGTTGAACCGCCCATTTCCATGAAGCCGTTAGAACAGAGACCGATGCTGTTGTAATTCAGACCGTAGAACGGGAAATTGAAGGGGATTGAGTAAGTGACCGTATCCGCGTCCTCATCGGTTATTTCGCTGACCAGCTCCATAGAACCGCTATACCAGTCAAATGTCGGTGCGTATCCGGTCAGCGTATCCGTGTCATCGTACATGTAATAGCCGTACTCATCAGGTCCGGTCTCCGGGCCGCTCGCCGTGTTGTACATCATGATTGAAAAACCGTCGAGCCAGGTGTTTTCAGCAGAATCGGACATGAATATCTCAAAATGGACGTCGTGACTATCCGGGCATGTTGGGGCAATGGCGATTACATACGGGTTTATGCTTACAGTTGAATCATGGGGTTCAACTGTACCATAGTAGGCTGAGCTGTCAATTAGCGAAACAAAAGGATCATTTGATCTCAATGCTGCTTCGACTCCGTAGGCCGCGGCAAGACCGACATTCGTTATCATTACGTCCAATAGTATCGTTTCACCACTTTCTGGGATCCCGTTATTGTTGCCCAGAGAGTCGATCACTGTATTACGTGCATAGTAAAGATATGGATTGTCGTCAACAATGCTTATCAAACCTTCGTAGGGGACCAGGTTGAGGCCGGTAGCCGTTATGTCTATCTGCCCTGGATGCAGATTGTGCAACGGAAGCACCACCTCTCCATCGCCATCAGTATATCCGTATTCATACAATACTGTATCAAGTACAATGCAGACCAGAGCCGAATCGACCCCTAACCCGGAGATCGCGACGGTAACAGTCAGCGATTCATCAGCGGCCGATACCGAGGGTACATGGACCACATCTACCTGCTTTGGCGTTGCGGTCCATATGTTCATTTCCGGATCGCCGAGCGTTGCGAAACCCTGGTAATCCTGCATATCGCTGTAGAGGTTATAGAGGTTCAATCTTCCGCCTTCGCAAGCTTCGCCAAAAGTCCTCTTCCTATTCGTAAAGATCTCAGTGAAGAAACCTCTCGAAACTGCGCTTCTTATGTTTGCAACGTGGCTCCTGACCGTCGTTGTAGCAAAATATCCGGATGCACCACGTGGGGTCGTTGGAGTTCCAGTTAAGAGCCATTGTTCCGCTACCGCCGGCGATGAGCCAGTACCAATAGTCGAGCATGTTATCGATAGGACAATTGGCAGCTTGCTGCCGTTCGCCGTGTAATTTGGGTTGACGCCGAATCCTCCCCACCAGTTATTAACGCCCTGACCTCGATACTGCACAAAGCCTACGCCACTGTTCACAGACTGGATGACATCATTAGCATTGTGACCGAGCAAAGTGGACAGTGTGTCCATTCGATTGTAGCCATTCGCCAGCATCAGGCCGTATGCATGCCGGCTGTCGCCCCAGTAAATATAATCATCCGTGCCTGGTATGGGAGGATACGTGTACCCATCCTCACCAACAATGAGGCATGCGTTACGAAGCCATGTTGAATCATCCATGTATGGGGTTCGCTCGTACAGCAGTATCTTGTTCACCACGGTTTGAGCTTCGGTAGAGTTATGGACGGTCAATCTTCCAAGCAGTATTTCATTATATATGTCACCGTCCATGTTCATGTAATAGTGATCTGAATATGGAGACGTTTGACCCCATTGCAAGAGGTTCGGAGAACCGACGAGCAATACGAACTCTGGCGCCACTGGCCAGGTGTTATATGCATTCTGTATATAGCTTTTTATCTGGGCCGGCGTCGAACCGATTTGAGATAAAGGCACGACCTTGGTCCGCATGCCCTTTTTGTGCTTCCATTGGGCGAGCGGCTGAATGTCATCAACGAAAGTATCGTGTGTGATAATGAGGTATTTCGCCCCGATTTCCTGGGCATTTCCCATAATGATGAGCGCCAGTATAAAAAAAACTAACTTTCTCATTGCCTGCTCCTTTGTCTGTTTGATTTTCAGACCGATGTAGATATATTATATGCTTAATTCTCGTTTAGTCAATAGACGGAACTGAGGGCAGAAAAGTAATGGGATTAGCGCAAAAGTATTGTTTTGGTGATTATCCTTGAATCATTGACGTTAAGATGTACAAAATACACACCCTGAGCCAGTATGCGTCCCAGGTCATCACGTCCATCCCACCAAAAACCTGATTCACGATTCATGATACATGATTCAGGATCAAAGGATTTTACGAGACGACCGCTCGCATCGTAGATCTTTAGTGATGGTTTTCGCATTTCGAAATTCGCATTTCGCAATTTATTTTCCGTGTACGTTCCATCAGGTATCGTGTATCTTATTTTAGTCATCTGCCTAAATGGTGTAGGATGGCATGTCAGGCTTATTGATGATACAACAGCGAGTTGCTGTGAGTTGGTGATGCCAGTGGGCGGGATACCGAAATAATCCATGATCGAGTCGATGAGAGCCATTTTTGTGGAGGGCGCCACTGAGTCGCTCAACCCACCCAGTTCAAAGGAAATGCCGACCGTGTGGTTATTGGCTGCAACGCCATTACAGTAGCCATTAAATGTGTTCACAAATATCGAAGTACCTGCACCAGTTGGATCGATGCGGTCCATCGAAGCGCTTTCACCAGTGTAACTGAAATGCATACCCTGGGTAAAGGTGCCAATCGTTCCTGACACACCAGGACACGGGCCAATGCTGTTCCATACGGGTGAGATGCAGAAATGCTGCGCAAAGGAGTAACCACCGACGGTCGGGTCAAAATACCAGACATCCCCGCCTTCCAGATACATCCTTCCACCTGAATTAAGGAATTGCCCGATTTCCAGTGCCGCCGTGCTTGTGTCATATATGATATACTTGTCCGGGTTAATGCCCAGGCATGTAAAAAACGTTTTATATATGTTTAGATACTCATAAGGGAACGTCTCACTATAATCCCCGGAAAAATTCAACTGGTCGAGAACAGCATGGATCGCGGGACCACTTGAATGATTCGGATCAGGGTCCCAGACGAAGTAATCTTTTTGCCCAACGTAGAACGTAAAATTGTGATCCACGGAATATGGGCCTGACGCTATTCGCACCGTGAGTTCAGCAATGTGGCTTGCAGGTGTGTTGGGATTTGCGGCGATGACAAACGGATCCGCGGTATTGGCCCCGGTGCTGTCGGTCAGTATGGTCCCGAATGATGCAACTGAGTCAATGATCGTGATGAAGCTATCGCTACACGAGAGCGTGCCAATAATGTCGATTGCCTGATACGACCCGACATTCATCAATTCGACGAACGTTTCGCCGGTATCGCCAGCTAGAATGTATTTCGTGTCGCCCGCAAAGTAGTAATCGCGGTATTGGATAATCGGTGCATGGAGAAGAAAACTAAGATCAGATATCCAGGTCGCGGTGCCCGAGTCGCTGATCCGGAGACGAAGATTAATTGTGTGCAGATCGGGACAATTCGAATCGATCACAACATTGAATCCATCGGGCCAAACATAGACCGATTCCATTGACGCTATGTTTCCAATGTATTTGGTTGTATCGTACAGGGTGAAGAGAGTGTCAGGGGTAACCTTTTCGATGGTTGCGGCGACGCCGAAGGCTGTCGTATTGCCCCAATTCTTGAGAGTGAAAGGTATATCTATATCCTCAGCAGGGTTGGCAATGCCATCGTGATTACCACCGAGCGAATCGGATAGAAGGTATGAGTATAAGCTCACATATGGTCCGTTCAAATAGAATACAGGACGTGCATTATGGTAAGGACTCAAGTTCCTTCCCGTAACGGTAATATAAACCGAATCACCAGGGATATGTAAGGTATCAGCAAATTGAACTCTGCCGAGCGCATTGGTGTAACCGTAGTGATAAAACGTACTGTCGTTTTTTGCCATGACACAGACGAGGGCACCGGGAACAGGTGCTGAGTTATGTACTACATACACGGTTGCCGTGCAGATGCCAGTTGAGAAGTACATATTGTGACCGACCATTAAGGCCTTTGGGGTATTGGTCCACATTGCCATCTCAGGATCGCCCAGTAATGACCAGCTGTGATAATCAAGCAGATCCTGGAATTGCGCGTAATATTCCAGACGGCCTGCCTCAGCTGCTTTTCCAAGGTTGCTGGTACTATCGCCATAGAGGCTGGCCGTGGTTCCGCGACACAACGCGCTGCGCATTTCTGCGGCAGCAAATAGTGAAGTCGTTGTGCCATAGAACCCGACTACACCCTTTGGCTGGCTAGGCGTACCGGCGGTTAGCCAGTCGCAGCCAATGCCCTCAATTGTCGCGCAGGTTCCGGACAAGACAACCGGCATCATAAAGCCATTGTTCATCTGCGCAGGGTATATGCCCTGAAATGGCCACAGCCAGTCTGGACCGCCAATGCCTCGATAAAGAATGTAGGTGCGCCCGTCATTTATCGCATTGATCACATCGGCGCTGTCGTTTCCGAGGTAGTATGAGAATGAATCGATATGTACGTAGCCTGCATTTAGCATGAATTGTATTGCATATCGCGCATCTTCCCAGTACAGGGAATCAGACGGTGGTTGTCCCTGCTCGTATTCATCCACGATCGTCATACCTTTTCTGAACCAGAGCGAATCAGTCAGGTAGGGATTTCTCTCATATCCGAGTATCTTTGCAACAACGGTCTGCGCTTCGATGGTGTCAGAGACCCAGAGACGGCCATGGTATAGTTCGTTGTGAAAATCACCGGTCACATTTGCGTAGTAGTTGTCGCTGAACGACATGATGCTGTACGGGTGTGTGTAGCGAGGGAACGGGATTTGGTTATCGGTTCCGACGAGTAGCAGATACTCGGGGCGAACAGACCATGTATTGTAGGCATTGATTATGTAATTGCGGATTTGCGTTGAATCGCTTCCGGTTTCCGAAAGCGTAACGATCTTTGCCTTTATTCCCTTCCAGGTCTTCCACTGGGCGAGCGGTTGGAGCGCGTCATAGTAGTCGTCGTGGGTGATTATCAGATAGCGTGCGCCGGTCTCTTGAGAGAACAGGGGAGAGGCAAGCAGGACAGCAGTTGCGATGAGAAATGGTTGGATCTTTTTAATCGTAACTGCCTCCCATATTCGTATTACAATTACTCGAGCAACACTACCTTCTCACTCGCGCTTTGCTGTGTTGTCTTTAGTTCGACAAAATATATCCCTGCTGGAAGACGCTTTCCTTGTTGATCCGTGCCGTCCCAACTGACCGATGACCGATGTCCGGTTACAGATAACAGTCCGGTAAGATCCTTAACCACGCGACCTGTTGCATCATATATCGCTAATACCCCAAGTTTGCCATCTGTTGTCTGGAATTCGATATCTGTCATATGCATCATTGGATTTGGTGCAACAGTCAAAGTGATGTGATTAGGTGAATCAATTATGAGTTCCTCAATCCCCACTGAAATCCAGGTCTGGCCACCGTCAGTAGTACGCAGGATGTGATCATAACCAACTGCGAGGCCGTGCTGGCCATCAGAGAAATCGACGTCAAACAGCGTGCTATCGGCCGGGCTTGTTTGCGTTGTCCAGGTATTACCGCCATCTGTTGTGTGGATTATTGAACCTGATTTACCCACTGCCCAGCCCAGGTTATCTACGAAATCGAGCGCCCTGAGGTAATAAATGCCCGCCGGAACGCTTATCGGAGTCCAGGAG
>Ga0209536_100002521_pt1 | contig 29878 bp, 27 predicted proteins | sample DeeMarSeWOR28_12_FD_187461 | JGI IMG/M metagenome (GOLD analysis project Ga0209536, IMG submission 187461) | Marine sediment microbial communities from White Oak River estuary, North Carolina - WOR-2-8_12 (SPAdes) (version 2) | ecosystem: Environmental > Aquatic > Marine > Intertidal zone >...
CGTCCCGCCTCAGATGAACGGGTTTTCGCGCTCGCCGCCCGCCGGGCCATAGAACAGCACCCAGGTCGCGAAGTCGGGGCTGAAGTCCTCGAAGCGGTGCTCCACCTGCGCCGGAACGAAGAGCATGTCGCCCGGCTCGAACGCCACGCGCTCGGCGCCGCGCACGAAAAAGCCGCGCCCGCTGGCGACGATATAGACCTCATCGCGATCGTGCGGCGTCTGCGGGTCGGTTTCCCGGGGCGCGTAGTAGCGCACCTCGAGGCTGCCGTAGCGCAGCGCCTCTGCCGAGCGCCGGCCCTCGGGCGGGGACAGCGCTGCCGCGTCGCTCGTACTGACGTGCCAGCTGCCCTTCATCGTCCTCGCCTGCCGCGCGCGGCGGCCCTCAGGCCTTCCACTTGATCGAGCAGCCGATCGAGGCGACCTGATCCTTCGGTCCCGTGCCGGTGCGGGCAACCTGCAGCATCGCTTCGAACAGGTCGCGGCGGGCATCCGGCACCGGGCTGGTGCGCGAGGCGTCCAGCCGCCCGCGGTACTGCAACTCGAGCTTGGCATTGAAGCCGAAAAAGTCCGGCGTGCATTGCGCGTCGTAGGCCTTCGCCACCGCCTGCGTCTCGTCGAACGCGTAGGGGAAGGAAAATTTCCTTTCGCGCGCCACACGCTGCATGTTGTCGAACGAATCCTCGGCATAGGCAGCCGGATCGTTCGACATGATCGCGATCGAGCCGATGCCGTGCGTGGCGAGCTCGGTGCAGTCGCGCACGATGCGATCGAGCACCGCTTTCACGTAGGGGCAGTGGTTGCAGATGAACATCACCAGCAGGCCGTTCGGGCCACGCACACTCGCCAGGCTGTGGCGCTTGCCGTCGACGCCGGGCAGATCGAAATCGACCGCCTGCCAGCCGAAATCGCAGACCTTGGTTTCAGTCGAGACCATGGGAGAATCCTAGCATGCGCGTCGCGCGCTTCTTCGTCGACCCACCGCTCGAGACCGGCGCGCGGCTCGCGCTGCCCGAGCGCGCCGCGCACCATGCCGCGCGCGTGCTGCGGCTGCGGGTGGGCGACCCGCTGACGCTGTTCGACGGACGCGGCGGCGAATACGCCGCGACCCTCGTCGAGCGCACGCGCGAGGAGATCTCGGTCGAGGTCGGCGCATGGCACGAGGTCGAACGCGAGGCGCCGCTCGGCATCGTCCTCGCGCAGGGCATCTCGAGCGCCGAGCGCATGGACCTCACCGTACAGAAGGCGGTCGAGCTCGGCGTCGCGGCGATCCAGCCGCTCGATTGCGAGAAGTCCGTCGTGCGGCTCGATGCAAGGCGCGCGGAGTCGAGGCGCGCGCACTGGCAACGCGTCGTCGTGGCTGCCTGCGAGCAGTGCGGGCGCAACCGGTTGCCGGAGGTTCGACCGCCGCTCAGGGTGAGCGCCTTGTGCGAGTCGACACCCGCCGCGCCTGCCAAGTGGCTGCTTGCGCCAGAGGCGCCGACCCGACTGCGCGATGTAGCGCACGCGATCGGCAAAGGCCTGGTGATGGCGGCAGGGCCGGAGGCGGGATTTTCCGCAGCGGAAACGCGCGCCCTGCTCGACGCCGGCTACATGCCGGTGCGTCTTGGACCACGGATATTGCGTACGGAAACGGCGGCGCTGGCGGCGCTCGCAGCGCTCAATGCGATTGCGGGGGACGGGTAAAGCGACGGCGGCGCTTTGATCTCGCGCGGTCGCTCGGCAGCGGAAATCCATCTCGCGACTTTGTGGTGTCGAGCGTTCAGCGGCATCGCTCAAATTGAACGCCGTGCCGCTTGACACCACAAAGTCGCGAGACCGAAGAAGCCCCGTTGTGCCTGCGGCTCCGATCAGGTCTCGGAGCCCTCCGCGAGCAGCCTACTGCCCCCCGCCCAGCATCCCGACGATCTGCCGGTTGCCCCGGGTCTGCGCGATCTCCAGCGCGGTCCGCCCGTCTGCATCGCGCGCCGCAAGGTTTACGCCACGCCCCTCGATGTAGAGCGCAACCGCCAGCGCGTCGTCGCGCTTCACGGCGTCGAGAAACTGCTCGGCGTCGTAGTAGCGCAGGCCCATCGCGTTCAATTCCTTCCTCGCCGCCAGCGCCCGCGTCGTATCGAAGGTCGCCAGAGGGCGCGGCTGCGCCGCTGCGCGCGCATGCTCGCGTCGGGCGAGGACCACGAGGTCACGCGCCAGCGCGAGAAAGCTCTGCCGCTCGGCGTCGCTCATGTCGCGCGTCATGTCCTCGAGCAGCGCCTCGGCAGCGCGGTTGGCCTCGGGGTTCTGCCCGGCGAAAACCTCGTCCATGCGCCGCTCGACGGCCTTCGGGTCCTCGGATTGCGCGGCGATGCTGACCACCGACTGCATCAGCGCGAGCATGTGGGCGAAGCCGTCGTCCTCGTCGGCGCTCGAACCGAAGCCGAGTGCAGCGGCCGGCGCCCAGGCCAGAACGGCGGCAAACAGTAGGTTGATCAGTCGCATGACAACCTCCACCAGCTGACAGTCACTGGCTGTACCTTACCCCGATCGCCGATCCGGCGCACGTGATCTTTGCCCGCCTGCCTCGCGCCAAGCACCTGAAGTCGCTTAGAATTTCCGCATCGCCGCGACGCCGACTGAGTCCTACAACCACACGATCATGGTTACACAGGCCCATCCCGAAGCCTTCGTGCGCTGGCTGCGCCAGGTCACGCCGTACGTGCACGCGTTCCGCGGCAGGACATTTGTCATCGCCACCGGTGGCGAAGTGATGGCCGAGCGCTCCCGGTTCGTGCACTTCGTGCACGACATCAACCTGCTCGCAGCGCTCGGCATCCGGCTCGTGCTGGTGCACGGCGCGCGCCCACAGATTGACGCCGAACTGAAGGCCAAGCGGCTGCGCGGTCGCTTCGTCAAGGGCCTGCGCGTCACCGACAGCACGGCGCTCACCGCAGTGAAGCATGCCGCTGGCGTGCTGCGCGTGGAGATCGAGGCGCTGCTGTCGCAGGGCCTGCCGAACTCGCCGATGGCAGGCGCGCGGATTCGGGTGGCCTCGGGGAACTACATCACGGCGCGGCCGATCGGCGTCGTCAACGGCACCGACTTCCAGTACACCGGGCAGGTGCGCCGGGTCGACGCGCAGGCGATCGCCGCGCGCCTCAACGCCGGCGAAGTGGTGCTCATTCCGCACATCGGCTATTCGCCGACCGGCGAAGTGTTCAACCTCGCCTGGGAAGACGTTGCGGAGAGCGTCGCTGTCGCGCTGAAGGCGGACAAGCTGCTGCTGGTCACCGACCGGCTGCCGACCAACCGCAAGGGCGAGGTGCGCGGCGAGCTGACCGCGCGCGAGGCGAGCGCACTGCTCAAGAAGAGCGATCTCGGCGCCGCCACCACGCGCGCGATCGAGCACGCGCTGCGCGCGCTCGAAGGCGGGGTGGCGCGCGCGCACCTGGTCTCGCGCCGCACCTGGGGCGCGACGCTGCTCGAGCTGTTCACGCACTGGGGCGTCGGCACGATGCTCACCGCCGATCCGGTGGAGCGGCTGCGAGAGGCGACGATCGAGGACATCGGCGGCGTGATCGCGCTGCTTGAGCCGCTCGAGGCAGACGGCACGCTGGTCAAGCGCAACCGCGAGCTGATCGAGGCGGAGATCCCGAACTTCCTGGTGCTCGAGCACGATGGCGTGATCCTCGGTTGCGCAGCGCTGCACCCCTATCCGGACGCGAAAAGCGCCGAGTTCGCCTGCCTCGCGGTCGCCGCGGAGCGGCGCGACGCGGGTTATGGCGAGCGCCTGCTCGCCGCCTGCGAGGAGCGCGCGCGCGAACGGCGCATCCGCAGGCTGTTCGCGCTGACGACGCGCACCGCACACTGGTTCCTTGACCAGGGCTTCGTCGAGGCGCCGATCACGGCGCTGCCGGCGCAGCGCCAGGCGCTCTACAACTGGAAGCGCGGCTCGAAGGTGTTCGTCAAGAAGCTCTAGCGGTCGTGCGCGGCGCCGACTGCGCCGAGCACCTATAATTCGCCGATCAGCAACGGAGACTGTCCCCATGGCACGCATGGTGAAGTGCATCAAGCTCGGCCGCGAGGCGGAAGGGCTCGACTTTCCGCCCTACCCGGGCGAGCTCGGCAAGCGCATCTGGGAAAGCGTTTCCAAGGAGGCGTGGCAGCAGTGGCTGCGGCACCAGACGATGCTGGTGAACGAGAACCGTCTCAACCTTGCCGATCCGCGGGCACGCAAGTATCTGACCGAGCAGACCGAGGCGCATTTCTTCGGCAGCGGCGCCGACATCGCAGAGGGCTACGTGCCCCCCGCCGAAGAGAAGTAGTCGCGGGGCTGTCGCTCAGCCGATCGCGCCGCAGGCGCGCAGCGCGGCGAGACGTTCGGCGTCGTAGCCGAGAGAACCGAGCAGCACATCGGTGTCCGCGCCGAGCGCCGGTGCGGCCTGCATCGGCAAGGTGACCTCCGGCATCCGCAGCGGGTTGGCCACCATGCGCACGGGCGCACCGTCGGTACGCGTGTAGTCGGCGACGTCGGCGCGCTCGTGCACGAACGCATTGTCGAGCGCCTCCCCCACGTCGCGCACCGGGGCGACGGGCACCTTGCCGGAGAGCCGCTCGAGCCACTCGGCCGTCGTCCGTTCGGCAAACGCGGCGTCGAGCAGCGCCTGCAGAGCGGCTCGGTGCTCCAGTCGCGCCGCAAAGTCCGCAAAGCGCGGATCCGCGCACCACTCCGGATGGCCGAGCGCTTCCGCGAGCACGCGCCAGAATTTCTCCTTGTTGCACATCACGAAGATCCAGCCGTCCTGAGTCGTGTAGAGCTGGCTGGGCACCATCGAGGGATGCGCCGAGCGCGGCTGGCGGCCGGTGACCGCGCCCGCATTGAGGTACCAGGTCGCCGGGTAGTTCAAGTGATGCAGGGCGACGTCGAACAGGCTCGTGTCGAGGTCGCAGCCGCGGCCGGTCGCGCGCGCCTTCATGACGGCGGCAAGCAGGCCAAGCGCGCAGGCCAGGCCGGAGGCCAGGTCGATCATCGACAGGCCGAACTTGGCAGGCGGCGTGCCCGGCTCGCCGGTCAGCGTGAGGTAGCCGGCCTCGGCCTGCATCAGGAAGTCGTAACCCGGCCAGGCGGCACGCGAGCCCTCGCGGCCGTAGGCCGAAAGGTGCGCGCAGACGAGGCGCGGATTGACGGCTTTCAGCTGCGCATAGGTCAGGCCGATCTTCGCCGGCACATCGCCGCGCAAGTTGTCGAGCAGCGCATCGGCACTTGCCGCCAGGTCACGGAACACGGCCGCACCCTCGGGATGCTTCAGATCGAGCGCAATGCTCTTCTTGTTGCGATTGAAGGTATGGAAGAACTGGCTGTCGCCGGGCGCGAAGAAGTGCGGTCCGACGCGCCGGCTGACGTCGCCGCCATCCTGCGGGTTTTCGATCTTGATGACCTCCGCACCGAGGTCGGCGAGGTAGAGCGAACCCCAGGGCCCGGCGCCGTACTGCTCGACCGCGAGCACGCGCAGGCCCTCGAGCGGCGCACTGCCGGGTCGTTCTTCGGCGGCCATCAGATCACGCCGTCGCGCGCGAGCGTCTCGATCTCGGCCTCTGCGTAGCCCAGTCCGGCGAGAATCTGGCCGCCGTGCTCGCCGTATTCCGGCAGACGGAACTCGGGCTGCGCCGGCTCCCGCGCGAACTTGATCGGTACGCCCACGTGCTCATTGCCCTCGGCATCGCGCAGCAGCATGCCGCGCTCGGCGGTCGCCGGATCGAAGAACGCCTCGGACAGCGTGCGCACCGGCGCGTACGCGCACTCCACGTCCGCCAGCCAGGCGAGCGCCTCGGCCAGCGTCATGCGGCCGAAGAATTCACCCAGAAAGGCGCGCACCGGCGCCTGCGGCGCGCCGTACGGCTGATGCAGGCAGGCGACGAGGTCCTCGCGACCCGCTTTGCGCAGCACGTTCTCGCCGAATTTGTGCTCGACGCCACCGAACTCGATCGCCCGGCCGTCCCGGGTGTCGTAGATGTTGTTGAAGGCCGCGCCGCCCCAGGATCGCTCGTCGCCCGGCACCGGGTCGCGCTGCTCGGCGAACACCGGACCGAGCTGGTGCGGCGTCCAGGCCATCAAGGCGTCGTTCATCGCGATGTCGAGGAAATCGCCCTGCCCCGTTTCCCGCTGGCGCACCAGCGCCATCAGAATGCCGGCGAGCGCCATCAGCGATCCCGCCATGTCGGCCGACGACACGCCCGCCAGGGCCGGCTTGCCGTCACGCCCGAGATTCACGCTGACCAGTCCGGCCATCGCCTGGATCGCCGGGTCGTGGGCGGGCTTGTCCCAGTAGCGCCCGGTCTGGCCGAAGGCCGAGATGGAACAGACGATGAGGCGCGGCGCGCGCGCGGCGAGCGCGTCGTAGCCCAGCCCGAGACGCTGCATCACCCCTGGCCGGAAGCCTTCGACCAGCACGTCGCTCGACTCGGCGAGCCGGAACAGGATCTCGCGCCCGCGTTCGTCCTTGAGGTTGAGGCGCAGGCTTTTCTTGCCGCGGTGGGTATTGCGAAACCACACGCTGTGCCCGTTCTTGCGGTAGGGCGCGTGGCGCGCGGGCTCGCCGCCGCCCGGCGCCTCGATGCGGATCACCTCCGCGCCGTGGTCCGCCATCATCATGGTGAGATGCGGGCCCGGCAGGAACATCGACAGGTCGATGACCTTGACGCCTTCCAGCTTCATCTGCCGCTCAGACTCGGTTCCGTTCGATCAGCTGGCGCGCGATGATGATGCGCTGCATCTCGTTGGTGCCCTCGCCGATGCACATCAGCGGCGCGTCGCGATACAGCCGCTCGATCGGGTATTCCTTGGAATAGCCGTAGCCACCGAAGATGCGCATCGCCTCGAGTGCGTTGTCGACCGCAGCCTCGGACGCGAAGTACTTCGCCATGCCGGCCTCCATGTCGCAGCGCTGCCCCCGGTCGTAGGCGAGCGCGGCCTGCTCCACCAGCAGCCGCGCCGCCTCGGTCCGCGTCGCCATCTCGCCGAGCTTCAGCTGGATGGCCTGGTGCTCGCAGATCGGCTTGCCGAAGGTCTTGCGCGTCTGCGCATAGCGTACCGCCTCGTCGAGCGCCGCCTTGGCGACGCCGACGCCGCGCGCCGCGACGTTGATCCGGCCGAGTTCGAGCCCGCTCACCGCGAGATAGAAGCCCTGCCCCTCGCCCGCGAGCAGGTTGTCCGCGGGCACCTCGAAATCCTCGAACACCAGCTCGGCGGAATCGATGCCCTTGTAGCCCAGCTTCTCGAGCCGCCGCGACACGCCGAAGCCGGGCCCCTTCTCGAAGATGAACATCGACATGCCCTTGCGCGGCGGCGTCGCGCTCGCGTCGGTCTTCACCAGCACCGCGAAGGCCGCGCCCTCGATGCCGTTCGAGATCCAGGTCTTGGTGCCGTTCACCAGGTAACGATCGCCCTTCTTCACCGCGCGCGTGCGAATGCCCTGCAGGTCGGTGCCGGCATCGGGCTCGGTCAGCGCGAGCCCGCCGCGCAGCTCGCCCGAGCACATGCGCGGCAGCCAGCGCGCCTTCTGCGTCTCGCTGCCGTAGCGCTCGACCAGCAGCGCCATCATGAGATGGGAATTGAAGATCCCGGTGAGCGACATCCACACTTCCGAGATCAGCTGCACGATCTTGGCGTAGGTCGAGGCCGCCAGCCCGAGGCCGCCCCACTGCGGGTCAATGACCGCGCCGAACAGGCCGAAGGCCTTCATGCGCTCGACCATCTCGGCCGGCCAGACATCGTCGTGCTCGAAGCGCGCCGCATGCGGGTGCACGTCGCGCTCGAGCCATCTGCGGATCGCGTCGAGCATCGCGGCCTCTTCGGCCGGGTCGGCCTGCCGCAGGGGCCGGGGCGGGCTCTGAATCGTCATGCAGGAGTTTCTCTATCGAGGCCGCGACCCGGGTTCGGCGGCACGCGCGTCAGTCGATCAGCCGCTCCATCTCGTCGACCGAGACATGGCGCACGTCGCGGCCCTTGACCAGATAGATCACGTACTCGGACATGTTCTTGGCGTGGTCACCAATGCGCTCGATCGCCTTGGCGATGAACAGGATCTCGAGCGCGCGCGTGATGGTGCGCGGATCCTCCATCATGAAGGTGATCAGCTGGCGCATGATCGCCCGGAACTCGTCGTCGACCGCGCTGTCCTGCTTCACCACGTGCATCGCCTCCGCGACATCGAGCCGCGCGAAGGCATCGAGCGACTGGCGCAGCATCGCCACCGCGCGCTGCGCGACATGCTTGATTTCGATGCGCGGCATGTGCTGGCGCTCGGCGGCGTGAATCAGTTTCGCCATGCGCGCAATCTTTTCGGCCTCGTCGCCGATGCGCTCGAGGTCGGTGATCGTCTTGATCACCGTGATAAGCAGCCGCAGATCGCCCGCGGCCGGCTGGCGGCGCGCGATGATGTGAATGCAGGCCTCGTCCAGCCCGACCTCGAGCGCATTGACGCGGTGATCGTCGGCGATGGTCTTCTCGATGCGCTCCATGTCGCCCGTATCGAGCGCCTCGACCGCGCGCAGGATCTGCTCCTCGACGAGCCCGCCCATCTGCAGCACGCGCGAGCGCACGCTCTCGAGTTCCGCATCAAACTGCTTGGAGATGTGCTCGGACATCCGACAGACCCTCGAATCGCCGTGAAATGAGCGACTTAGCTTAGCACAGGGCGATGACAGTCTATCGGCGCAGGCTGCGCACGCCGCCGGCCTCGGCGAGCAGCAGCACGTCCGCCGGCCGGTGCGCAAAAAGCCCGTTGGTGACCACACCGACGATCTGGTTGAGCTGCGCCTCCAGGGCCGGCGGATCGACGATCGTCAGTCCATGGCAGTCGAGGATCAGATTGCCGTTGTCGGTCTTGAAGTTCTCGCGCAGCACCGGCTGCGCGCCGAGCTTGAGCAACTCGCGGCCCACGTAGCTGCGCGCCATCGGAATCACCTCGACCGGCAGCGGATACTTGCCGAGTACGCCGACAAGCTTCGACGCGTCGCAGATGCAGACGAAGGTCTGCGCCACCGCGGCGACGATCTTCTCGCGCGTCAGCGCGCCGCCGCCGCCCTTGATCATCGCCAGGTGCTCGGTGATCTCGTCGGCGCCGTCGACGTAGACCGGCAGCTCGCTCACGCTGTTGAGGTCGAAAACGCGGATGCCGTGCTTGCGCAGGCGCTCCGCGCTTGCCTCGGAAGCCGCCACCGCGCCGTCGATGCGCCCTTTGATGGTGGCGAGCGCATCGATGAAAAAATTCACCGTCGAACCCGAGCCGACGCCGATCACGGCGTCCTCCACCACGTGCTTGAGCGCTTGCTGCGCGACCTTCTGCTTGAGTTCGTCCTGCGTCATTTCGCTCTTCTGGCCGGCGGCAGGTCGGTGCACACGCCCTCGAAGGCTTCGGCCGCCATGCCGACCGACTCGCCGAGCGTCGGGTGGGGGTGGATCGTCTTGCCGATGTCGGTCGCATCCGCACCCATCTCGATCGCCAGCGCGAGCTCGCTGATCAGGTCGCCCGCGCCGGTGCCGACGATGCCGCCGCCGACGACGCGGTGCGTCTCGGCATCGAAAATCAGCTTGGTAAACCCTTCTTCGCGCGCGTTCGCGATCGCGCGGCCCGACGCCGCCCAGGGGAACTTGCCGACGCCGACCTTGACGCCCTTCTGCTTCGCCTCGTCCTCGGTCAGCCCGACCCAGGCCACCTCGGGGTCGGTGTAGGCGACCGACGGCACGACGCGCGCGTCGAAGTGCGATTTCATGCCGGCAACCGCCTCGGCGGCCACATGCCCTTCGTGCACCGCCTTGTGCGCCAGCATCGGATTGCCCGCGATGTCGCCGATGGCGTGGATATGCGGCACGTTGCTGCGCATCTGCGAGTCGACCTCGATGAAGCCACGCTCGGTGACCGCCAGCCCCGCCTGCTCGGCACCGATGTTCCTTCCGTTCGGTGCGCGCCCGACCGAAACCAGCACCATGTCGTAGGTCTGTGGCCCGCTCGGTGCCTGCTCGCCTTCGAACCAGACGCGAATGCCGTCCTTCGCCGCCTCGGCCTTGGTGGTGCGCGTCTTCAGCATGATGTTGTCGAAGCGCGCCTTGTTGAACTTCTGCCAGACGGCGACCAGGTCGCGGTCGGCGCCGAGCATCAGCCCGTCGAGCATCTCGACGACGTCGAGCCGTGCGCCGAGCGTGGAATACACGGTGCCCATCTCCAGGCCAATGATGCCGCCGCCGATGACGAGCAGCCGCTTCGGCTGGCTGCGCAGCTCGAGCGCGCCGGTCGAGTCGACGATGCGCGGATCCTCCGGCAGGAACGGCAGCTTCGCGGCCTGCGAGCCGGCGGCGACGATCGCCGAGCCGAACTTGACGACCTGGCGGCCGTCCCGGGTCTCCACCGCAAGATGATGCGGGTCGACGAAGCGCCCCACGCCCTGCAGCACGCTGACCTTGCGCGCCTTGGCCATCGCGGCGAGCCCGCCGGTCAGCTTGCCGACCACTTTGTCCTTGAACGCCCGCAGCTTCGCGAGGTCGATTTTCGGTGCGCCGAATTCGATGCCGTGCGCGGCGAGCTCGCGTGCCGCATCCATCACGGCTGCCGTGTGCAGCAGCGCCTTGGACGGGATGCAGCCGACGTTGAGGCACACGCCGCCGAGCGTGGCGTAGCGCTCGACCAGCACCACCTTGAGGCCCAGGTCTGCAGCGCGGAACGCGGCCGAATAGCCCCCGGGGCCGGCACCGAGCACGATGAGGTCGCATTCCTGCTGGGCCTGCGTCGCCGAACCGCCTGCCGCCGGCGCGGGCGCCGGCCTCGCGGGCGCCGGCGGTGGCGCCGCGGCGGCTTGCGGCGCGGCGGCTTGCGCTTCGCCAGCCCCCGCCTCGAGCAGCAGGATCAACGATCCCTGCGAAACCTTGTCTCCCAGCTGGAGCTTGAGCGCCTTCACCACACCGGCCGCGGGCGACGGAATTTCCATCGTCGCCTTGTCGGATTCGAGCGTGATGAGGGATTGCTCCTTGTCGACCGCGTCGCCGGCCTTGACCAGCACCTCGATCACCTCGACGTCCTTGAAGTCCCCGATGTCGGGAACCTTCACTTCAATCGCGTTTGCCATGTCTAAAGGAGGGAGCGACGGATATCGGAGAGGACCGACGCCAGATAGCTCGTGAAGCGCGCCGCCGACGCGCCATCGATCACGCGGTGGTCGTAGGACAGCGACAGCGGCAGCATCAGGCGCGGCACGAACGCCTTGCCGTCCCACACCGGCCGCATGCTCGAGCGCGAGACGCCGAGGATCGCGACTTCGGGCGCATTGATGATCGGCGTAAACGCGCTGCCGCCGATGCCGCCGAGGCTGGAAATCGAGAACGTCCCGCCCTGCATGTCGCCGGGCTTGAGCTTCTTGTCGCGCGCCAGTTTCGAGATGTCGCCCAGCTCCTTGGCCAGATCGAACACGCCCTTGCGATCGGCGTCGCGGATCACCGGGACGACCAGGCCATCGGGCGTGTCGACCGCGACGCCGATATGGTAGTAGCGCCGGATGATCAGGTTCTCGCCTGATTTTTCCAGCGCGGCATTGAAATGCGGATACTGCTTGAGCGCGGTGACACAGGCCTTGATGAGGAAGGCGAGCATGGTGAGCTTGAAGCCGCGCTTTTCGGTGTCGGCCGTATTCGACTTGCGAAAGGCCTCCAGCTCGGTGATGTCGGCCTCGTCGAACTGCGTGACATGCGGGATCGAGATCCAGTTGCGGTGCAGATTCGGCCCGGAGAGCTTCTGGATGCGCGACAGCTTCTTGGTTTCGATCGGGCCGAACTTGGCGTAATCGATCTCGGGCCAGGCCGGCAGCGCGAAGGGCAGCGCACCGCCGGCTGCTGCGCCGGCCGCCGCGGGCGCCGCGCCCGCGAGCGCCGATTTGACGAAGCCCTGCACGTCGGCATGCACGATGCGGCCTTTGGGGCCGCTGCCTCGGACGCGCGCCAGGTCGACGCCGAGCTCGCGCGCGAAGCGGCGTACCGACGGGCTCGCATGCGGCTTGGAGACGGTCTCGTCGCGCGGCATGCGCGGCACCGGCCGGCCATGGGCCGGTGGCAACGGCGGCACTTCATCGAAAATCCCGGAACGCGCCGGTGGCGGGACCGCGCGTTCCGACGCAGCCGGCGCCGCCTTGGCGGGTGCCGGCGCCGCCACAGCAGGCTGCGCCGCGGCGGTCTTCGCTTCGGCTGCGCCCGCGCCCGCCTCGAGCAGCAGGATCAGCGCGCCCTCCGAAACCTTGTCGCCCAGCTTAAGCTTCAGCTCCTTCACGACGCCGGCCTCGGGCGACGGAATCTCCATCGTCGCCTTGTCCGACTCCAGCGTGACCAGCGACTGCTCCTTGTCGATCGCATCGCCGGGCTTGACCAGCACCTCGATCACCTCGACATCCTTGAAGTCCCCGATGTCGGGGACCTTCACTTCGACCGGGTTGGCCATGGCACGGCTCGCTTCTTCTGTAAGTTAGGCAGTGCGCCGCGGCGGGCAACGCTGCGGCGTAGCGCTTTGTTGTTCCTTAGGCTTTCGCCGGATCTGGCTTCTCGGGATCGATGCCGTACTTGCGCATCGCTTCGAGGACGGTTTTGGCCTTGCCTTCGCCCTGCTCGGCGAGTGCGCTCAACGCCGCCACCGCGACGAAGGCCCGATTCACCTCGAAGAACTCGCGCAGCTTGGCGCGCGAATCGGAGCGGCCGAATCCGTCGGTACCGAGCACGCGGAACACCCGCTCGCGCGGCACGAATGGGCGGACCTGTTCGGCAAATATCTTCATGTAGTCGCTCGCCGCAACCACCGGACCCTTGTGCTTGGCCAGGCAGGACGCAACGTAGGGCACGCGTGCCTTTTCCTCCGGGTGCAGCAGGTTCCAGCGCTCGACCGCGAGCCCCTCGCGCCGCAACTCGGTAAAGCTGGTCGCGCTCCATACATCCGCGGCCACGCCCCAGTCCGACTCGAGCATTTCCGCGGCGGCAAGCACCTCCCGCAGGATGGTGCCCGACCCCATGAGCTGCACGCGCGCCTTCGCCTTGGACTTCGATTGGCGCAGCAGGTACATCCCCTTGAGAATTCCCTCTTCCGCGCCCTCCGGCATCGCCGGATGCGCGTAGTTCTCGTTCATCACGGTGAGGTAGTAGTAGACATCCTCCTGCTCGGCCACCATGCGGCGCAGACCGTCCTGCACGATGACGGCAACCTCGTAGCCGAAGGTCGGGTCGTAGGACACGCAGTTCGGGATCACCGAGGACATCATGTGCGAATGCCCGTCCTCGTGCTGCAGGCCCTCGCCGTTCAGCGTCGTGCGCCCCGCGGTGCCGCCGACGAGAAATCCGCGCGCACGCTGGTCGGCCGCGGCCCAGGCCAGGTCGCCGATCCGCTGGAAGCCGAACATCGAATAGAAGATGTAGAACGGCACGGTGACCACGTTGGAATGGCTGTACGCGGTGGCGGCGGCGACCCACGACGAAAAGGCACCCGCTTCGTTGATGCCCTCCTCGAGGATCTGCCCTTTCGTGTCCTCGCGGTAGTACATCACCTGGTCACGGTCGACCGGCTCGTACTTCTGCCCTTCGGCCGCGTAAATGCCGAGCTGGCGGAACATGCCCTCCATGCCGAAAGTGCGCGCCTCATCGGGCACGATCGGCACCACATGCTTGCCGAACGCTTTATCGCGCACCAGTGCGGTCAGCACGCGCACGAACGCCATCGTGGTCGAGATCTCGCGTCCCTCGGAGCCCTTCAGCACCGCGTCGAGCGCGGACAGCGGCGGGACTGCGGGCGACGCCTCGGCCGTACGACGGCGCTGCGGCAGGTAACCGCCGAGCGCCTTGCGCCGCGCATGCAGGTACTGCATCTCGGGCGAATCCGCCGGCGGCACGTAGAAGGGCAGCTCTTCCAGCGCGTCGTCGGGGATCGGGATGCGCATGCGGTCGCGCATCTCGCGGATCGTCTCCAGATCGACCTTTTTCAGCTGGTGCGTCGGGTTCTTCGCCTGACCCTGCTTGCCCAGGCCGTAGCCCTTGATCGTCTTGGCGAGGATCACGCTCGGCTGGCCCTGGTGCTTCACGGCCGCGGCGTAGGCCGCGTAGATCTTGTGCGGGTCGTGGCCGCCGCGGTTGAGCCGCCAGATGTCCTCGTCGGTCATGCGCGAGACCATCTCGAGCAGCTTCGGATGCTTGCCGAAGAAGTGCTTGCGCACGAACGCGCCGTCGTTCGCCTTGTAGTTCTGGTACTCGCCGTCGACGGTCTGCTCCATCACGCCCTGCAGAATGCCTTCGGCGTCCCGCGCGAGCAGTGAATCCCAGTACGAGCCCCAGATCAGCTTGATCACGTTCCAGCCGGCACCGCGAAAATCGCCCTCCAGCTCCTGGATGATCTTGCCGTTGCCACGCACCGGGCCATCGAGCCGCTGCAGGTTGCAGTTGACGATGAAGACGAGATTGTCGAGCCGTTCGCGCGCCGCCATGCCGATCGCACCGAGCGATTCGGGCTCGTCCATCTCGCCGTCGCCGCAGAACACCCAGACCTTGCGGTTTTCCGTGTTGGCAAGCCCGCGCGCATGCAGGTACTTGAGGTAGCGCGCCATATAGATGCCCTGGATCGGTCCGAGGCCCATCGAGACGGTCGGAAACTGCCAGTAATCGGGCATCAGCCAGGGATGCGGATACGACGACACCCCCTTGCCGTCGACCTCGCGCCGGAAGTTGAGCAGCTGTTCCTCGCTCAGCCGGCCCTCGAGCAGGCCGCGTGCGTACACCCCCGGTGCGGAGTGCCCCTGAAAGTAGACCAGGTCACCGCCATGCCCCTCGTGCGGGGCGTGCCAGAAATGGTTCTGGCCGATGCCGAACAGCGTACCCACCGAAGCGAAGCTCGCAATATGGCCGCCGAGCTCGTCGTCGTTCTTGTTCGCGCGCACCACCATCACCATCGCGTTCCAGCGGCAGTACGAACGGATGCGCTCCTCGAGCGCCGCATCGCCGGGCGAACGCTCCTCCAGGTGCGGCGGGATGGTGTTGATGTAGCTGGTGTTCGCCGAGAACGGAATGAAGGCGCCCGAATGGCGCGCCTTGTCGATCAGCTTCTCGAGCAGGAACTGGGCGCGATCGGGGCCTTCGCGTTCGAGCACCGCCTCGAGCGCATCGAGCCACTCCTGGGTTTCGAGCGAATCGGGATCGTTGGCAGCAGGCTGCTGCGGCACTGCGGACATGTCTTCCTCCGGCTTTTGGCGCTGCACCCGGCCCGGGCGCCTTGTGAGCACCATGGGGCCAGACGGACAGGGTCGAATTGTAGAGCCAGCCGCCCGGGCCAGCGAATCCCCGGTTTGCGCCGATGTTAGACTCGCGGCCTTTTTGCAGGGACCCCGATGGCTGCGCGGATCATCGACGGGAAATCGATCGCCGCCGACGTGCGGCGTGCCCTCGGCCCGCGGGTCGCGGCACTTGCTGCGCGCGGCGTCCGGCCGGGCCTGGCCGTCATCCGGGTGGGCGACGACCCGGCGTCCCGGGTCTACGTGCGAAACAAGGAGCGCGCCTGCGAGCAGACGGGTATCGCGTCGCGCCACATCGCGCTGCCGGCGCGGGTCGACGAGGCCGAGCTGCTCGGCACGATCCACCAACTGAACGCCGATGCGGCGGTGCACGGCATCCTCGTGCAGCTGCCGCTGCCGCACCACCTCGATCCCGGCCGGGTGGTCGAGGCGATCGCGCCGCACAAGGACGCTGACGGCTTCCACCCGATGAACACGGGCGCATTGCTCGTGGGACGCACCGGCTTCCTGCCCTGCACCCCTGCCGGCATCATGGTCATGCTCGACCGCAGCGGGATCGAGTTGCGCGGCAAGCGCGCAGTCGTCGTCGGGCGCTCGAACATCGTCGGCAAGCCCATGGCGCTGCTCCTCTTGCAACGCGACGCCACTGTCACCATCTGTCATTCCAAGACGCGCGACCTGCCGGCGCTCACGCGCGAGGCCGACGTGCTGGTCGCCGCGCTGGGGCGCGCCAGGGCAATCAGCGCCGCGATGGTCAAGCCCGGAGCCTGCGTCATCGACGTTGGCATCAACCGGCTCGAAGACGGCAGCCTCGCCGGAGATGTCGACACCACCGCGGTGAGGGACGTTGCGGGCTGGATTACCCCGGTACCGGGCGGCGTCGGACCGATGACTGTCGCGATGCTGCTCGCCAATTGTGTGCGCGCCGCGGAGCTGGCTGCCGCATCGGCCTCCAGCGACCCGGATTGACTGCAGGACACCGATGAACCCTTTGCTCGATTTCAGCGGCCTACCCCGCTTCGCGGAATTCAAACCCGAGCACGTCGCCCCCGCGGTCGACCAGCTCCTTGCCGATGCGCGCGGCGCCATGAACCGCGCGGCGGCGGCGGAGACCCCCGTGCACTGGGATGCGTTCGTCGCGCCGCTCGAAGACGCCAACGAGCGCCTGTCGCGCGCCTGGGGCCAGGTCGCCCATCTGCACGCGGTGATCGACAGTCCGCCGCTGCGCGAGGCGTACAACGCGAACCTGCCGAAGATCACGCAGTACTACACCGAGCTGGGACAGAACGAAGCGCTATTCGCCAAATACCGCACGCTGCGCGCTGCGCCGGAATTCGACGCGCTCAGCGCGCCGCGCAAAGCGATCGTCGAGCACGCGCTGCGCGACTTCCGGCTGGGCGGCGCCGAGCTGCCGGAGGACAAGAAACTGCGTTTCGCCGCCATCCAGGACGAAGCGGCACGCTGTTCCGCGAAGTTTTCGCAGAACCTGCTCGACGCGACGAACGCCTACTCGATCGTGCTCGAAGACGCGGCGCGCGTCGCCGGGATTCCGGCGGATGTTCTCGGCGCCGCCCGCGAAGCCGCGGAAAAGGACGGCAAAGCCGGCTGGAAGTTCACGCTGCACATGCCCTCGTACCTTCCGGTGATGCAGTACGCCGACGACCGTGCGCTGCGCGAGACCCTGTACCGGGAAAACGCGACGCGTGCCGCCGAATTCGGCAAGCCGGCATGGGACAACACACCCCTCATCCGAACGCTGCTGCGCCTGCGTCGCGAAGAGGCGCAACTCCTCGGCTATGCGAATTTCGCGGAAGTCTCGCTGGTGCCGAAGATGGCCTCCTCGCCGACCGAGGTCATCACCTTCCTCGAGGACCTCGCGCGACGTGCGCGAGCACAGGCGGAGCGCGACGCCGGCGAGCTGCGCGCGTTCGCGCGCGACACACTCGGCATCGATCGGCTCGAGTCCTGGGACCTTGCGTACGCGGCGGAGAAGCTGCGGCTGGAGCGCTACGCATTCTCCGACCAGGAAGTGAAGCAGTACTTTCCCGAAGATGCGGTGCTCGCAGGGCTGTTTCGCGTAGTCGAGACGCTCTACGGCGTGAGCATCGAGCCTGCGCAGGCGCCCGTGTGGCACGCCGACGTACGCTTCTTCGAGATCCGGGATGCACAGGGCGAACGCGTCGGCGAGTTTTACCTCGACCTGTACGCGCGCGAGTCGAAACAGGGCGGCGCGTGGATGAATGACGCGGTGACCCGGCGGCGGCGTGATGCGCACATCCAGACGCCGGTGGCCTATCTGGTCTGCAACTTTTCTCGCCCGACGGGCGGCAAGCCCGCGCTGTTCACGCACGACGAGGTCATCACGCTGTTCCATGAGTTCGGCCACTGCCTGCATCACCTCCTGACGCGGGTCGAGGACCTCGGCGTTGCCGGCATCAACGGGGTCGAATGGGACGCGGTCGAGCTGCCCAGCCAGTTCATGGAAAACTTCTGCTGGGAATGGGAGGTGCTCGCCGGCATGACGCGCCATGTCGACACCGGCGAAGCCCTGCCGCGCCCGCTGTTCGAGCGCATGCTCGCGGCGAAGAACTTTCACAGCGGCCTGGCGATGCTGCGCCAGATCGAGTTCGCCACGTTCGACATGCGGCTGCATGCCGAATTCGATCCTGCAAGCGACGCGTCAGCCCTGTCGTTGCTCGACGACGTGCGCGCCAAGGTCGCGGTTTTCGTGCCACCTGCCTTCAACCGCTTCCCGAACAGTTTTTCGCACATCTTCGGCGGCGGCTATGCCGCCGGCTACTACAGCTACAAATGGGCGGAAGTGCTGTCGGCGGACGCCTACAGCGCGTTCGAGGAAATGCGCGAAGCGCGCCCGGGGGCCAACGGCGTACTGGACCCGCAGACCGGCGCGCGATTCCGTGACGAAATTCTCGCTGTCGGCGGGAGCCGGCCGGCGGCCGAGTCCTTCCATGCCTTCCGCGGCCGCGCGCCGAGGGTCGACGCACTGCTGAAACACAATGGTATGATCCCCGCATGAGTTTCGCTCGGCATGCGGTGCTCTTCATCGTGCTGGCGGCCGCGCTCGGTGCAGCGCAGGCGCAGCAGAAGCTTTACCGCTGGGTGGACGAACAGGGGAACGTGAATGTCACGGACACCCCGCCGCCGCTCGGCGCGAAAAAGGTCGAGCAAAAGACCTACGGGGGCGGCGCGAGCGCAGGGCCTTCGCCCTTCGAGCTGCGCGAGGCGCAGCAGAACTTTCCGGTCACCCTGTACACCGCACCCTCCTGCAAGGCGCCCTGCACGCAGGCGCGGGCCGCGCTCAACAAGCGCGGGGTGCCGTTCAGCGAAGTCCAGGTCTGGAACGAGGAGACCAACGCCCAGTTGAAGGCGGTCTCCCAGTCCAATGAAGTGCCGGTGCTGACCGTCGGCCGTTCGGTGCAGAAAGGCTTCGAGCAGGGCGCCTACGACAGCCTGCTCGACAGCGCCGGCTATCCGCGCGCGGGACTGCTGCCCGAAGGCAAGCAGGCCACGCCCGCACCGCCCAAGGGGTATGTCCCGCCGGAGCAGCGCGCAGACCCGTCTCGACCGAGCGCCGAGCCGGTCGCGCCGGAGCCCGCGCCCAAGCTCGGGCCCTACGCGCCGCGCTTCAGCTCGACCACCGAGCCCACGAAGTGAGTCGCGCGCCGCGGCCGCATGCCGCGCGCGCCGGGACGGGATGAAACTCGCGACCTGGAACGTCAATTCCCTCAAGGTGCGCCTGCCGCAGCTGATCGACTGGGCCGCCGCCACGCAGCCCGACGTCGTCTGCCTGCAGGAAACCAAGCTCGAGGACGGCAAGTTTCCACAGGCGGAGATCGAAGCAGCCGGTTTTCACGCTGCATTCTCCGGACAGAAAACCTACAACGGCGTCGCGCTGCTCGCGCGCACCGCGCCGCGGGATGTCGTGACTTCGATACCCGGATTCACGGACGAGCAGAAGCGCGTCGTCGCGGCGACGCTGGGCGATGCACGTGTCGTCTGCCTGTATGCGCCCAACGGGCAGGCCGTGGGTTCCGACAAGTACGCGTACAAGCTGCGCTGGTATGACGCGCTGCGCGCCTGGCTGGCGGACGAGCTCGCGCGCCATCCGCGCCTTGCGGTGCTCGGCGACCTCAACATCGCGCCGGAAGACCGCGACGTGCACGACCCCAAGGCCTGGGAAGGACAGGTGCACTGCTCGGCGCCCGAGCGGGCGGCGTTCAGCGCCCTGCTCGCGCTCGGCCTGCAGGACGCGTTCCGCCTGTTCGAGCAGCCGGAGAAATCGTTCTCCTGGTGGGACTACCGCATGATGGCGTTTCGCCGCAACGCCGGGCTGCGCATCGACCACATCCTGCTATCGAGCGCGCTCGCCGCGCAGTGCGGTGCCTGCAGCATCGACAAGGCGCCGCGCAAGCTCGAGCGCCCTTCGGACCACACGCCGGTCGTCGCCGAGCTGCGTCCTTAGAAAGCTCCGATCAAGTCCCCGACTTGATCGGAGCATTCGTCTGACGTCGGGGGTTCACAAGGGGGCGGAGCCCCCTTGTTCAGACCATTCCTAGGGATTCATTCCCTTTTGCACGCCCGGGCGCGCCGCCATGCGCTCGCCCCAGCGGCGCAGGTTCTCCATCCCGCCCGCCGCATCGAGCATCGCCTTGCGCAGCGCGTAGTTCGGATACAGCATGAAATCGGCGAACGAAACCTCGTCCGCAAGGTAATCGCGGCCCGCGAGGTGCTGGTCGACATGACGGAAATACGCGATCAGGCGCTGCTTGAAGAAATCGACGATCGCGGGCGATTTCTCAGGTGCCGCAAATTCCAACTGGAACAGCGTGCCGCCGGTCGGCCCGACGTCACTTGCCGCCTGCAAGAACCATTGCGCAGCCATCGCGCGGCGCAGCGGATCGCCGGGGATGAACTTTGCCGCTTTTTCGCAGCAATACACGATGATGGCGCCCGACTGCGTGAGCGTGAGCGGCTTGCCGCCCGGACCGTCGCGATCGACGATGACCGGAATGACACCAGCTGGATTGAGCTTGAGGAACTCCGGCGTTCGCTGCTCGCCCTTGGTCAGATCGACCTTGTGCACGCGATGTGCGAGGCCTGTTTCCGCAAGCGCGAGCGAGGCACGCAGACCGTTACCCGTGCCCCAGGTATAGAGGTCGATCATGGCAAGCTCCTTGCGCCGAATGACGTGGCGCGATTATAGGGGCGCCCCAAGCACCGGGCGTAGAATCCCGTCGACGCCGCCATGGAACCTGCACGCTCGATCAGCAAGCTCGGCTTCCGGCGCTGGTACGAACGCCAGTTGACCGAAGGCTTTGCCTGGCTCGTCACCTGCCTGCTATGCGCCGTGCTCATCGCCGCGGGCATCGAGTCGATCTGGCCACGACTGATGACCTGGCACGCCGTCGCGATGCTCGCTTTCGTCTACGTCGTCGGCATGATCTGCTGGTACGCGCTGCAGCGCTTTCTCATGCTGCTGACGCGCGCGGAGCACGTCGCTTCGCGCTCGACCTGCGCGCAATGCGCCACCAACGGACGCTACGAGGTGCTGAGCGAATCTGCGGCGATGCGCGTGCGCTGCCGCAAGTGCGCGCACGAATGGACGATCACTTAGGGGGCGCTGACGGCGGGGATTCCCAGGGGGCTCCGGCCCCCGGTTCACGCCCGCTCAGTCGATCATCGCGTAGGCCGGCAGCGTGAGGAACTCGACGTAGTCACCGGTCGTGATCTCGTCGAACAGCTTCGCGGCTGCCTCGTACTGGCCCGCTTTCCAGCCCGCCTCGCCGAGGTATTCGCGCACCTTCGGCAGCTCGTCCTTGAGCAGTTCGCGGAACAGCTCCACCGTGACCTTGCGGCCGTCGTCGAGCACGCCCTTGGGCGAGCGGATCCACTGCCAGATCTGCGAACGCGAGATCTCCGCAGTGGCCGCATCCTCCATCAGGTTGAAAACGGGCACGCAGCCGTTGCCGGCGAGCCATGCACCGAGGTACTGAATGCCGACGTTGATGTTGTTGCGCAGGCCCGCCTCGGTAATCGGCTTTTCAGGCTGGAAGTTCAGCAGGTCCTTCGCGCTCACTTTCACGTCCGGGCGCTGCTTGTCGTACTGGTTCGGCTTTGGCATGTGCTCGTCGAACACCGCCTTGGCGACCGGCACCAGGCCCGGATGCGCAACCCAGGTGCCGTCGCAGCCGTCGGTCACCTCGCGCAACTTGTCGAGTCGCACCTTCTCGAGCGCGGCCTCGTTCGCCGCCGGATCGTTCTTGATCGGGATCTGCGCCGCCATGCCGCCCATCGCAGGCGCATTTCGCCGGTGGCAGGTCTTTACCAGCGACAGCGCGTAGGCGCGCAGGAACGGCGCGGTCATCGTCACCTGGCCGCGGTCGGCCAAGCAGAAGTCCTTGTTGACGCGGAATTTCTTGATGCAGGAAAAGATGTAGTCCCAGCGCCCGATGTTGAGCCCGGCGGAATGCGCCTTAAGCTCCCACAGGATCTCGTCCATCTCGAACGCGGCGAGCACGGTCTCGATCAGGACCGTCGCCTTGATGCTGCCTTGCTTCACGCCGAGCGCGTCCTGCGCCGCCTTGAAGATGTCGTTCCACAGGCGCGCTTCAAGATGGCTCTCCATCTTCGGCAGGTAGAAATACGGCCCCGAGCCGCGCGCCAGCAGTTCTTTGGCGTTGTGGAAGAAGTACAAGGCAAAGTCGAAGATGCCGCCCGAGACCGGCTTGCCGTCGATCAGCACGTGCTTTTCGTCGAGGTGCCAGCCGCGCGGGCGCGGGATGAGGACTGCGGTCTTGTCGTTCAGCTCGTAGCGCTTGCCACCCTGTTGCAGGGTGATCGTGCGGCGCACGGCGTCGCGCAGGTTGACCTGCCCGTCGATCATGTTGAACCAGGTCGGGCAGTTGGCGTCCTCGAAGTCCGCCATGAAGGTGGAGGCGCCGCAGTTGAGGGCATTGATGACCATCTTGCGATCGGTCGGCCCGGTGATCTCGACGCGCCGGTCGAGCATGTCCTTGGGCTGTGGCGCAATGGTCCAGTCCGATTCGCGCACCGACTGGGTCTCGGGCAGGAAATCGGGGAGCGTGCCGGCGTCGAAGCGCTTCTGGCGCGCGGCGCGGGCCGCGAGCAGTTCCTGGCGACGCGGTTCGAACTGACGGTGCAGCGACACGACGAGGTCGAGCGCCTCGGGCGTCAGGATCTGGTCAAAGCCGGGATGCGCTTTGCCGAGGATTTGCAGGCCCTTGGGCAAGCTGATGGGTGCATTCATGGTCTGGAGGTCCGTAACGGGCGGAAACCTATCGATTTTATGGAGCCGAATGTGGCGCCGCAACATAAAATCCTCTGGCCCCATAAGGATTTTTGACCGCCGGGGGTGTTGCGCAAGAGGGGCCGCGGGATTTGCAGGCTTGAGCGCCGAGGAGTAGCCTTTTTATACCTCGGTTCATAATTTCGCATTATGAAATACCGTGACATCGAGGTTTGCGCTCACCCACAACCTGCCGGAGGTGCTTGATGTCGTCTCCTCTCAAGATCCTCATCATGGGTGCGTCCTACGGCTCGCTGCTGGCGACCAAGTTGCTGCTCGCCGGGCACAGCGTGAAGCTGGTCTGCCTGCCCGCGGAAGCCGAACTGATCAACGCCGAGGGCACGCGGGTGCGCATGCCGGTCAAGGGCCGCGACGGCCTGGTCGAAGTCGATTCGCGCGCCCTGCCCGGCCAGCTTTCCGCCGCCGGGCCGGAAGCGATCGATCCCGCCGGCTACGACCTCGTCGCGCTCGCAATGCAGGAGCCGCAGTACCGCTCGACCGGCGTGCGTGAGCTGCTCGATGCGGTGGCCCGCGCGCGCTCGCCGTGCATGTCGATCATGAATATGCCGCCGCTGCCCTACCTGGCGCGCATGCCCGGCGTCGATCCTGCCGCGTGCCGCGACTGCTACACCGACCCCGCGGTCTGGGACAGCTTTGATCCGTCGCTGATGACGCTGTGCAGCCCGGATCCGCAGGCTGCACGCCCGCCGGAGGAGAAGACGAATGTGTTGCAGGTGCGGCTGCCGACCAACTTCAAGTCGGCGCGCTTCGAGTCCGACGCGCACACCGCGATCCTGCGCCGGCTCGAGGCCGACATCGAAGCCGCCCGGTTCGACACGGGACGCGAGAAGATCGAATTGCCGGTCAAGCTGAAGGTGCACGAATCGGTATTCGTGCCGCTGGCGAAATGGGCGATGCTGATGGCGGGCAACTACCGCTGCGTCACCCGGGACGGCATGCGCTCGATCCACGACGCGGTGCATACGGATATCGACGCCTCGCGCGCGATGTACGGCTGGGTGGTCTCTCTATGCAAGGCGCTCGGCGCGGACGACAAGGACCTGGTGCCGTTCGAGAAGTACGCCGTTGCCGCGAAGGGGCTCACCGGGGCTTCGTCCGCCGCGCGCGCGCTCTACGGCGGGGCGCCTTACATCGAGCGCGTCGACCGCCTGGTGCAGACCGTCGCGGCGCAAAAGGGCATGCGTTCGGCGGCGCTCGACGAAGTCGTCGCGCTCGTCGATGCGCGGCTTGAAACCAACCGGAAAGCCGCGCGTACTTAGATCCCCGCCGGGCCTCGTGGCCCGGCGCGGCAACACGCGGCAGCGCTACTCGCCCGACTCGGCGTCGATGCCGAGGTCCTGGATCTTGCGCGTGATCGTATTGCGCCCCATGCCGAGCAGGTTCGCCGCCTCGATGCGGCGTCCGCCGGTACGCTCGAGCGCCTTGCTGATCAGCGCGCGCTCGAACTGACGACCCAGTGCGTCCATCAATCCGGTTTCGCCGCGCGCGAAGCGACGCTCGACGTCCAGTTCCAGCGCGGCAACCCAGTCCGCCGGCAGCGGCGGCGCCGCTTCGCGAAACTCGACCGGCAGGTCGCCCGGCTCGATGACCTGCCCGGGCGCCATGACGGTCAGCCAATGACACAGGCTCTCGAGCTGCCTGACATTGCCGGGAAAGTCGAGCCGCGCAATGTGCGCCAGCGTCTCCTCCGACAGGCGCTTGGGCTCGACGCCGAGCTGCTTTGCGCTGCGCGCGAGGAAATGGCGTGCGAGCAGCGGAATGTCCTCGCGCCGCTCGTTGAGCGACGGCAGGCGGACGCGGATCACGTTCAGGCGATGGAACAGGTCCTCGCGGAACGCGCCTTCCTTGACCCGCGCCTCGAGATTCTGGTGCGTCGCAGCGATGACGCGCACGTTGGCGCGCAGCTGCTGGTGACCCCCGACACGGTAGAACGTGCCGTCGGACAGGACCCGCAGCAGGCGCGTCTGCAGCTCGGGCGGCATGTCGCCGATCTCGTCGAGGAAAAGCGTCCCGCCCTCGGCCTGTTCGAAGCGACCGCGACGCTGGGCCTGCGCGCCGGTGAACGCCCCGCGCTCGTGGCCGAACAGCTCGGATTCGAGCAGGTCCTTCGGCATCGCCGCCGTGTTGATCGCCACGAATGGTTGCGCGGCGCGTGCACTATGTCGGTGCAGCGCACGGGCGACGAGTTCCTTGCCGGTACCCGACTCACCAGTGATCAGGACCGTGGCGCTGGACTGTGCCAGCCGACCGATCGCTCGAAAAACCTCCTGCATGGCCTGCGCCTGGCCGAGTATCTCGGGCGCCTGTTCGACCGGCTCCAGCGCCTCCTGCGCACGGCGGGTCTCGTCGAGCGCCCGACGAACGAGGTCCACCGCCTGGTCGACGTCGAAGGGCTTGGGGAGATACTCGTACGCGCCGCCCTGGAATGCGGCAACCGCCGATTCCAGATCTGAATAGGCGGTCATCACGATGACCGGAACCGACGGGTGCTGCGACTTGACCGTCTGCAGCAACTCGAGCCCCGAAGGCCCCGGCATGCGGATGTCGGACACCAGGACTTCGGGCGCCTGATCGTGGAGCGCCTCCAGCGCGTCCTGCGCCGAGGAGAACGCGCTGCAGGCAATGCCTTCGCGTTCGAGCGCTTTCTCGAAAACCCACCGGATGGAGCGATCGTCGTCGACTATCCAGACTGGCATCATTTCTGTCTCACATGCTCCCGCCCGGATCCGCCCGGGGACTCCCGAAAGACAGGAGCAAGCTTCAGGCCAGCGGCAGCAGAATGCTGAAAACGGTGTTCGCCGGCCGGCTCTCGCATTCGATGACCCCTCCGTGGTACTGAACGTAGGTTTGCGCGAGCGACAGACCGATTCCGCTGCCACCCTCGCGCCCGGAAACGAGCGGATGGAAGATCCGTTCGCGGATCTGCTCGGGCACGCCGGGCCCACTGTCGACGACTTGCAATTCTAGTGCCAGGCGGTAGCGCTGCCGGGCAATGGTGATCTGACGCAGTACCCGGGTACGGAACAGGATCGTCCCCGCGCCCTCGGCCCCCGGGCCGGTGATCGCCTGCGCAGCATTGCGGGCGACGTTGAGCAGGGCCTGGATCAGCTGCTCCATGTCGCCCTGCAGATCGGGCACGCTGGGGTCGTAGTCGCGCAGGACCTCGACGCGCTCGCCGAACTCGGCCTGGACGATGGCTCTGACCCGCTCCAGCGCCTCGTGGATATTCAGCGGACCCACCTTGGGGGTGCGGTGCGGCGTCAGCAACCGGTCGAGCAGCACCTGCAGCCGATCGGCCTCCTTGATGATCACCTGGGTGTACTCGCGCAGCCTGGGTTCTGGCAGTTCGCGTTCCAGCAGCTGCGCTGAGCCGCGCAGCCCGCCCAGGGGGTTGCGGATCTCGTGCGCCAGATTGCGGATCAACTCGCGGTACACCTGCTGTTCCGAGAGCAAGCGCTCCTCGCGTGCGATGCGCAGCATCTGCTCGATCGGTCGCAGCTCGACGAGGAGCGGCGCATCCGGCGACTCGGTGCGGGTGACGAAACAGCCGAGCTGCAGCGGCTCGCGCCCGGGGCGCAGGAAGTTCACGTTCTGCGCGGAATAGTTCCACTGCGTGCTCAGCGCCTCGTGCACCGTCTGCTCGAGCTCGGAGAACTCGGCGAACATGGGCAGAAACGGCTGCCCGGCAAGCGCCCGCATGGCCGTGTCGAGCAAGCTCTCTGCGGCCGGGTTGACGTAGCGTATGACGAACGCCTCGTCCAGCACGACGACCGCGGTGGGCAGCAGGTCGAGGCCGGCGAGTGACGCCGGTCGAGGCTGCGACGGTCCCGCAGCCGCGTGACGGGCCATAGGGGAGGTCCGGTTGGTAACCGCTTACTTGTCGAGAAGCGCCAGTTCCCGCTCCAGCGCCTCGACGTTTTTCTGGTGCAGCTCTACGGTGTCCTGATACGGCTTGAGCCGCGCAAGCACCCGCGCATAGTTTCGTTCATCGCCGTAACGCACGGCTTCCTGCTCGGCGAGCGCGTTCTTGGATTTTTCGAGCAGCGCTCTCTCCTGCTCGAGTTCCTGCTCGAGAATCTGGCGCTGCTTGTCCTTCGCCGACGCGCGCTTGGCGGGCGTCTCGCGGGGAAAGCCGGACGGGGGTTGCGCCTTTGCACGCGGAGACGACGAGGACGATCCACCGCCGGGCACGACCGTGACCCGCTCTTCGACCACCCGGCAGTCCATCCCCTCGGTGTCCGACCGGATGTTGGTCACGTGGGTCTTGCCTTCCTTGTCCCGGCAGCTCCAGATGCTGCCGCTGCCCTGCGCGAGGACAGGCGCGGCGGCCGCCATGACGCCGGCGCCGAAAACAACGAAGGCCAGAATCCGCTTGATCATCAGATGCACACTCAAGGATAAGCGCTAAGTCTATGCCCGGGAAGCAACTTTTTCCACATCCCAATAAAAAGGGACGGGTCGCCCCGTCCCTTTTTGACAACAGGCTTGGCCGGGGTTCCCGGCCGCCCGCGACGCTCAGGAGCTGTAGTACATGTCGAACTCGACCGGATGCGTGGTCATGCGGAACCGCGTCATCTCCTCCTGCTTGAGCTCGATGTAGGCATCGATCAGGTCGTCATCGAACACCCCGCCCTTGGTGAGGAACGCACGGTCCTTGTCGAGCTCGGCCAGCGCCTGCTCGAGCGAGTGGCAGACGTGCGGGATCGACTTCGCCTCTTCGGGCGGCAGATCGTAGAGGTTCTTGTCCATCGGGTCGCCCGGATGGATCTTGTTCTGCACCCCGTCGAGGCCTGCCATCAGCATCGCCGCGAACGCCAGGTAGGAATTGGCCGTCGGGTCCGGGAAACGCACTTCGACGCGCCGCGCCTTCGGGCTCGCGACGTGCGGGATGCGGCATGCGGCCGAGCGGTTGCGCGCCGAGTACGCCAGATTGATCGGCGCCTCGAACCCCGGCACCAGCCGCTTGTAGGAGTTGGTACCCGGGTTGGTGATGGCGTTCAGCGCGCGTGCGTGCTTGATGATGCCGCCGATGTAGTGCAGCGCAAACTCCGACAAGCCGGCGTAGCCGTTGCCGGCGAACAGGTTGTTGTCGCCCTTCCACACCGACTGGTGCACGTGCATGCCCGAGCCGTTGTCACCGACCACCGGCTTCGGCATGAAGGTCGCCGTCTTGCCGTAGGAATGCGCAACGTTCCACACCGTGTACTTCAGGATCTGCATCCAGTCCGCGCGCTCGACGAGCGGCGCATAGCGCGTGCCGATCTCGCACTGGCCCGGCGCAGCCACTTCGTGGTGGTGCACCTCGACGTCGACGCCCTGCTGCTCGAGTGCGAGCACCATCGCATTGCGGATGTCCTGCATCGAATCGACCGGCGGCACCGGAAAGTAGCCGCCCTTGGCCGGCGCGCGATGCCCCATGTTGCCCGACTCGTAGTCGATGCCCGTGGACCACGGCGCTTCCTCGGATTTGATCTTCACGAACGAGCCGGACATGTTGACCGACCAGGTCACGCCGTCGAAAACGAAGAACTCCGGCTCAGGGCCGAAGTACGCCACATCGCCCAGTCCGGTGGACTTGAGGTAGGCCTCCGCACGCTTGGCGACGCCGCGCGGGCAGCGGCTGTAGGGCTTGCCGTCCGAGGGCTCGATCACGTCGCAGCTGACGTTGAGCACCGCCTCATCGGTAAACGGATCCATCCGCGCGCTCGACGCATCGGGCATCAGCAGCATGTCGGAGGCCTGAATGCCCTTCCACCCTGCGATCGACGAGCCGTCGAACGCGTGCCCATGCTCGAATTTCTCCATGGTGAAATGCTTCACCGGCACGCTCACGTGCTGCTCCTTGCCTTTCGTGTCGGTGAACCGGAGGTCGACGAACTTGACCTCCTTGTCTTTGAGCATCTTCAAGACGTCATCGGGCGTCGTCGCCATCTTTAAATCTCCTGAGTGGGTAAGCTGTCTTCGCGCCGAAACGCATGGGTGATGCGTCGGCTGGACTCGCGCAATCGAGCAGGTTTCGTGCCAATCGGAATCGCCGCGACCGTCTCCTCTGACGCCCGCGGCGTGCGCGCATTTTACAGAATCCGCGGGCACCCTTGCGGTGCGTTCGGCGGGCGGGCGCACCGCAGCGGTGCGCGGGCCGCACCAACCCCGGTCACCGACCGAGGCACAGGCGTTTACGGGATAATGGCGCCTTTTCCGCGGGCCATGACTCAGGATCCGAAACTCGAAGCCGCCCTCCAGGCAGCTCAAAAGCGCGCCCGGGAACTCGGTCTGCCCTACGCGGGGGCCCTTTTCCCGGCGGAGGCCTACGCGCTCATGCAGGCGGGCGCGCGGCTGGTGGACATTCGAACCCAGGCGGAGCTGTACTGGGTCGGGCGCATTCCCGGCGCGGTCATGGTCGAATGGAACAGCTACCCGGGCGGCGCCCTGAACCTCGACTTCATCAGCCAGCTCGCGGACTACGTCGGTCCGGAGGAAACCACGCTGTTCATCTGCCGCTCGGGCGGGCGCTCGCACCACGCCGCAATCGCGGCGACCCAGGCAGGTTTTCGCCGCAGCTACAACGTGCTTGAGGGCTTCGAAGGCGACAAGGATCCCCAGGGGCATCGCAACACGACCGGCGGATGGCGTGTCGCCGGGCTTCCCTGGATTCAGTCCTAAAAGTTAAAAGGGGGATCCGCCCCCCAATCCCCGCTGCACGCGCATCACGTTTCGCCAACGGGTCTGCCGGTCTACCCCAGACTCCAGTCGACCCATCCACTGTAGGCCGTCGCGAGCACGATGGCGCCGAAGGCGATGCGGTACCAGGCGAACGGCCTGAAGTCGTGGTTCGCCACGTAGCGGATCAGCCAGCGCACCACTGTGAAGGCGGACACAAAGGCGGCGGCACTGCCGACGGCGAACAAGCCGAGGTCATCTGCGACAAACAGCGCACGGTTCTTGTAGAAGTCGTAGGCGCCGGCGGCAACGAGCGTCGGTACGGCGAGGAAGAACGAGAATTCCGTCGCGGCACGACGCGACAGGCCGAAGATCATGCCGCCGATGATCGTCGACCCGGAACGTGACGTCCCGGGAATCAACGCGAACGACTGGGCGATGCCGACGAGAAGCGCGTCGCGCCAGGTCATCTGATCGACCGCGTCGACGCGCGGCGGCTGCGCGCGATGTGCCCGTCGCTCGACCCACAGGATGACGAGCCCGCCAACGATGAACGCCAGCGCGACCGGCACCGGCTTGAACAGCAGACGCTTGATC
>Ga0209536_100002522_pt1 | contig 29866 bp, 26 predicted proteins | sample DeeMarSeWOR28_12_FD_187461 | JGI IMG/M metagenome (GOLD analysis project Ga0209536, IMG submission 187461) | Marine sediment microbial communities from White Oak River estuary, North Carolina - WOR-2-8_12 (SPAdes) (version 2) | ecosystem: Environmental > Aquatic > Marine > Intertidal zone >...
CTTTTTGTGTGAAAATAGCTGCCTGGACGGCAACACCGTCGGGGGTTCCTATTTTGAAAAATCCGCCTGAGGCAGAATACTCTCCTTCAGTGTTTTCCCGCACCACAACCATATCCACGGTTTCCGGTGCAGCACTTTTTATCGGAGTATCGACTCCGGGATAAAGCTTGATGGGACGCAGGTTGACGTATTGGTCAAATCCCCTTCGAATGGTAAGTATAAGCGTCAACGAGATGTGGTCCGGGACTTTATTGATATCGCCGACACATCCCAAGAAGATGGCATCAAAGTCTTTAAGGTTATCCAGTGCGTTTTCCGGCATCATTTGACCGTGTTTCAGATAATGATCGCAGCCCCAGCCGAAGGTTTCAGTTTTAACATTAAAGCTATATTTATCTGCTACGGCATCTAAAATTTTGAGCGCCTCAGCTGCGATTTCTTTGCCGACACCGTCTCCGGGGATAACGGCTATGTCATATGAATTCATTTTTTTCCTCCAAATTTTTTTTAATTAATGCCTTAAACCTTCCCGCAAGGTGGGTTGAACCAAGCTAAGCTGCACAGCTATAATAGTGGTTATTCGCCGCCCGCTTCGGGCTTCGCTTTGTGAGCTGCGACCCTATAAGTCGCTCCAGACGCAAAGATTGCAAATCAAATAATATTTTTCCTTTAGGTATCAATCTTTTGCGGGTTTCATGTAAGCAACAAGCCCTTTAAGCACTTTCTTGCGCCATGCTTCCGTGAATTCGGGTGTCCATTCATAGAAGCCTTTGCCGGTTTTTGCGCCCAACTCACCTTTCTCTACCTTTTCAAGCAGCAGCGGGTATGATTCGTTGGATGTATCCATATCTGGAAGCATATATTTTTCGCATTGCAACGTTAAATCATAGCCGTCAATATATTCATAGAGCTCAAATGGTCCGACCATGCCGAGTCGTCGGCCGAAACTGTTTTTCACCGCCAGGTCCACATCCTTGGGACTGGCGATTCCCCGCTGAACAATATTGAATGCTTCGCGCCACAATACCAATTGAAGCCGATTCGCAATAAAGCCAGGGGCCTCCTTTTGACAGATAATGGGGCTTTTTCCCATGGTCTTCATCAAGTTATAGACTGTGTCGACCGTCTCATCTGATGTTTCTTTGCCACGGACAATCTCAACCAGCGGTATTAAATACGGGGGATTAAAATAATGGGCCACCAAAAAGCGATCCGGTCGCTGGATTACTGATGCCAGAACGCTGGGCAAAAGGCTGGACGTGTTACTGGCAAAAATTGTATCTTCCGGACAAATGGTGTCCAGTCTGGAGAATAACTCATGCTTGACCTCCAGCTCTTCGACGATGGCCTCGACGATGAGACCCGAAGTTGAACCCGCTTCCCCGAGATCAGTCGTGGTTTGTAAGCGCTCCAAACCCGGTGCTATGTCATTTTCTGAAATAACCTCCCATTCCGCAAGTTCCTTTAAGCTGCGCTCAATTTTATCCGAAGCCAGCTTAAGTCGTTCTTCAGATCTTCCGCAAAGCATCACCTCGTAACCGGCAACCGCGAATTCCTGAGCAATGGCATGGCCCATCATGCCAGGACCGATCACAGATATTTTTTTTATGGTGGGCGTATCCATTAGTTTTTATCTCCTATCATTTTAAGAGCTTCTGGACTCCGGCGCCTGCCCCGGACCCCGATCCGGGGTTCGCCGGAGTGACGGGATCGGGACTTTTTCGAAACCGCCAAACATTTTGGTCATTGAGTATTGAAATTTGAGATTTATTTGTAATTTGGTGCTTGTGATTTGGGATTTTAACCAATGCCACAGCCTCCGAGTACCGGACTTCACTTAGCAAAAAACTCTAAATTACACGTTTTATATAGTTAGTAAGTGTTTTATCCACTTCCGGCTCAATCAGGCTCTCCGGTGCCTTTTCCAGGATCTCTTTATACTGTTTATTGGCTCTGACAGCAATATCTTCTGAGCCCGCTTTTTCCCAATCTTCAAAAGTGTTCCAATCCGAAAGAGAAGGCAGCCATCTCTCACGGAAGTGATTTAGGGTATCCGTATGAGTAATATAGGCACCTTCATGTCCGACCTCCTGAATAACCTTTAGTGCCCGGTCCTTAGCTGAGGTGTCCATACCCTCTCGAATTCGTATAACGCGGTTCACTATTTCCAGATCAATCATCAACTTTTCATAAGAGGTCGTCATAATGGCATCTAAAACACCTAAACTTTCAAAGATCCAATGTGCACCACCCAGTACGCCCAACATTAAACTTTGTATCGTCTCGCAGCCGGCCTGATAATCGATGGTTTTCGAATCCGTCATACCGCACATGGAGCGGGATGGTAAGTGATAATAATCCAATGCCATCTGCAAACCGGCCAGTTGAATCAGCATCATCTCCGGTGAACCGGTAACGAATTTTCCATTTTTCATATTGGCAACGGCCGATCCGTTGGAATATATTACCGGATTTCCGGGATTCACCAATTGGGCCAGAATTATTCCGGCTAATATTTCGGCATTTTGTTGCGTTACGGTTCCGATTAAACTGATCGGTCCTGAAAATCCGGCCATAATTGCCGCTGTAAACCATACGATCTGTTTCCGTTTAGCAAATTCGATAATCGTTTCACATGCAGCAGAATCATAAGCGAGCGGGCTTAAGGGATCCACTCCCACGCCGACGCAATGGTGTTTATCTAAGGACCCATTTTGTCCCATGGCGATTTCGACCATATCAAGAATTTGTCTGTCCTTGGGACTGCTGAATTGAAAGGCAATAACCGGCTTGTCCGTATTCTTTAAAATTTCGTACATCATGTATAAATGTTTTTCATTCTGCTTGACATCGCTGGGTTCGACGGGAAATGAGCCGATAAGGCTGACAATATCACTGGCATGGCAAAGCTTGATGATATTGGCAAAATCCTCCAAGGTGCCTTTCCTGCGACCTTTATCCAGATCCTGCACGAATACCGGGCCACCGTTGGGTTGCAATAATAGTTTTTCGTTTTGATCACCCACTGTCACGGATTTGGCGTCGTTTCTGGCGCGCCATCTGAAGGTTTGCGGCGCGCTCTTCAAAGCCTCTCGAACCATGTTTTTATGGAAGAAAACTGTTTTGCCGCCTACTTTGGCCCCATGCTTTTTAAAAATATCTAATGCCTCATCATTATGGTAAATGACTCCGGTGTCTTGCAGAATTTTCAAAGAGGCCTCATGAATCCAGCTCATATCTTCATCCGTAATTACTTTCAGTCTGCTGGTTCGCGCCATTGTAAATCCTCCAAAGAAGAAATATCCAACAAGAGCATTATAGAACTTCTCGAATTAATATTCCGTTTCACTTAATTAAAAAGGAGCCATGGTAACCCATACAAAAGCTCCTTTTATGTAAACGTTTTTTTATGTTCGAACCTTATTTTTTAGGCATCTCCGTAAGCCCTTCCTCCATTATGGCCAGACCTTTATCCAATTCTACTTCCCCGATATTGAGCGGCATCAAGATACGAATCACATTGCCCAGTGTTCCGCAGGCTAAAATGACCAACCCTTTGGCAAGACATGCCTGAACCAGTGCTTTGGCCTCATCTGCTGCAGGTTCTTTGGTTTCGCGGTCTTTAACCAGTTCCAGAGCCAGCATGGGACCCAGGCCTCTAACATCGCCAATAAGCTCAAATTGTTCCTTAAATGCGTCAAACCGTTTGCGGACTTTCTTTCCCAATTCCTCGGCTTTTTGCAGCAGGTTTTCTTCTTCAAAAATTTCCATAACAGCAAGGGCGGCTCTGCAGCAAACAGGGTTGCCGCCGTATGTTCCGCCCATACCCCACTCGTGCACTGAAGCCATAACCTCTTCTTTGCCAACTACGCTGGCTAAGGGCATACCGGCTGCAAAACTCTTGGCCACGGTCATCAAATCCGGGTCAACATTCCAATGCTCGATGGCAAACATCTTGGCGGTTCGTCCCATACCGGACTGAATTTCATCTGCAATAAATAAGATATCGTTGTCCTTGCAGATCTTCGCCAACTTGGAAAAATATTCAGGCGGTGGTGTCAGAAAACCGCCTTCACCCTGGATCGGCTCGACGATTACCGCAGCAGTGGTTTCGGGTGCTGTATGAGTAATTAAAAAGTAGTTGAGGTGATCGGCGCAGGCCACATCACATCCCGGATACTCCAGATTAAAGGGGCATCGGTAGCAATAGGCAAACGGCATCCGGTAGATTTCCGGGGCATAAGGACCAAAGCCGAACTTATACGGTTTTACCTTGCTGGTGAGGCTCATGGCCAATTGCGTGCGCCCGTGAAAGGCATTTTCAAAAGCGATAATGCCGGTTTTTTTGGTGGAATAGCGGGCAATTTTGACGGCATTTTCTACTGCCTCGGCGCCGCTGTTTACAAAAATAGCTGTTTTCGGAAAGTCACCTGGAGCAATCGCACAAAGTTTCTCAGCCAATTTCACCGCCGGTTCATAAGGCAGCACCATGAAACACGTATGGGTTAATTTTTCAGCTTGATCTTTAATGGCGGCCACCACTTTGGGGTGGCTGTGTCCTACATTCATCACTGCGATGCCGCCGGCAAAATCGATGTACTCGCGACCTTCCACATCGTACAGCAATGCACCTTTTCCTGAGTCCACATAGCAAGAGGTGCCGCTGGCAAGCCCTGGCGGCATAACTTTGGCTCTTAATTCACTTAAAGCCTTAATTGTCGATTTATTATCCATGCGTTTCCTCCTCGCACACCAATGATAACTAAGGCAGAAATTGATTCCGTCTCCAGAAAATTATCAATACAATTTCATGTATTTTCGTTTTCCCCTATTACACAAAGTAAATGCCAAATAACAAATCCCAGTGACCATGGTGTCAGGTGTCGGGTGTCAGGTGTCAAAAACATAAAAAAGAATGGTGTCAGGTTTCAGATCTTATGTTTTTTAATGCTGACACCTGAACACGGGTTTAGGCGACCAGCTCCTTAGCCTTTTCCACGGCGGACGCGGCATTGGCCCCATAGGCATCGGCTCCGATTTTATTAACAAAATCCTGGGTTACCGGCGCGCCGCCGGCCATGATCTTGACCTGATCCCGAATGCCGGCTTCCTTGAGGGCCTGAATGGTTTCTTCCATCTTCGGCATGGTGGTTGTCAACAGCGCCGACATGCCTATAACCTTCGGATTGTGTTCTTTGACCGCATCCACAAACTGCTGGGCGGTGATGTTGGTGCCCAGATCAACCACCTTAAAGCCTGCCCCCTGAAGCATCATGGAGACCAGGTTTTTTCCGATATCGTGCAGATCGCCCTCCACCGTGCCGATGACATAGATACCCGCTCCGGCAGCATCGCTTTCGGAAAGATGGGGCTTGAGAATTTCCATGGCGGCATGCATGCAACGGGCGCACAACAGCACTTCAGGGATAAACATATCGCCGGCTTTAAACCGCTGGCCGACCACATCCATGCCGGCCAGCAAGCCTTTATCCAGGACCTCCCGGGGTACGGCTTTTTGGTCCAGGGCTTCTTGGGCAAGTTTGGTGACTTCATCTTGTTTGCCGGCTATCAGCGCATTTGCCATTTTCTCATATAACTCTTCCATTCTCCAATTCTCCTTTGTTGAATAATTTTGAAAAATCGTTTTTCCCTCTTCATCCGCGAAAAACATTTTGTCAATATTTATTTTTTGGTAGCACCCAGTTCTGCTTCTGCTTCCTCAACAATTGATCGCATTTTAGCCAAAACTTCATCAGGCAATGGGTCGGCTTTGTGGTTTTCCAGTATATACCTCACTTCTTCCATTGCCCTTTGATACATATCGGTTCTGCCTGAAGCCTCCCAATCTTCCCGGGTTCGGCGATCGATCAGTTTCGGCTGGGATTGACTCCGCATATGTTTATACGTATTTTCGTGGCTGAGAAAGTCTTTCCCGACACCGATCTCATGGATGACATCCAGGGCAAGGGTTTCATCGTTCACTGGAATCCCTTGCACGACATATTTAATCATGCGGGCAAATTCATTATCTATTACCATTTGGCCATAATCAATTGTCATGCCCATTTCGATCATACCCAGGCCGTAAATCAGATTGGCACCTGCCAATGCCGGTAACAGGCCTGTAATGGTTTTTTCATGACCGGACTGGGCATCAACCACTTTGCTGTCGCCCTATCCACCGGCAACCCAGCTTGGCAGCAAATAATAGGTCGCCATCTGGGCAACGGCAGCATTGATCAACGCACATTCAGGAGACCCCACCGATGCAGCGGCTAATCGCAGGTCCATGGCAGTGGTTGAGCTGCCGTAAATAAATTTTGCTCCCTTGCGGGTGAGCTGGCTAAGGACAAGTCCGCCGAGGATCTCCGCATTGTGATCCACCAGTGTACCAGCCAATGTTACCGGTGACGACCCTCCCGCCATAGCCATGGACAGTACATTGCATGCCAGTCCGGCCCGGGCGGATTCCATGATAATTTCACAGCTTTCTTTAACCAGCTGCAACGGGCTGACCGGGCAGGTAATAAAGGAAATGATAGGACGCTCCAATAAGGTGTCCGTACCCCCGACAATGGCGGATGCCATTTCAACGATTTTTTTCAACAAATAGCCGTTGCCGGGTCCCATAAATCCATGTTTGGATGTGTTCGGCAACCAGGCTTCGGCATTGTGAAGTTGCACTGTTTCCTGCGGCACATCACCGGCGCCCACGGCCCGTTCATAGACATCGATTTCGCTCAAATAGTCGGCAATCAAGGCTGAAGCCGCCACGTCTGCTTTGGTGGTTTCACGGTGCTCCCCGGTGTATGGATCAATGATAAAAACGCCTTCACCGAAATTCGTGAACCCCACCCGGTTGCTTTCCATGACGAAGTCATGTCTAGGATTGCGTCCGGCAAGCAAGAGTTTTGAAGGGGCTGAACGAATGGCATCCTCCACAAGATAGGGAGGAAATTTGGCAATCCTGTTCTTTCTATCGATGATGGCTCCGCTGCCATCGAGGACGTCCAGGGCCTCTTCATCATCAAATAGAAGCCCTGTTTTCTCCAGTACTTCAAGCGTGGCTAGGTGAATTTCTTCCAACTCCTCGTCGGTGAAAAGCTTAAGGCCCAGCCCTCCGCTTTGCCTTTTGCCTGCATGTAAATTGCGTTTCAAGGCTACACCTCCCTTCTTTTATTCCCACTTTGATTTCGCCTCAAAGGAGAGAATAATTTGAAAACCGTTTTGGTAATTGAGTATTCACCTCCTTTCCGATAATTTTTATTATCAGTGCATCATTATCAAAATCTTTATAAACCATTTCCATTTTATCAAGTCAATGTCAATAAGCTTTTAAACGGTTCAAAAAATATTTGAGAAAATTTATTTTTCTTCTTCCTTCTTATACACACCCTGTTCTTTTTCTGCCTCTGCAACAATTTCACGGATCGTAGCGCGAACTTCGGCGGGTAGGGGAGGTGGTTCGTAGGTCTCAAGGATTTCGATCATTTTGTCATGGGCGCGCTTGTAAATATCCGGACTGCCCGAAGCTTCCCAGTCTTCTCGCATTCTGCGGTCAATTATTTGCGCCTGCGATTGGGATTTCATATGCTTAAATGTGGTTTCGTGGGCAAGGTAGTCTTTACCGATACCCATTTCTTTGATGACATCCACTGCCAGGGTTTCATCATTTACGGGAATTCCTTGCAACGAATGTAGAATCATGCCGGCAAATTCATGGTCCAATACCAGCTGCGCCAAGTCGAAGGTGATTCCCATCTCAAGCATTCCCAAACCATAAATAACGTTGGCACCTGCCAACGCGGGTAACAGGCCTGTGATGGTTTTTTCATGACCCGACTGGGCATCAACCACCTTGCTGTCGCCCTATCCACCGGCAACAAAGCTTGGTAAACTATAATATTTGGCAAGCCGCGCGACCGCCGCACTGATCATACCTGTTTCAGGGGAGCCCACAGTTGCCGTAGCCATACGCAAATCCATCGGACATGTCGACGTGCCGTAGACAAACTGAGATCCTTTACGGGTTAACTGATTCAGAACCAACGTCGAAAGAATTTCGCAATTTTGTATGACCAGCGTGCCCGCCAGATGAATCGGGCTGGAACCACCGGACATCGCCATTCCTATGATCAAAACGCCCAGACCGTTTTTGGCGGCTTTCATCACAATTTCACAATGATGATCCGGCAGTTTCAGGGGGCTGATCGGGCAGGTGGCAAAGGAAAGCAATGGACGTTCGCGTAACTTTTCTTTGCTACCGACAATTGCTGCACACATTTCAATCACTTTGTCGGCTTGATAGCCGTTCACCGGTCCCAACCAGTGGTGTTTGGTTGTATTCGTCAAAGATGCTTCGGCATTGTGGATCGCCTGGACCTCAGGGGGCTTATCATGGGAACACATGGCCCGTTCATAGGTTTCAACATGCTCCAACGAATCAATAATACGTGCCGCCTTTACCAGGTCCGCCTTGGTGGTATCCCGGTGCTCGCCGGTATATGGATCGATGAACATAATCCCTTCACCAAAATTGGTGAATGTGACGCGATTATCTTCCAAAACAACATCATCTTCCGGTCTGCGGCCATAAGCATAAAAAGTGGAAGGTGCTGTGCGGATGGCGTCTTCCACCACCCAATGAGGAAACTTAACCACGTTGTTTTTGCGATCGACAATGCAGCCACCGCCGTCTAACAGTTGCAAAGCCTCTGCATGTTCAACGAATACACCCGTGTGTTTGAGCACATCCAAGGTGGCCAGATGAATTTCATTGCATTCATCATCGGTTAAGACATTCAGGCTGAATCCTGAATTACGTTTTTTCCCGGCTTTTATTCTGCGTTTCATTCATACACCTCCTTGTTTTGCGATTTCTTTTTCGAACTCCTTTATGATTTCATTCATCGCCTCCGATGCTCCCGGCGGCAGAGGAGACGGTTGATGATTTTGAAGGATCTCTATGGCAGTTTCGTAAGCTCTTTCAGGCATGGACTTGCCTTGGGTGACCTCCATCCAGTCGTTGCGTGATCTTCGGTCAAACAATTTCGTCTGGGACTGACTCCTCATGCTGCGAAGGCTATGCTCATGCGTGATGTAGGCGCCCCGGTGGCCGACTTCATGGATGACATCCATTGCAAGTTTCTCGTCCGAAATCTCCACGCCTTTAATGGCAATCTGAATCATTCGAATCATTTCGGCATCCATTAATATTTTGGCATAATCGATGGTCAAGCCCTGCTCCAGAACCCCGGAACCGAACACGATATTTGCGCCTGCCAGGGCACTTAGCGTGGCACTCAGCGTAAATTCATAACCCGATTGAATATCGGGCACCTTGCTATCGGAAGCGCCTCCACCCACAAAGCTGGGCAGTCGGTAGTATTGGGACAGTTTTGCAATAGATGCGTTAATCATCCCGTATTCAGGAGAACCAATCGCTGAAGTTCCGAATCTCAAGTCCAGAATCGTGCTGGTGCTGGCATAGGTGCACGGCAAACCTTTTCGGGTCAACTGGGCCAGGACGATACCGCTCAATACCTCGGCGTTATGAGTGGCCAGGGTACCGGCCAGAGTGGCCGATGATGTCCCGCCTGATAGTGCCATGGGCATAACCATGACGCCGACTCCCGACTTCGCAGCTTCTATGATCACCTCGCAGGTGTTGTTTGGAAAGGTGAGGGGGCTAATTGGACACACATTGACGGTGAAAAGCGGTCGTTTGTGAAACTCACCTTTTCCGCCCACACTAATTGCTGCCAGCTCGATCATTACCTGAAGTGCCCGGGGCGAATCGGCACCCAGAAAGACATGTTTGCCGGTATTTTTAAGTATTGCGTCCAGGTTATGGACAGATATCGTTCCGTCCGGAACATCGGTTGAATTAACAACTCTTTCCGCCACACATATTTCATCCAGATAGTCACATACCCGTGTGATTTCGCCGCAGTCTTTCTTGGTTGCCCGCCGAACTTCACGGGTAAACAAATCAATCACATTAATGCATCCGCCGAATGTCGTAAATCCTACACGATTGGGTTCGGTCACATAATCATCATCCGAATCACGCCCGTGATAGACAATTGTTCGGGGTGCCCAAAACGCGCATTCTTCCACAATGTAGGAAGGAATTTTCACAATACCATAGCCATCAAACCGCTCAATGGCACAGCCGCCACCCTGAAAAATTTCAAGGGCTTCTTTGTTCATGACTTTTATTCCGGTATCTTGCAGTATTTGCAGGGTGGCATAATGAATCGAATCAAGCTCATCCCTTGAAAAGGCGCCTAAACCAAAACCTGCGGTAGTGCCGATACCGCTTCGCGACATTCGTTTCATGGACTAATCCTCGTTATTGTTATTAAATGTTCGGCAAAAAAATATGCCGAACCTCGGGTTTATATTTATGGATAACACTTGACACCGAACAGGGCCGATTGTAAATTGTTGACAGTTTACAATCAAGAAAAATTTTTACCACCTGAATTTTGTACGCAAATTTCATCTGCAAAGTGCGAGGTGAATTGCTCATAATTGATCCCGAGCGATGCTTGTTGTTTAAAAATTCAGGTCATAATTACACGCCTAATATTATAAATGGAAGGATTTTATGCGTAACTTTGTCCTAACAGATATTAGAGCCCGAGAAATTATTGATTATCGTGGTATGCCGACTATTCGAGTGGATGTTTGTATCGATCATGAATTTTGGGGCCGAGCCGATGTTCCCTGCGGATGATCAACCGGTTCTTACGAAGCCGTGGAACTCAGAGATGGGAATGCGCGCTTTCGGGGAAAAGGTGTTCGAAAAGCGATACAGAATATTCATGAGATCATGTCGGCCAAACTTCGCGGCATCGATGCCACCCGGCAAAAGGACATCGATTATCTTTTGCTTAAGCTCGACGGAACCGAAAATAAATCGAAACTGGGCGGTAATGCCGTCCTCGGGGTCTCTCTGGCTGTCTGTAGAGCAGCGGCAAACGCATCCATTATATTACTGTATGGTGGTAATGTAAATGATTTGGTGGTGTGTGTGGTATTGTGATTTCAAATGGAGGAGCACCCATGGCTCAGGTGTTTACCAAGCAAAAACGTGCGACGCTAACGGATCAAGCCCTAAAAGTTATCAGAGAAGCTATTCGCAACGGCAAGTTAAAACCGGGTGATCGATTGGTGGAAACGCAACTGGCCGAAGAAATGCAGATCAGTCGGTTTCCCATCCGTGAAGCATTGCGCTATTTAGAAAAAGAAGGACTTGTAGAAACAAGACCTTTTAAGGGAACCTATGTGGCTCAGCTTACCGAAAAGGACATGGAAGAGCTTTATTCATTGCGAAGTTCCCTGGAAGAGCTCGCCGTAAGAATTCTGATCGAAAATCTTGATGAAAACAAAATAGAAAAACTGGAAGCGATTTTCCAATCCATGCAAAAGGCCTCCCAAAGCGGTAATTTGGACAAAATGATTTCTGAAGACCTGAGGTTTCATCAAACTGTCTGCCAATTGTCCGGGCACCGCAAATTGCTGGAGGTGTGGTTAACCCTCGTAAATCAATTACGGGTTTTTTTGAGCATAGAAAAAGATTTTTTTGAATCAGCTTACCAGTATGTCTCCACTCATCATCCGATTTTGGAAGCGATTAAGCGTCGGAATAAAAAAAGTGCTGAAAAGGCAATCAGGGATCATCTGAAGTTAGCCATGCGAGTTATCCGTGAAGGCTATTGGGCGAAATCATCCAAACAGAAAACAAAAAAAGGAAAGCGTAAAATGGATTTCCCTCATATCGGAAGCCTATGAAGAGAAACTTTCAGCGCGCAGTGATCTTGAGATCGTGATTGAAAAGAGAGCGATGGATTTTGATGATGCTGGTAATCTTAAACCCTTCTTTGCATAGCGGCTTCGGGCCGACTTGGAGAGAATTCTATTTCTATCCTTTGGATATCTAAAATTTAGCCCAACCCGCCAATTGTATCGTATTGTCTTGACACATCCGTTTTATTAATTTATGGATTGACCTTAATTCCGAAGTACGAAAGGAAATTTAATGAATACTTTGCTACTATATCCAGAATTTCCAGATACATTTTGGAGTTATAAATATGCGCTTAAATTCATTCGTAAAAGAGCTGCCTTCCCGCCGCTGGGGCTGCTAACAGTGGGGGCCATGTTGCCCAAAAACTGGTCGAAACGGCTTGTGGACCTTAATGTAACCAAGCTTTCTGAAACAGACCTTCTGTGGGCTGACTGCGTGTTTGTCAGTGCGATGGCCGTGCAGAAAGAATCTGCCCGGCGGGCCATTAGTATTTGCAAAAAAGCTGATCTGAGGGTGGTGGCGGGTGGACCGCTGTTCACCAGTGAACATGAGGGTTTTGATGAAGTCGATCATTTTGTACTAAATGAAGCCGAGTTGACGTTGCCCTTATTTCTGCGGGATCTGGAGCGGGGGTGCGTTGCGCGTGTCTATGAGACGTGCGAGCATGCTAACATCAGGGAGACGCCTCCTCCGATGTGGGAACTAATTGATTTAAACCGATACGCTTCGATGAGTGTGCAGTTTTCCCGAGGCTGTCCATATAATTGCGAATTTTGCAACGTAACAGCCCTGTTTGGGCATAAAGCCCGTATTAAAACTTCCGAGCAAATTATTGCCGAGTTAAATGGCCTTCATAACTTGGGTTGGCGAGGACGGGTCTTTTTTGTGGATGACAACTTTATCGGAAACAAAAAATATCTGCTGAGGCAGCTTCTGCCGGCACTCATTGAATGGCGCAAAGACAAGGAGCAGATTTCATTCAATACCGAAACTTCTCTTAATCTGGCCGATGACAGGATTTTAATGGAGATGATGGTTGAAGCAGGATTTGATACGGTATTTATCGGCATTGAAACACCAAGTGAAGCCGGTCTGACTGAATGCAATAAAAAGCAGAATAAAAGCCGTGACTTGGTTGAGAGTGTAAAACGCATTCAGCGAGCCGGTTTAGAAGTGCAGGGAGGCTTCATTGTTGGCTTTGACAGTGATAACCCTTCCATCTTTCAGCGCCAAATTGATTTTATCCAGAAAAGCGGAATTGTAACTGCCATGGTCGGCCTGCTGCAAGCACCCAAGGGTACAAGACTTTATAAACGTTTGAAAAAAGAAGGGCGTCTTACCGGTTTTATGTCAGGCAATACAGACGGTACTACCAATATCATCCCACGCATGGATCTGAAAGTTCTGTGTGAGGGATACGAGCAAATATTACGACACATTTACTCCCCCAGACATTACTATGAGCGCGTGCGTACATTTCTGATGGAGTATAAGTCTCCGAAAACTAAAATGCCGCTTGATTTCAAGCGATTCATAGCGTTTTTTCGCACGTGTATTCGGCTTGGCGTCTTTGGCAAGGAGCGTTTTCAGTATTGGGGGCTTCTTTTGTGGACGCTTCGCAGGCGTCCTGAGTTGTTGTCGATGGCCATTGCATTTGCAATATACGGCCATCACTTCCGAAGAATCTGCGAATTAAATATTTGTTAAGTTTAAAGCATGAAGAACCGAATTAACTAATCACTCTTACTTTAACTGCTTGACGCCCGTAGCGTGTGTCTTTGATTTCGAAGCTGACCCGATCAGACTTTTTGAGACCAAAAAAGCCATGGTCCAGGATGTTAGATCCGTGAAAGAATATGTCTTCCTGTCCTTCGGATTCTATAAAACCGTAGTTCTTTTTCTTGTTAAACCACTTGACGGTTCCTTCCTGCATAGATCTCCTTCATATATATATGGTTTTCCGCGAATTTTTCGAATGTCTTAAAATAATCGGAAAACGATCTCATCAATCAAACCGCAGAAGAGATGTCTATATTTTTTCCACATTTACTGCTGAAGGCCCCTTTACACCTTCTTCCACATCAAACTTTACACGTTCGCCTTCGGTAAGAGATTTGAAGCTTTCACCTTGAATAGCGGAGAAATGTACAAACACATCTTCGCCGTCATCTTTTTTAATAAATCCATACCCCTTTTTGTCATTAAACCACTTTACGATTCCTTCTGGCATTTTCCTTACTCCGTCGATCATTGATTTAAATTGTATAACTTACATACACAAAGAAGGCAGAGTCACTTCTGACTCTGCCCTCAAAGTCCGATGTCTTCTTTGTTCTTTCAGGGAATATTATTTGGTTTTTACCTTTAATTCCCGGAGTGGATTTTCTGGATAAATATAATATGAATCCGTTAAATCATGAACAATTAAATATTACTTATAAATATAAAATTGTCAATAAAGAAACTGAGCAACTAATCGGTCGCTTCATTAATTCGTCATATAAGACCCGGTTCTTGGGGCCGGTATTTTTACTGATTCCGGGCAATACTCGGCCGTCCGAATGCTGTAAATATCATTTGTGTGCCCAGATAAACATCTTGATGGCCTCTGACTTTCGCCCGTTTGTCGCTGCGCTCCATTTTTATTTCAACCTGTTCTGCACCGGCCTGCCGAGCCTGCTCTTTGGCGCGGGGAAACATGTATTCGCCTGCATAACCAACAGCTTGTTCCAACTCGGAAAAATCCTTTGAACCATCCGGCAAATGCAGGCGAAAAGTTAAACCCGCATCCAAAGGCCGTATATACATCCTAAATCGTTGGATCACACCTCCGCTCACCGCACCGATGGCATTTGCCACTTCTGCATGGGAAGGGATAATCAGCTCTGTATGCAATTTATTAGCAACAGAGGGCATGTACGCCTTGACGGGCGCCCCCAGAGCGACAATCGGGCGGCGTAACATAACTTTACAGTCGAGCTGTTTTTCTTGAACATCATCAAGCGCCCGTTCGAGAAGAATCTTGGCTGTTGGTTCTTTATCCCATTGGGCGGTTCCGCCATCATCTTCGATGGCTTTCGTAATTACCGAAGCTGCCAGCTGCTTTGAAACGGCCTGTATTACCTTTTTGCAAAAATCTATAACCGGTAACCCTAATTGATCGGCCAAAATTTCCGCACCCAGTCTGGATGCTACGGTATTCCAGCGATGAAAACGATTTATGGCATGAAGTGCATCAGTTGGGGTGAAGCCGGCACGCTGGACCAAGCCTATTTCTTCCAAGTACTGAATGCGTCTTGACACCCAAGGATCACCACGAAATATTATATCAACAAGTTTTTTTATAGATTGGGGGCTAGCGTTCAAGCGATTCAGCACGGATTCATCTTTTTCAGAAAGTTGATGAAGAGGCTTTCTGCCAAGGATTAAGAATTGATCAGCGTTATCCTTGAAAGGTTTTAACTTTGCTTGACGCTGGAGGTCTTCTAGTATTTCAGGGTATTCGCTGGCCAATTTGCAGAGCGGCACCACACGTTTGGGACCGATTTGAAGCCCTTGCTCAACAGTGCAGCGGATATGGCTATCTCCACCTAGCCCCAGTGTATGCACATCTACGGCTTCTACCATTGTTCGCCAGCCGCCGATATTGGCTCCTTCAGGATTGAGTTTAGGCTTGCCTTGCAATAATTCGACGATATCCGTTGTTGTACCGCCCACGTCAACAGCCCAGACGTCCTTATTGCCGGCTAATTGAAAAGCGCCTAGCGCACTTGCCGCAGGACCCGACAAAACCGTTTCGATGGGTCGTCTCATGGCCCATTCTGCACGAACCAGCGAACCGTCTCCTTTGACCACCATTAACGGAGCGGTAATGGATAGTTTAGCCAGCGATGATCGAACGTTGGCAATGAGATCTTGGATGATAGGGATCAGGCGGGCGTTCAGCGCAGCAGTTGTAGCTCTTTTAATCGAATTAAAGCGCGTTGACAATTCGTGACCGCAGGTTACCGGAATATCGGAAGTATCGTTGATCAATTGGCGGATTTTTAGCTCGTGGGTTGGATTTAGCGCCCCAAAAAAGCCGGACACCGCAAAAGCACCTACGTAACCAAGTCGTTGACCAATAGCATGTCGGGCAGCTTGCTCGTCCAGTGGTGAAACTTCATTGCCCCGGATATCGTGACCGCCGCTTAAATAGACAATGTCATCGGTAGCCAATTGGCACTGGAATTTATATTTTTGGATCAGTTCCGGGTCATAACCGATCAGCAAAAGACAAACAGGTGCACCGTGACCCTCGGCAATCGCATTGGTTGCCAGCGTGGTCGACAGAGCCACAAGACTTACGGTATCTGCTGATACAGCTTTGTGGCCGTCTTTAAGCACCGACAAAATCGATTGTTTGATACAGATGGATAGATCATGTTTTGTGGTCAATGATTTGGCTGTAGAAAGTATCGCTCCCGTTCGGCTATTGACCAGCACCGCATCGGTATAGGTGCCACCTGTATCAATTCCCAAGGCTACCGTCACGCCCCATTCCTCACAATGTTTTTAATATTGATTGTCTCGTAAAAAGTCTGAAAACAGATCTTTTTGCGAATTCATTAATATTAAAGTCGAAGTTTTTTTCTGAAAGACTTTCGAAGGTTTTGAAACGCCACGGATATATATAATCTCAATATTATTGTCAATGCTGAGCAAATGTATTTCGTGATGCGGGATTCTTCAACGCGAGAATTCATCTTTTTGCATAATTTTACTTGACCAAAAATAAATTGAAATATTAATCAAATAGACCGTCCGGTCTGTTATTTATTGTTCGTTGAGCCGCAATCCAAAATCGAAGCATCAATTAAATCAGGAGGAGAGAAACATGAAAATCCTAAGCGTCGATATTGGGACCACCACTATGAAAATGGGGGTGTTCGAGGAAAGTGACGACAATTTGCAGCTACTCAGGCAGATTTCCCGGCAATATGCGATCAATACATACAATGACGGACTGTTTAGTGACATTGAACAAGAAAAATGGCAACACGCATTTGCAAATGGGTGCAACACAATGGCAGATCTGATGCCGGAGATCGATGTCATATCCCTTTCGGGAACGACCCCCGGGTTAAGCGCCATGGATGATAACGGTGAAGCCCTTTATCCTGCTATTTTGATGTTGGATCAACGATCCCGTCCACAGGCTCAACATATTATTAACACGATAGGATTGCATACTTTGCTGGATCGCACAGCCAACATGCCGGTTGCAGGCGGCTGTTCCCTTGCCGGTATTCTCTGGATAAAAGACAATCTTCCCGAAATTTTTAAAAAAACCCATATCTTTGGACATTCCAACACATTTATGGCCAAATGGCTGAGTGGAAAATTTGCCATGGACCCTTCTTCAGCCTCTTTAACCGCTTTGTATAATACGACGAAAAACGATATGACATGGAATGAAGAGATGGCAACTTGTTTTGGTTTGTCCTTAAGGCAGCTTCCGGAATTGTTACCGGCTTATGAGAGCACCGGTCGCTTAAAATCTAATCTCGCCGCCGAACTGGGGTTGAAAAAAAAACCGCCGGTTGTTATCGGCGGCAACGATGCGGTGCTGGCTGCATATTCGGTCGGAATCAGCAAGCCGGGTGAAATTTTTAACATCAACGGAACCTGTGAGATCACCATGGTATGCCTTGCGAAATGTTATCCGTCCAAAAACTTCAACATTCGTACCCATGTCATCCCCGACCGCTGGTTTTCGTTTTATGTGATGAATGCACAGGGCAAGGCATTTGAATGGTTTAAAAGCCTGTTTTGCAGTGAGATGTCTGAAGAAGCGTTTTTCAGCGATTTTATGCCCGCTTCAATAGATAATTGGTTGAACAAGGACAGCGGCGTGACTTATGTTCCTTATTTGATGGGATCCCGCTATTCTCTGGAACCGTTGAAAGCAGAGTTTTCAGGGCTAACCCATGAAACATCCCGTGAAGAATTGCTGGTTGCGATGGTCAGAGGGCTATGTGAATATCAACGTGAACATCTTATAGAAATTTCTCGTGAAATGTCGCTTAAAGGAGAAATTCTGGTTTCCGGCGGAGCGGTGAATCCTTCTTTGATTCGAGCAAAAAAAAGATGGATGAGGGACTGTGACTACACCTTCGAAACCGAATCTTCCTTGAAGGGGGCGGCGATGCTCGGGCAGAGGTATCTCAAAAATGTGTAGAATTTTCCGTATCTAATAAGATAACAGCTGGAGTGGTGGAGGTTATTCATGTCTGAAAGAATAATAAAACAAAAAAGCAAGGAATTCAGGGACAGCTGGGTGCAATTTGATACCCTTTGCTGCGGGACAGGCTGGGACGAGGAGGATCTTCGAAACCCACAGATTTTAATCGAAGATGTTTTCGGCAGCAGTCATCCCGGCAGTTTTCACCTGGATACATTAGCAGAGGAGGCCTCAATCGGAGTTTATCAAAAAGACGGCAAACCGGCTAATTTTCACGGAACGGATATTTGTGACGGGTGGGCCATGTCGCACGACGGGATGAATTTCATCCTTCCATCCCGGGAGGTTCTGTGTGACTTGGTGGAGGTACACGGACGGGTTATTCCTTGGGATGGTATGATCGTCATTTCATCTTGCGACAAATCCATTCCGGCCCATCTCATGGCGGCGGCCCGCCTAAATATCCCCGCCATTCATATACCCGGCGGCAGCAATCGGGTCGGTCCTCACATGTCCCATAGCCTTCTGGTTGGGGAAGTGGCAAAAAAAATGCAGCAAGGACAAGACGTTAGCTCTGAAATACGAAACTATAAACTCTCCGGATGCCCGGGTTTTGGTGCCTGCCAGTTTATGGGGACCGCCAGTACCATGCAGTGCATGTCCGAGGCATTGGGCATGGCATTACCGGGCACCGCACTGGCACCGGCAAGTCTTTTTGAGATTCGCCGGCTGGCGCGCCGGGCCGGACGACAAATTATGGTGCTTTCCCAAAAAGGCATAAAACCATCCGACATCCTAACAAAGCAAGCATTTGAAAATGCCATAAAAGTTCATGCTGCCCTGTCCGGTTCGACCAATGCATTGCTTCATCTGCCGGCCATTGCTCATGAGCTGGGCATTGAAATCGAGGCGGAATTATTCGACCGCATAAATCGAGAAACTCCTTACTTGGTGGATGTTCAACCGTCGGGAAAATATGTGAGCGAAATGGTATGGTATTCCGGAGGGGTTGCGCGTGTCCAGATCGAACTCAAAGATATGCTCGATTTGAATGTTTTGACCATTACCGGGAAAACCCTCGGTGAGAACTTAGAGCAGTTGGAAAAGGAAGGATTTTTTCATCGCGGGGAAGGGTACTTAGCCAATTACGGGTTGAAAAGAGAAGAGGTTATCCGCCAGTCTGATGAACGCAAGGGATACGGATCGATCGCCGTTTTAAAAGGCAACATTGCGCCTGAAGGTGCGGTGGTTAAATTTTCGGCTGTAAGCCCTGATATGTTGACCCATAAAGGACCTGCTAAGGTTTTCAACCGCGAAGAAGATGCGCTGGATGCTATTGTGAATGGAAAAATAAACCCCGGATCGGTGATTGTCTTGCGGTATGAGGGTCCGCGGGGCAGCGGAATGCCGGAAATACTGGCCACCACAGAGGCTCTGGTTACCAATCCGTCATTACAAAACACGGCCATTATTACCGATGGCAGATTCTCCGGCGCCACGCGCGGGCCGTGCATCGGTCATGTTTGCCCCGAGGCCGTTGCCGGCGGACCGATCGCATTTGTAGAAAATGATGACATCATTTCTATCGATATCCCGAATCGAACTCTGAATATCGTGGGACAAAAGGATAAGCAACTGCATGCCGACGAAATTCAATCATTGCTGGCTGAGCGAAAAAAATATTGGACACCACCGGTCCTTAATCATCCACCCGGAATCCTCAAGCGCTATGCCGGTAGAGCCGTGTCGGCCATTAAAGGAGCCTATCTCGAGTAAAATCCATTTCGGATTTTAGATTGCGGATCGAAAAGGAAGATGAGGGAATAAAAGTTGATCTTAGTGGACGAAAAAAAACCAACCATTTCAATCGACAAAGTCGAGGGGCCATTGATCCTGGCCCTCGATATCGGTACTTCTGCAGTCAAAGCGCTGCTTTTCGATCAGATGGGGCGCGCGGTCGAGGGTGCCCAATGGCGGCAAACATTTGAGATACACACCTCTACAGATGGTGCCTCGGAAGTTGATCCTGACGCGTTGCTGGAAATCGTCTGCAAGGGCATTGATAGCACGTTAGCCAAGGCGGGCAAATCGGCAGAAAAAATCGTCGCTGTTGCTTCCTGCACATTTGTCGGCAACATCATGGGCATCGATCAAAAAGGAAAACCAATAACCCGGCTCATGACGTATGCCGATACGCGTGCTGAAAAAGAGGTTGCATGGCTTAAGTCTGAATTCGATGAAACCGCAGTTCATGATCGAACCGGTTGTCATTTTCATTCCAGTTATCTCCCGGCCCGTTTCCGCTGGCTGGCCGAAATCCAACCTGACCTACTTCGTAAAGCAGACCGGTGGTTATCCTTCGGTGAATATATTCTTCTCAAATTATTCGGTGAAACATCTGCAAGCTATTGTGTAGCTTCCTGGAGCGGTCTCTTCGATCGACATCAGCTAATGTGGGATGAACCTTTACTGTCAAAGCTTCCAATAAAAGTAACGCAACTGTCGCCTCTGGTGGATATCAACTCCCCGAAACAAGGGCTCCGATCTGAATTTGCTTCCCGCTGGCCGGTACTTGGAAATGTACCGTGGTTTCCGGCAATCGGTGATGGTGCTGCTGCCAATATCGGCAGTGGTTGTACTACTGCTTCCCGGGTTGCGTTAACCATGGGATACACCACAGCCATTCGAGCAGTTGTTGACGAAACCATCGAAAAGGTTCCCTATGGATTGTGGTGTTATCGGGTGGACGGACATCGTTCGCTGCCCGGAGGGGCTCTGAGTGAAGGCGGGAATCTATTTGCATGGATGAAAGATACATTGCATTTAGGGGATCCTCTAAAACTTGGCTCGCAGCTAGCTGTTTTAAAACCCGACGGCCACGGTCTGACCGTACTGCCCTTTGTTGCCGGCGAGCGCAGCCCTGGGTGGCAGGGTCATGCCAGAGCAGCTATTGATGGAATTTCCCTTGCAACCACACCTTTGGAATTACTGCGCGCCGGTATGGAAGCCGTGGCCTACCGAATTGCCCTTGTGTTTGACAAACTCTCTGAGCTTTTACCGAAGGATCTGCGTGTTGTGGCCGGCGGTGGTGCGCTTCGGAACTCTCCTGCCTGGCTGCAAATCATCACAGATGTGCTGGATCGGACGGTTGTTTTGACACCTTTTGAGGAAGCATCTGCACGCGGTGCCGCTTTATTGGCCTTCGAAGCACTCGAATTGATTAAAGATTTGAATGAGATACCTGTTATTGTTGAGAACAGTTATCATCCGGATTCTAAGCGACATGAAATATATCGAGGTGCATTAAAGCGGCAAAAAAGATTTTATGAAAAGTTGGTTAAAGACAATGGAGAGTCATAATATTAATTATATAGTTTCAGAATCCTTTTTTACTACCAGGAACTCGGCCCAAACGTGCTGAGAAGACCGCCGTCGACGTATAAAACATGGCCGGTCACAAAATCGGATGCCGGAGCAGCCAGATAAACAGCAGCATTGCCTATATCTTCGGGACTGCCCCATCTTGCCCAGGGTGTTTTCCATTTTAACCATTTGTTGAATTCTTCATTTTCCCAAAGCATCCGCGTCAGATCCGTCTGAATAAAGCCCGGTCCGATGGCATTCACATTGATCCGGTGCTTGGCCCAGTCGACGGCCAGGGCTTTGGTCAGTTGCCGAATACCGCCTTTGGATGCCGCATACGGGGCATTATCCTCACGAACGGTTTCGCTCATCAGGGATGCAATGTTGATGATTTTACCTTTCTTCCCGTTTTTAATGCGTTCTTTTGCAAATGCCCGGCAAAGTGTGAATACTGCCGTCATGTTTAATCTGATAACGAAATTCCAGTCCTCTGTGGTCAGGGTTTCAGCCGGACCGCGCCGGGTTCCTCCGGCATTGTTTACCAATATATCAAAGCCTCCGGTATCTCTGACGATTCCGGCAAACATGCCATCGATTTTTTCGACGTTGCTCATGTCAAAGGAATAAGTCCAAATTCGTCGGCCGGTTTGTGTGAGTTTATCTTGAGCAAGTTCGAGGTCTTTTTCGTTGCGTGCAACAAGAGCAATATCTGCTCCGGCTTCCGCCAAGGCTTTGGCGATACCGAATCCAATTCCTTTACTACCGCCGGTAACCAGCGAAATTTGCTTGTCCAACCTGAATTTATCCGTCATGATTCTCTCCTTTTTAATTAGAAATCCAATTTCCGATAGGTCATATCTAATCCAAGCAAATATTGCATGTCAAATGATATCCGATTGAAAAAGCGCCTAAATGCCTAAATTAAAAAATGCCTGGCGTTTCATCATTCTAACTTGAACTTAAGAAAATAGTTGGTTAGATATAATTTATACACCGCTTTGTTTTGCCCAAGAAAACCAGCAAAAATGGTCGAATAAAATTTCAACTAAATAAAAAGAGGATGATATGAGCTTACCGCTGATGTATCGCATTCGTCAGAGCTTCAACGATTCGAGAGTCGATGATTTAAGCGAAACGCTGAGAGCTGAATTGAACAAATTGTCTTTAACTCAGGTGAAACCAGGGCACCGGGTGGCGATTGCGGCAGGCAGCCGTGGAATCGCCAATATAGCGGATATATTGAGAGCAATTGTTGAATATTTTCAATCGCATCATGCTGAGCCTTTTATTTTTCCGGCGATGGGAAGTCATGGCGGCGCCACCCCTGAAGGGCAGATCCTGGTGTTGGAACAATTGGGAGTGACCGAATCATATGTGAAGGCACCTATTCTTTCTTCCATGGAAGTTGAACAGATCAGCAAAACCGAAGATGGAGTTCCGGTATATATCGATAAAAAAGCGCTTTCCGCCGACCACATCTTCGTCGTCAATCGGATCAAGTCCCACACAAAATTCAAGGCGTCAATTGAAAGCGGGCTGATGAAAATGATGGCCATCGGCATGGGCAAACAAAAAGGAGCCGAGTTTTATCACAAAGCCGCCATCCAGTATACGTTTCCAAAAATTATCGTGGATGCCGGCCGGCAGGTAATCAAGAGGGCACCTATCCTTTGCGGATTGGCAATAGTTGAAAACGGTTATGGGGAAACGGCTAAAATTGCAGCGCTAAGGCCTGAAAGCATTGAACGCGAAGAAGAAGATTTATTGAAACTTTCCAAGAAGATGATGGCCAAACTACCCTTTAACGAAATTGATCTTTTAATTGTGGATGAGATGGGAAAAGATATCAGTGGCGTGGGGATCGACCCGAATATCACCGGCAGAAATCGAGATTTGTTAGGCGTTTTCCCTCATCCAACAACGGTAAAAAGGCTTTTTGTGCGAGATCTGACGGCGAAAAGTAAAGGCAATGCGGTTGGAATCGGTTTGGCCGATATTACGACCCAGAGACTTGTCGATAAAATCGACCATCATGCGACTTATATAAATTGCATCACCGGCATCAGTCCGGAGAAGGCCGCCATTCCCATGTACGTTGCAAACGATCGAAAAGCAATTGAAATCGCTTTAGGATCTGTCGGCCTGATTTCTTCGAATAAAAGCAAGATTGTACGGATTAAAAATACGCTTGAATTAGATGTCGTTGAGGTGTCCGAAGCCTATGCCAAAGAGTTTCATCAGAGAACTGATCTGGAAATTCTTGATGGACCACGTTCTATGATATTTAACAATGAGAACAACCTCATGCCTCTATAGCATGACATGGAAATCCCGGCCAAGAATCACCCAGTTTTTTATTTCTATATCGAATACTTGGTGCTTTAGGCCAGTCGAAGATCTCTTAGAATTGAGGGGGTCAGGGATAATTGGCTCTGCCGGTAAAAATATTTCATTAGGATGAAACCACACCCAGTTGGGGTGATATCAAATCCGGGTCCAGGGGACCCGGATTCTTTACTTATCTCGTTTAAACATGTTTTTATTCTTTTTTTTCTCCCATGCCTCAATGGCATATGCCAATAGGCATTCCAGAATGAACGTCTGGTTTTCTCCGACATCTTTGGATAACTTATCGATCTTTTCCGCGATCTCTCGGCTCATTCGATAGTTTCGAGGGACTTTATCGGTCACATCTTTTGGCGCAATAAACGACATACTCACCTCTCATGGATTTTATTCTATTTCCTTTGGATTTTTGCAAAATTAACCAACCCTAAATTAAAATGATAGCCGATGAGAAGAAATGAGTCAAGGTACCCCGAGTTGTCGCCGCATGTGCTATTGAACCTGTTGGACCTTTTTGGATATTTTACCTTGTAGACGTTATTTCATAAAAACAAAAATATATTTCGATGTGAAGCTGCTATTAAAGTAGGAACCTAAAAGTCGCTTCCTGTCATACGGTCATTATTTTACCAATGAACATCGACATTATAAAGACTGAGTTGCTTGTCATTGGAAATGAGCGCTAAAGATTCTACCTGAGCTTGTGCCACTAACATGCGGTCGAAGGGATCTCCATGATGGTTTGGAAGGCGACCGGCCTGGAAAGCGTGAGCATCAATTATGGGAAGGGATTCAATGCGGTTTTTTCCGAGTTCCGCCGGTAGAAATTGTTCTGGGGGTTCAGGCAGTGGCAGTCGTCTTAATGCATATTTGATCGACACCTCCCATGAGCTTGCAGCACTCCAGTATAGAGTATTACGGTTATCACCAATGAGCACAAGGGCCTTTGTCGATAGCTTTGGATCATCCAAGATCCACCAGAGAAAGATGTGAGTATCGAGTAAAATTTTCATTATGAGAAATCGTTATTTTGGTCAAAGGCGTTTAGCAATTCGGTGGGCAGAGGTTCAAAAAATTGCGGTGGGACCGTGAATTTTCCACGCGCGGATCCGGGAACCCTCTTGGCAACCGGTGGTCGTATAGGGACCAGTCGGGCTACAGGCTCACCATAGCGAGCAATTATAACCTCCTCGCCAGCAGAAATAAGCTTAGATAATTGGGTTTTTGCTTCATGAATATTTACCTGACGCATTTTACCACCTCGCAAAATAGACTAAACTAAGTTTAGTCAACATTGCTTTGGTTGTCAAGATGAATTTCAAAATGTTAGGTTGCGAAAAATTTTAATTCAACTTTTGTGCATTTCAAAATTTACGAAACATATGTCACAGTGCAGAACAACAAGGTAGCTATGGGGTACCTATTAAAATTATTAAGAATTTCAAATCTTCTGGCTTTCAATCAATAACGAAGGAAATACACCAGGAATCTCTGTTAATGGAAGACGCTCGGTTGAAGGATTTTTTTCAATATATGGAACGCAGGAAATGAGGCAATACACGTAAAATTAGCTGGCCGGAGACTCGCCAACGTGCTATGCTCATCGATACGTTCAATAATACAAAACTGTTAACACAAAGGTTGGAGGGTTTATATGAGGAAGCTTGCGATTATAGATGACTATGAAGAACTTGCATTAAAGTTTGGGGATTGGGACGGCCTTCCCGAAGGGATCCACATCGACATATTCAAGGACCACCTTGATGATGAATCTGCAGTAGCAGATCGCCTTCATCCGTATGAAATTCTGGTCATCATGCGCGAGCGCACGTCTTTTCCGCGCAGTTTGATCGAAAAACTCTCAAATCTGAAATTGCTTGTCACTACTGGATCCCGAAATCAGTCCATCGACCTTTCTGCCTGCTCCGAAAAAGGGATTGTGGTCTGTGGCACGGAATCGAAGAAGAGTGCTCCTGCAGAGCTCACATGGGCGTTGATTTTGGCGGTGATGAAACGTATTCCTCAGGCAGACCATGCCACCCGTATGGGCCGGTGGGGAGGGACGGTTACAACGGAACTTGACGGCAAAATCCTGGGTATTTTGGGTCTCGGCCGGCTGGGCACAAAGGTTGCCCAGGTGGGGCTAGCATTCGGGATGAAAGTGATTGCCTGGAGCCAGAACTTGACCGAAAGTCAAGCCTCTGAAATAGGGGCAGTGCGTGTGGAAAAGGACGAGCTCTTTTCTGATTCAGACATTATTTCCATTCATCTGGTGCTGAGCGATAGAACTCAGGGTCTGGTGGGCGCTCGGGAAATCGCATTGATGAGATCCACCGCTTATATCGTAAATACCTCTCGGGGTCCCATTATCCAGGAAGGTGCTCTCATAGAGGCCCTTCAGGCCGAAAAGATTGCCGGTGCGGGAATCGACGTCTTTGATACCGAGCCGTTGCCACCGAATCATCCTTTTTTGACCCTGACGAACACCGTGATCACACCTCACATCGGCTATGTTTCCAGAGAAAATTTTCAGACCTATTTCAAGCAGGCGTCCGAGGATGTTGCTGCCTGGCTGAATGGTAAACCGGTCCGGATTTTACATCCTTAACTTACAAATCTGGTTATCCACTAAACTGCAGTCAACATGGGTGTTGGAGTTTGAAATTTAAATGATCACTATTAGGGTGCAGCATGGAATGGCTTGCACATTGTACCGAATATCCTTTTAAAACCCGATGCTTGAGTCCCTGCAATTCCTAATGCGTACCGCAAGCTGAAAGACTGGCGTGAGGACCGGTATCAGAACCTAAATAAATTCACGGATAAGTTATGTAAAAAAGCTAAGGTTCCACCTTTCAAATTGTATCAACTGCGACACCTCGCCACAGCTATTTTTAAGGATGAAGCCGACATGAGTCTCGCCAAACTTCAGGGATTCCTGCGGCATGACCACCAGAAAACGACTGAGATTTGCGCAGTGCACATTGAAACGGAAACCAAGAAACAAACAGACTTTCTGGCGGATTTCTGGGCAGATAAACTTGATCTTATTGAAGGTCACGAGTCTACCCCAGAAACAATTAATTTTGAATAATTTTGTTTTGATTTACCCAACTATTCTAACTTGCATCGTCAATTTTGCATTTTTATGACCACCGATGTTATATCATCATCAATTTTCACTCCATCTTTGAATTTATCCAAAGCGTTAAAAACTGCATCAAGTATTTGCGTAGCGTCTGAAGGAGCATTCTGTCGAATTAAACTTAAAATTGGCTCTTTGCCTAACATTTCCCCTTTTTGTTGCGTACCTCCCAAACTCCGTCTGTACTAAGAAAAATGATTAGGCCTTTTGAAAGATCAGTTTTCTTATTATCCTCATAGATCCACCCACCATCCACCCCAAGCGCTATTCCTGATCCGCTCAGTTCATCGAATGAATCAGAAACAGGATCATAAATTATGGCGGGATCATGTCCTGTCTGATCATGACAACGTTGTTGAGCTTTTTTATTGACAATATTTTTTTTTCAGGCCTAAGCAATCACTGTCATATAATCTATAATCGAGGTACTAAACATTGAATTATTCGAACCCAGAATATTTCACTGAAAAGCGGCCGGTTGTTTATTATGGATGGGTTGTGATTGGGATAGGATTTGTAACCTTGGGCGTTGCCTTTGGCGTATGGTACTCCTTCTCTGTCTTTTTTTTAACTATCATAAAAGACCTCGGCTGGAGTAGGGGTTTGGGCGCTAGTATTTTTTCCGTATTTTTGCTCAGTCATGCTCTGGCGGGCCTGCTCACGGGGCATTTTCAAGACCGTTTTGGACCCAGGGTTGTTATACCATTCGGAGCGCTCATTTTGGCTTTGTCATTGGTGGTTACAAGCCGGTCAACGCATTTGTGGCATTTTTACATCGCATACGGTGTCTTTGGCGGTGCAAGTGTAAGCCTTCTCGGGATTATATCTCATGCTGCCTTTCTTCCCAATTGGTTTGAGCGCAAGCGGGGATTGGCTGTCGGAATTGCCATGTCCGGTATTGGATTCGGCATGCTATTTTTAGTTCCTCTGGTGGAAAAATCCATTGCGGCATTTGGATGGCGCACCACTTACCTTTTGCTGGCAGGCATCGTCTTTTTTCTAGTGGGACCACTGAACCTCATTTTTTCCCGACGAAACCCTGGGGAGCTAAATTTAAGACCGGATGGAGATTACATTTGCAAAAACGACAGGCCGGTGTTTCCATCGATGGTTATGAAAATTGTGGACAAAGACTGGGCGTCCAAAGATTGGACGCTCCGGAGCGCTGCGCGCACTTGCCGTTTATGGTTGTTGTTAGCAGCCTTTTTTTGCATCGCCTATGCGTATCAAGGAACTCTATTACATGCTATTTCGGCTATGGTGGATGTCGGACTCACCCGGGAAAGTGCCGCTTTTTATTTTGGTATTTTAGGTGTGGCAGGATCCGGAGGAAAAATATTATTTGGTCACCTTTCAGACCGATTGGGGCGCGAGCGTGCCAACACCTTGGGAGGAATATTAGCTGCTGCAGGTATTGTCAGCTTGATAGGTTCTGCATTCGTCATAGGCCCGCTGCCGATTTTGTTTGCGCTGTTTTTCGGAGTGGGCTATGGCGCCGGAGTTCCCCTGTTTCCATCCATCGGTGCGGATATCTTTATCGGAAAATCTTTTGGCTTAATCTTCGCGGTGATCAGTATTGGCGGTGGTGCCGGAGGAGCCGTTGGATCGTTTATCTCAGGTATCTTGCGCGATGTGACCGGGGCCTATTCTATACCATTAATCATTTGCATTTTTAGCCTGATGCTTTCGTGTATATTCATTTGGATCGCTGGACCTCGGCGGGTTAGACGCATAGTGAGAAATGACAAGCATCCAAAATGAGCAAATATAGCAGAAATTGCAGAAAAAGTGATCACAGGGCTGCATAAAAGTTTAATTTATAATAGGATTTCCCCTTTTTGTTATATCGTCAGGGCTAAGCTGAATATGTTGCTTATTCGCATTAAACCAGTTTACACCCTCCTCACTGCTCTCCGCTATCTTAGGTTCGGGAATCCAGGAGATGATGTGTCGTGCCGATTTCCTACCACCATTGTCTAACCAATTAATGCTGTACCACCCAGCACCGCGTCCCAATTGTGCAAGCCATGGCTATACAGTCTGAGGACTGGCAGCAATCGAGATGGCGCGCGTCATGGAAACACGAGCCTTAGAGCCCCCTTCCAAATAGACATCCCCAGGCATTTCCAGGGCACGCTCTTCGCTGGTGGAACCCCAGCGCGTTTCCCAGTGCAGAAAATGAAAAATCCAAGCGTTAATAGTGCAAAAAGAATGAAGAGTAAAATTAGGACTTGTGTGATCATCTATATCCAAGCAGCATTGTTGGATATCTGGCATCGTGATAACGTTAATTTAATTGTCTCTAATATATCCATGGAATCAGTTTTTTTTGGCATAATCTCTAAATTCGGCTCTATACTTTTTCTCAAGGTATCTATCGAGTGACGGAATTATATTGAAGACGAAACTATTGCTTTAACCATGCAATCGATCAGATCCTTCATAGCTCGACCTCCTCCATCAGCCACTCTATGTCCGAGGCCAGGATACAATGAAGTCACATCGACATGCTATAAAGAAAGCAAGGCTCTCAATTTTTGCATTAGGCGGCTGAACACCGCGGGTCCTATTTCATCCAAATAAAAAAGGGTGGCTTCGAAAAGCCACCCTTCAATGGTGCAGAGCATCAGCACAAAATTAATCAATCCAACCTCAGAAGCACCGATGCCCTAATAAAGGAACCAAAAATAAATGTCAACCCTTTTTCACAAGAAATATAGGGTTTAAAAGATGAAGTGTACAAAGAGCCAGATTTTAGGCCTCACTAGAGCTCTTTATTTTGGTCTATTTGTGTGACTCCGATCATTTTGACAAAGGCATATTTAGTGTCTTGAAATATTTTCTGAAGCTTTTCACACTTAATAATATAGCTGCTGCTGTTGAAAAAACGATACAGGATTATATTCGGCCTTGTTTCTTTTTTTCAATATTTTCTAATTTGTTTAAGAGCCGCTTAATGTTTTTTTGTTTGCCT
>Ga0209536_100002523_pt1 | contig 29859 bp, 29 predicted proteins | sample DeeMarSeWOR28_12_FD_187461 | JGI IMG/M metagenome (GOLD analysis project Ga0209536, IMG submission 187461) | Marine sediment microbial communities from White Oak River estuary, North Carolina - WOR-2-8_12 (SPAdes) (version 2) | ecosystem: Environmental > Aquatic > Marine > Intertidal zone >...
CGATGTATGGCCGCGCGGAAAAAGTGGTGGGAGACCTGGCGAACAAGAACGGGCTCGGGGAGCAGATTTTCCTGGCCACCAAGGTGTGGACTCGCGGCCGTGAGGCCGGCGTTGACCAGATGGAAGAATCCATGAGGCTGCTCGGCACCGACACTATCGACCTGATGCAGATCCACAACCTGGTGGACTGGGAAACCCACATCGGGACGCTGCGGGCCTGGAAGGAGGAAGGACGGATCCGTTATCTCGGAATCACCCATTACCGGGTGGACGCTTTCCCTGACCTGGAAGCGATCATGCTTCGTGAGGAACTCGATTTCGTTCAGCTGAATTATTCGATCCTCACCCCCGCCGCCGCGGAACGGCTGCTGCCCGTGGCTGCCGACAGGGGCATCGCCGTGCTGGTGAATCGTCCCTACGAGAACGGAGCCGTGTTTTCAAAGGTTCGCGGGATGGAACTGCCGGCCTGGACGCAGGAGCTGGAAATCAGCTCCTGGGGGCAATTCTGTCTCAAATGGGTGCTGGCCGATCCGGCCGTGACCTGCGTGATTCCCGGCACCTCCAAGCCCCGCCACATGCTGGATAATCTGGGCGCGGGTCTCGGGCCGCTGCCCGACCCGGCGCAGCGGGAGCGGATGCGCCAGTTGCTGGTACAGGCCTAGATCTCATAAAATGCATAAGGTATCATTTCTATCTTATTGTTTAAAATAAGATTTAAGACATTATAACACCCCTGAAAGGGTGCCGCCCAACGGAGATCGCGCTCCCCCGATGCCTGCCGGGCACCGGCTGGCACAAGAAAATTCGAGGGCGCTAAAGCGAGCCCATCGGCCCGATCAGGCCGCCTTAGGCCCGGCCTCGAGGATTTCCTCGCTGGCGCCGTCCGAGTAGGTCTCGAAGTTCTCCTGGAAAAGCCTGGCGAGCCGGATTCGCGCCTCATCGTACCGGGCCGGATCGTGCCAGGTGTTCCTGGGGATCAGGATCTCTGAGGGCACGCCTTCACACTCCGTGGGAACCTCGAACCCGAAAACCGAGTCCCGGACCGTGGGCACCTCTTTCAGCCGGCCCCCGTGAATGGCATCAACAATTGCCCGGGTATAGGCGAGCTTCATTCGCGAACCCACCCCGAACGGACCACCGGACCAGCCGGTGTTGACCAGCCAGGTCTGTGCGCCGTGCTGTCGAATGCGATCCGCCAGCAGCTCGGCATAACGGGTGGGATGCCAGACCAGGAACGGGCCGCCGAAGCAGGGCGAGAACGTGGCTTCGGGATCCTCGACGCCCACTTCCGTGCCGGCCACCTTGGCAGTGTAACCGCTGATAAAGTGGTACATCGCCTGCTCGGCATTCAGTTTCGCCACCGGCGGCAGCACTCCGAAGGCGTCACAGGTCAGGAAGAGAACGTTTTCCGGGTGCCCGCCGATACATGGAATCCTGGCATTCTCGATGTACTCGATCGGGTAGGAACCCCGGGTATTGGTGGTGACGCTGACGTCGTGGTAATCCACGTGTCGCGAACGACCGTCGTACACCACATTCTCGAGCACCGATCCGAACCGGAGCGCCCGGTAGATATCGGGTTCCGCTTCCTCCGACAGGTCGATCACCTTGGCGTAGCAACCGCCTTCGATATTGAAAATGCCGTCATCGGACCAGCAGTGTTCGTCATCACCGATAAGTCGTCGCTTGGGATCGGCTGACAGCGTCGTCTTGCCCGTACCTGAAAGCCCGAACAGGATCGACGTGTCATGATCAGCGCCCTCGGTAGCGGAGCAGTGCATGGAGAGGACGCCACGCTTGGGCATCAGGTAGTTCATGATGGTAAACACGCCCTTCTTCATCTCGCCCGCGTATTCGGTGCCGAGGATGATGAATTCACGGCGACCGAAATGCAGGTTGACGCTGGTCTTGGACGTATTTCCTTCGGTGAATTCGTTGGCCGGAAAGCCGCCGGCGTTGATGATCACGTAATCCGGCTCGCCGAATCTCGCCAGCTGTTCCTCCGTGGGGCGGATCAGCATGTTGTGCATGAAAAGCGCGTGGTAGGGTCTTGCGCAGATCACCCGTACCTTGATGCGGTACTTGGGGGCCCATCCCGCGAATGCGTCCACGCAGTACAAGTGGTCACGGGTGTTGAGATAGTCGATCGCCCGCGAACGGTTGATATCGAAACTGGCCTCGTCCAGACCGATGTTGACCTTGCCCCACCAGACTTCGTCCCGGCTGCTGGGCTCATCGATAACGCGTTTGTCGAGCGGACTGCGACCCGTCTTTTCCCCGGACATGGACACGAGGGCGCCGGTATTCGTGATGGCCGTACCGCGGTCGAATTTCAGCGCGTGCTCGTAAAGGGTTGCTGGAGCCAGATTCCGGTAAATCGTATCAACGCGGATGCCATAGGGCTCCAGAGAAAAATGGGTGGTCATGACGTTATTCTCCAGTCTTTTTCCGGCCCCGGCCCTGCATTTTCCCGTCTCGAAGGGCCGGAAGGGCGGCCGGCGGATTTTAGCTTTGCCAATAGCTTAGCCCAGATCCCGCCGGAAAAACCGGTCCGGGGGACCCTCGCGGGAGCGGCTATGATAAAGGACCACCGTCGAATTCACAGCCCCCTCCATCCGTGGGGTTCCAAGCAGGGGCGGATTGGGGCAGGATAAGCAGGGAAGGGGGCTCGGTAGAACCATGAACAAAGCCATCGAGATTCTTCGTTCCGGCTCCGTCCGCGAAGCCGGCACGGGTCCCGGACCCAGCCTGACACGCGCAGAGGCGCGACGTCAGCTCGGATACGAACTCATCAGCGGCATCAGCGGACTTTTCCTGGCCCTGTTCATGTGGGGCCACATGATTTTCGTCGGCTCAATCCTGCTGGGCCATCGCGGATTCGACTGGCTCGCCGAGGCGCTGGAGGTCACCTACATCGCACAGCCCACGGTCTTCATCATCCTGTTCCTGTTCGTCGTCCATGCGGCGCTGGCCAGCCGCAAGATCCCGGCGCAACTCAGGGAGCGCCGTCGCTTCTTTGCGTTGGGCAAGGAACTCCGCTCGGCTTCCAGGGAGTGGCGCAGCACGGGCGCGGAGCTGCCTCTCAAACCCCACGTGGAGTCCTGGCTCTGGATATGGCAGGTGAGGACCGGGATGATCATGCTGGTGCTCGGCAGTTTTCACCTGGTACTGGTGGGTCTGGATATCCTCACGCCTCTCTTCGGAGAACGAGTCGGCATCGAGGCAGCGACCTCTGTAGCAAGGACTTCTGCGGGCCTGGTCTGGGTGTACGCGGTGCTGCTGGTCTGCGTCGAGTTTCACGCGGGTATCGGCCTTTACCGATTGGCCGTGAAATGGGGCGTGGGCTCCCGAGTCACCCGGGCGACGCTGAACCGGATCGAGAAATTCCTATTCTGGTTCTTCCTGGGGCTGGGCGCGGTCGTTCTTCTGGTGCTGGCCGACCTGATACCGCCGCCGCTGGCGTTCATTCTGGGAGACTGACCGTGTCGAGAATCGAAAGTACCGACGTGCTGGTGATTGGCGGCGGTCTGGCCGGAGAGCGGTGTGCCATGGAGGCCGCGGCCGCCGGTCACGAGGTGACCATCATTTCGCTGGTGCCGCCGCGTCGCAGCCACAGTTGTGCGGCCCAGGGCGGCATGCAGGCAGCCCTGGGCAATTGCGTCAAGGCGGCGGGCGACAGCCCGGACATGCACTTCCTTGACACGGTCCGCGGATCGGACTGGGGTGCCGACCAGGAGGTCGTCCGGATTTTCGCTGACAACGCCCCCATAGCGGTTCGCGAACTGGCTCATTTCGGAGTTCCCTGGACCCGGGTAAGGCCCGGACCGAACCAGTACCACATCAAAGGCCAGCACGTAGTGATCGACGAGCCCGAGGAGAAGAGGGGCCTCATCATGCATCGTGACTTCGGCGGCACGGCCAAGTGGCGCGCCTGTTACGCGGCGGCAGGTACCGGTCACGCGGCCCTCTACGCCGTCGATGGCGAAGTGGTACGACTCGGGGTGAACGTGCGCGACCGCATGGAGGCACTCTCACTCGTACACGACGGCGAGCGCTGCTCGGGCGCCGTGGTTCGGTGCCTTCGAACGGGCAAGCTCAGCGTCATCCTGGCAAAGTGCACGGTGATTGCGACCGGCGGGTACGGCCGTATCTACGGCCAATACACCACCAACGCCACTATTAACGAGGGTACAGGCGCCTCTCTGGCCCTGGATACCGGACTTGTTCCCCTGGGCAATATGGAGGCTATCCAGTTTCATCCCACCGGGCTCTGGCCCAGCGGGATACTGGTCACCGAGGGCTGCCGGGGCGATGGCGGCTACCTGCTGAACAACGCCATGGAACGCTTCATGGTGGAACTGGAGCCGGCAAAGCAGGAACTTGCGAGCCGCGACGTAGTGTCGCGTCACATGATCCAGCAGGTCCTCGACGGCAAGGGCGTGGATCATCCGGCCGGGCCGCACCTGTGGCTGGACCTCCGGCATCTGGGCGAAGAACATCTCACGACGAAGCTCCGGGAGGTCTACGAGATTTGTCGGGACTTCCTCGGTATCAAGCCCTGGGAAGACCTGATTCCGGTGCGGCCGAGCCAGCACTATTCGATGGGCGGGATCCGCGTAAACAAGGACGGAGAAGCATACAACCTGGCAGGACTCTATGCGGCCGGCGAAGCAGCCTGCTGGGATATGCACGGTTTCAATCGACTCGGCGGCAACAGCCTGGCGGAGACCATTGTGGCCGGCCGCGTCGTCGGCGGCACCGTCGCCGAGCATGCGGCGGGCCTCGAACTCGACCTTCCCGTAGCGGTGGCACGCGAGTTCCTGGAACGCGAGCAGCGGCGCCTGGACGGATGGCTGGAGCGGGCGGGCGAAGGCCCGTCCGTCTACAAGCTCCGCGACGCGCTGGGCGAGATCATGATGAACAAAGTGGGTATTTTCCGGACCGGTGAAGAGCTGCAGGAAGCCGTCACCGAGCTGGTCCGACTCGAGGACCAGGTGGACACGGCGGTACTGAGCTCGAAAGCGCCGGGACCCAATCCGGAGTTGTCCTTCGCACTGCGGCTCAAGGGTATGGTGAGGCTGGGTCTTGTAACGGCCCGGGGCGCGTTGGCCAGAACAGAGAGTCGAGGGGCCCACTGCCGGACCGACTGCCCCGAACGTGACGACGCGAACTGGCTCAACCGTACGCTGGTCCGCTGGAGCCGGGACGAACGTGAACCGAGGTTCGAATACGAGCCGGTGGGTCTCCTCGACCTGCCTCCGGGCGACCGGGGTTACGGCCAGGCGCAGCGGGTAGAGATGAAAGAGACCCTCGAGGAATACAACGCCGGGGTCCCCGAAGGGCAGCGCAGCCACGGCATGTTGCCAACCCGGCAGCCTCTCGGGAGCGCCTTGAGACCGGGCGCCTGGCGAGATGCCGAGGAACGCGCGGGACTCACGGGTAGCGGAGCGGGGCACTGACATGGCGAACAGGGAACTGACGTTCGAGATTTTTCGATTCAATCCGCAGGACCCGTCTTCGGAGCCCCGCCTGCAAACCTTTACGCTCGAAGAAGAGCCTTACATGACGCTTTTCCGGGCGCTGAACCGCATCCGCGAGGAACAGGACGCGACTCTCCAGTTCGATTTCTCGTGCCGATCGGCGGTCTGCGGCTCCTGCGGCATGATGGTCAACGGCCGACCGACCCTGGCCTGCAAGACCCTGACCTCGGACCTGGACGACAAGGTCCGGCTCCACCCCTTGCCTGCTTTCAAGCTGATCGGCGATCTCTCGGTGGACACCGGCACCTGGTTCCGCGCCATGGCAGAGCGGGTCGGGGCATTCATCAAGGAAAAGGCGCCTTTCGATCCCGACGCGCTCGAGGAACGAATGGATGACGATCTGGCCCAGGCCATCTATGAATCGGATCGATGCATCGAATGCGGGTGCTGCGTTGCCAGCTGCGGTGTCGCCAACGTCAAGCCCGGCTTTGTCGCACCAGCAGGGATGAACCGTATTGCCCGGTTCATGATGGATCCCCGCGACGCCAGGACGGACGGCGACTGGTTCGAAGTGGTGGCCAGCGACGATGGCGTGTTCGGCTGTATCGGCCTGATGGCCTGTCACGACGTCTGTCCGAAGGAACTCCCGCTCCTCGAGGTGTACGCGTATCTCCGCCGCCGCGCGCTGGGTACGGCTTTCCTGTCAAGGAAGTAAACCCCGCGAATCGCCGCTGAACACCGTCCGGGGCGGTCCGGTTATCCCAGCGTCGTCTCCAGTACCAGTATCCAACAGAAGCACGCCTACCGATTCTGACAGCCCCCCTTCGGCCGCCACCAAAACGGCGGAGATGGGCTCACCGAACTGGATCTGCCCGAATTCCACGAAGAGCAGGAGGAGGGCGAAGACGGACGCGGCCGGCATGACCCCGGCGGCCAGACTGGGAAAGCTGTCCTCCGTTCCTGACGACAGCTCCCGCACCACAAAACTCCGATACTCCCACCGCCGGGCCGAGAGCCGAAATTGTGCTGGCGGTGAATCCGACGCGCGCGAGGTTCTCTGAATCGAACATGGACGGCGAACGCCAGCCCCGTGAAGCCTGGAGAAAAACTGATCGTGACGGAGTTCCCTCGGGGAAAGCGTGATTACCCGGGATATTCACCATCACGGGCGTTCTCATCCACCAATCATCCAGGAGCAGCCGATAGACGCCTGGCACCCCGTGAGCGGATGGCCGTGGACCGGGGACCCACTCGGGAGAAAGAGGGTGCGTGGAATATGGCGACATAAACGTGATTTAACATAATATATATTATGCGCACATTTGGAGCGGACCCCGGAAAGGCAAAGCCGCCCCCTGGCCGGCAATCGACTTACCGCTAAGGTCAGCAACGGTGTCGAGGCCGATCGTGAAGCGCTTTCGGCAATCGATCGAGAAAACCTGCTCAACGTACTTGGTCCCGCGATGGGCACCTGAGAAATCGTCAGGTTTTCCTCGTATGTTCCGCTTGGGCCGGTCGGAGCGGTCCTGCACTTACCGTTGGGGCTAACTTAAGGAAACGCTGTGGCTGTCGGTCCGTTTTCGTTTCCGGGCCCAATTACTGGGGTTCCACCGGGCCCGAGAACCCGCACTTCACCTTTACACCGCTGCCGCATTGGGTGGGGTCTGTGATGTCCTGTCCAGTCTGCGGCTGAAAAACGACTCTCAGCTTCACGTAGCGCGGCTCGTTGCTCGTGTTTCGCAGATCCACAGCCAAAACCTGAATATTCTCTAAATGAGACCTGTGGAAACGAATAATGCTTACGTCGGCCAGGTCGCAGGTTTTCTTGTCGTTGTCACAATCGGACCATCCCTGCATGTCCGCGTCCAGATTGGTATCTGCCACCTTGACTTCCGTGCTGGCGATTTTTGCGCTCTTCGGAAGGTTGACGCCGATCTGGACGGTGCCGCCCTGGGCAGCAGGCGGTACTTCTGCCACGTAGAACCGTTCGAAGAGTGCCCGGCTCCCGTGTGCCGGTGCCCAGCTCACCAGCGCCGTCAAAAGCGCGCCGAATACTACCAGCGAGATTCGATTATTCATGTGCTTGATCCCTATTCGATGGTTTGCAGGGAAGTCCTTCCTCGAAAAGTATAGAAGCCGAGCGCGCGGTATCCGGCTGAACCCAGCACGGTTGCCCGGGTCTCACGGCCTGACAAAAGCTGAAATCCAGTGCATTCTCCCTTGTCCCCGGCGTAATTAGAAGTAAGAGCCGGCTTTAAATTAGTCGTATAACCCTCTGTTTTTGCTCGGCAAACGTGCGGCGATAATGAGGTCAAAACTCAGGCCGCGGGCAAGCGAGCGGGCCTTCCGGCTATTCGCCGGATTGGGGCCTGTTGGCTTCCAGATAGTCACCCAGGGCCTGATCGACCTCGCCCATGATGGCGGCGGAGAGATCGCTGCCAGTCCCGGCGCCGAGACGATCGTAGAACTTGTTGTAGAGCATCAACTCTCCGGACTCCTCGTCTCGCCGAGTCCAGAAAAGGTCGACCTTGAACAGGAACACGTTGCCGGCGGAGGGGCCACAAAAGGTCCGCAGCGCGATCCCTAACGGATCGGAACTCTGCTCGTAGTCGAGGGGCGTTATACGATGTCGGCGGAAGACTTCATGGGCAGATTCCAGGGCGTCTTCTACGGTTCCCGGGCATTGCTTCCCGTGCACCAGCTGCACGGCCAGCGCATTCGTCTTTCCGGACTGTCTCATCCATGGCTCGGCATCCGCCAGTGCGGTCTGGAAGACAAGCAGCAGGCAGGCAGTGATGCAAAGTTTCATTGCTGGGCCCCGTGATCGCCTGTCGATGCTTTGATCCTAAGTGAAAATCGGCCTGCGTACCCTGACTGAAATCAATCCGCAGTGAATATTCTGCAGGAGCCCGCGTTGGGTCATGATGATTTGGAGTTTCAGAGACCTATGCCCCGGACCGGCTGCGCCAGGATATAAATGGCAACCACCCGGTCGAAACTGACCCAGGCGATCCAGAGGGCACCGAGGAGCGTCCTGGCCAACAGCCATGCCGCCGCAATTATCAGCCGGCCAGGGCCACGCCCCAGTAGTTGTAGCTGAGGATCCTGATACCGGGGATGTACATGCGTTCATCCATCGCCAGCTTGAAGCCCCCTCCCCTGATCAGGTCCGGGATGTCTCGGTTCATATTGCAGCCGCCTGCCATTCGCCGCCAGGCAGGATTCAGCCGCTGCTGCCAGCGCCGGATGCTTTGATCCGGGGCCAGACCATGCTCGCAGTAGAGCAGTTTGCCCTTCGGTTTGAGCACCCGACGCATTCCTTGCAGGGCGGTCAGAACGTCCGGAATGGTGCATAGCGAATAGGTCACTACGACGGTGTCGACGCTTTGCGACTCCAGCGGAATCCTCTCCCCTGGCAGGTCGATGAACTCCACGTCGAGATCGAGAGACTCGACCAGGGGTCTTGCCTTGCGCCGCATACCCTCCGAGGGCTCCAGGCCCCAGATTTTCCGGACCCTGGATCGATCGTAAAACGGCAGGTTAAGACCGCTTCCGAATCCGATTTCCAGGACGTCACCCTCGGCGAGAGGGACGACTTTCTCGCGCTGCTTGCGGCTCGGTTTCGTCGAGCAGGCCACGTCGATGAGGTGGGGCAGGATCCGCTCTTCGTAGAACTTCATGCTGCACCCGGTGAGGCAGCGTGATCCCTGGCGGACGCGTCCTGTACAGCGATATATAACGACGCGAAAGCCAGGCTGATCCACATGATCGACACGACAACGCCAACACCCAGCAGGAGAAGCCCTGCGATAACAATGGGGACCGCCAGCAGCCCGATGAAAAAAGCGGTCCATGCGTGTCCGCGAGTCTGGCGCCAGCTGTGCCCGATGGCGGCCAAGGCCCTCATTTTCCGGTCCACGACGAGATAGGGAGTCAGTACGAGACGACAGGCCAGGATGACACCCGGGACGATCAGGAGAAGAAACCCGATGCCGATAATCATCCACACCAGGAAATTGACAATAACCACGTTCCCGTAGTCCCGAAAACCCTGAAACAGATCGGCGAACTCCGGTCGCTCGTCCCTGGCTGCCTTGAGAAAAACGAAATATCCGCCATAGCTCAGCGGTCCGAAAAAAAGGATCTGATAGGCCCATGCCAGTAAGCTGCCGCTGTCGTGACCGGGATCCTGATCCGCCCCCGCCAACGATCCCATCACCAGCAGAATGATGGTGATACCGAGAAGAATCCAGAAATGCTTCCTGAGCTGCTGCCAGCCGCGGCGGTAGCAGTCGCCGACGCCGGGCCGCGGTAATTCAGTTACCGAGTCCACTTTCTGCCTGTCGTTGTCATGCGTTATGTCCGCTTGGCCTGCGGTTTCGCCTGCGGCCAATCAGGTAACAGCCTAACGCATTGCCGGCCGAAGAATTACACTTGGGTCCCCGCGACACGAGAGCAAGAGTGTTGGCAAACGAGACCGACAAACCGAAAGAGTCCTCTTCATGTTGCCACGGAACCCGGGAACCCGAGTCAGGAACCCCGATGACCGAGGCAGCCGGTGGGGATCGGTGGATCTGCCCCATGTGTCCGGGGGTGGAAAGCGATCGGCCGGCCCCCTGCCCCCATTGCGGCATGGCGCTGGAACCGGCGAATCCGACAGCGGGACGCCGGCGAGCGGTGCAATGGACCTGCCCCATGCACCCGGAAATCACGCAGGACGAAGCCGGAGACTGCCCGAAGTGCGGAATGGCCCTGGAGGCGGTGATGCCGGCGAGGGAGGAAGAGGAAGATCCCGAACTCATCGACATGCGGCGCCGCTTTATTGTCAGCGCCATTATGGCCATACCCGTTGTCGTCATGGCGATGGGAAAGCCCCTGCTCGCCGCCCTCTGGCCGGGGCCGCTGCCGGAGACCGGTCTCCTTTGGGGACAATTTCTGCTGACGACTCCTGTCGTTATGTGGGCCGCGGCGCCTTTTTTCCAGCGTGCGTGGCGATCCCTGGTAACCCGCCATCTCAACATGTTTACGCTCATCGGCCTGGGTGTCGGAGTTGCCTGGCTTTACAGCACCCTGGCCGTCGTGGCGCCCGAACTTTTCCCGGCGTCCTTCCGCGATGACGCCGGGATCATCCCGGTCTATTTCGAATCCGCGGCGGTAATCGTTGCGCTGGTCCTGCTCGGTCAGGTGATGGAACTAAAGGCGCGCCACAAGACCGGCAGCGCATTGCGCGCCTTGATGGATCTGGCGCCGCCGGTGGCCACTCGGCTTACCGACTGCGGGCACGAAAAGGATGTGCCGCTGGAAGACGTACGCGAGGGCGATCGACTTCGGGTCAAACCGGGGGCCAAGATTCCCGTGGATGGCGAGGTGCTGGAGGGCCGCAGCAATGTGGACGAGTCCATGGTGACCGGCGAACCCGTGCCTGTGGAGAAGAATCCCGGGGACACGGTGGTCGGCGGGACAATCAACGGAAACGGGGCACTGGTGATGCGGGCGGCCCACGTGGGTTCGGATACCCTGCTCGCCCGAATCGTGCAGATGGTGGCGGAGGCACAGCGCACACGGGCGCCGGCCCAGAACATGGCCGACAAGGTAGCGGCTTACTTCGTGCCGGCTGTTGTCGGCGTCGCCCTCGTGGCCATGGCAGCCTGGTGGGCCCTGGGTCCGGAACCTCGATTCGCTCATGCCATCCTGGCTGGCGTTTCCGTCTTGATCATCGCCTGTCCCTGCGCCCTGGGACTGGCGACCCCCATGTCCATCACCGTAGCGATGGGACGCGGCGCAGGCATGGGCATACTTTTCCGGGACGCGTCCGCGATCGAGAAACTACGCTCGATACACACCCTGGCGTTCGACAAGACGGGCACGCTTACCGAGGGGCGTCCGAGACTCGAGAAGGTCATCGTGGCAAAGGATTTTTCCGAAGAGACAGTGCTCAGGCTGGCCGCCAGTCTGGAACGGGCCAGTGAACACCCGCTGGCAACAGCGGTAGTGGCGGGTGCCGGGGAACAAGACCTGACCCTGGCGGGAGTGGACGAATTCGAGTCCGTCACCGGAAAAGGCGTCAGGGGCATCGTCGACGGCAGGAAAGTGTTCGCCGGCAGCCGGGAATTCATCGCCGAGCAGGGAATGGGATTCGGCGACGAAATGCAATCGCAGGCGGAGGAACTGCAGGCCGGGGGAAAGACCGTGATTGGTGTGGCCATCGACGGACGTCCGGCGGGAATGCTCTGCATCGCCGATCCCATCAGGGAATCCGCAGCTGCCGCTCTCCATAAACTTCGCGCCGAAGGGCTGAAACTGGTCATGCTGACCGGAGACAGCGAGGTGACCGCCCGGGCCGTGGCCCGGGAACTCGGGATCGACGAGGTCGTGGCCGAGGTACTGCCGGAGGAGAAGCAGGAGGCCATCAGACGCCTCCAGCGCGAGGACGGAGGTGTCGCCATGGCCGGGGATGGCATCAACGATGCGCCGGCACTGGCGGCGGCGAATGTGGGGATCGCCATGGGATCGGGGACCGACGTGGCAATGGAAAGCGCGGATGTCACGCTGGTGCGCGGGGATCTGTCCGCCATCGCTCGGGCACGTTCGCTCAGCGAGTCCGCGATGGCCAATATCCGGCAAAACCTGTTCTTCGCGTTTTTCTACAACGCCATCGGTGTCCCGGTTGCCGCCGGGATCCTGTATCCGTCACTCGGAATCATGCTGAGTCCAATGGTCGCGGCGGCGGCCATGAGTGCAAGCTCTGTGTCGGTAATTACCAACGCTTTGCGTCTCAGGACCGCTGCCCTGGACTGACAGCAGAAGTCCGGAAAGGGTCGCTCCCGCCCCGGCGCATTCGCCCCTAACGGTACCGCCGACGTGCCATGCCGGCGCATGCGCCCATGCCAAGACATATGAGTCCCAGGAGCCCGATGAGCGGCAGCGGGCCAGCGGTCTCCGGCAGAACGGCAGGCAGGGTTTCCGGCTGAGGCTTGGCGTCCGGTGTCGTAGACACTTCCGCCGGCTCTTCGTCAATCATGACAGGGGTCTCTTCCCGGGAAAGGGGTGGCGTCAGCACGATGACCCGTCCTTCGGACGTCTCGCGGTAGTAAATCCGGATCTTCTGCCCCGGCTGAAGATCCTGCAGCCGAATCGACTGGCCCTTGATACTGATCGACGCTCCCCTGGGTATCCGGTACGCTTCTCGCCCGCTGCCGTCGTCATGTCGCAGAGTCAGGAGGCTGCCTCGGACCTGGACAACTTCCCCGGCGATACGCTTGATGTCGGTCTGCTGGACGGTCACGATCTGGGCTTCCTGTGACAGGGTCACCCCGGAAATCAGCGCCAGAAGGACCAGCAGTGTCGTCCTGATCATCATCGTTCTCATTCCCCTTCCCTCCTGTCAGGGCGACGACACGCCGCGCCGCCGGCATTGGGTCCGAACCGGCCGGTCCGGCAGGCTAAATGATTTCCGCGTCCACCAGGGCGGCCTTGACGATGTAGCGCTTTGGCGCATGGCCCACGAAATAGAACGGATAACAGGTCACCAGGGTGACCATGCTGTCATCAGTCTCCGTCAGCACGTGTGTGTCGTGCTTTTCGACTATCCGGATTTCCTTGACCTGGTATCGCATCCGCTGGCGCCAGGTCACGAGCTCGACATCGTCGCCCACGGTGATGTCTTTCAGACCACGGAAAAATCCGTCTCTGTGCCCGGCAATTCCCACGTTGCCGAGACCGTCGGGCCTGGCAGTTCCCGGAATCCGCCCCACTGCCCGGTTCAGAGTCAGTTCATCGATTCCGTCCAGCACCGGAACTTCCAGATCAATCGCAGGGATCCGCAGAAGGGCCTGCGGCGCAGAAAACTCGACCCTGAGGCTTTCCTCGTAGTCCTTGACCCGATTCGGCGACCACAGGCTGTAGTCATATTCCATGGTTTGCGGCATGGGCGGCGGGGGCATGGCGGGCAGCCGTGCATCCGCCGTCTCCGCGGAAGCCGCCACGGGTAATGTCGGGATCTCTTCGCCTTCGGACACGGCCGGTGTCGTCGAAGCCGTCTGCGATCCAGTCTCCATGGCCACCAAATGCCGCTGCTGCGATGCAGCCAGTCGAGCGGCCTCGAATGCCTCCATGGCCTGCCGCTGGCCGATTTCCCGATGCAGCTGCCCGGCACCCCAGATAGCCAGCAAAGCAACGCCAATACCGATCAAAAGACGTTGCACGATCAAAAGATGGTCGCGCATTGGAACTTCCCTCACCCTCAAGTGGATTCCAATTCTACCCAAGAGCGCGTCTATGCGCACAACATGGGCTATGCCGTCCAGATGGACCAGATTCCTATGGCGATGAAGCCCACGCCGGCGATGATAGAGAGATGGCGCGGGCTGATAACCTGGGAAATCGCGCCCCCGGCGAGCACTCCGATCGCCGACGTGAGAATCAGCGCTGCCGAAGCACCGAGAAAGACTATCCAGCGATTGACTTCCCTGTCTGCAGCAAAGAGTAGTGTCGCCAACTGCGTCTTGTCCCCCAGCTCTGCCACAAAAATCGTTACGAAAACGATGGCCAGCGCTTTGATGTCCATTATCAAATCTCACTCCACGAGGATGTTGAACTCGAAACCGGACAGGCAGGAACGGAGTCGCCCCAGCCGTCCGACCACGGAGGCATTACCGGCGGGACAGGCTCTCCTCGCAGGCGGCCGCGTAGGATTCTTCGTCGGGGAATTCCCTGAGCGGATCTTCGAACCGCTTGTGCCAGTGGACAAACGCATCCATACAGATGCCGATACGCCAGTCGGAGGCCGTGGGGGTGGGCGTCGGACGGTGCATGAGATATGACGGAAATATGGTCAGACAGCCTTCCACGGGACGGACCGCGGCCATGTTCTCGCAAAAGACATTGTTGGGCTCCGGCCGCTGGAACATCAGGAGCCCTTCTGCAGGATTCCGCGTTGGCGGCACCTGGATGTAGTAACAGCCGCTGAGCGTGGCCGGATGATGATGATGCCAGGGCCCGTCGACCCAGGACTCGTTGGTCTGGATAAGAACCCATCCCTGAATGCAGTAGACATCGAAGGGCATGCCCTTGGAGTGCCCGTGTCGGGAGGCGAGGATCTGCCTGCACGCTTCGACGAAAGCCTTTTTCAGGACCCGCAGGTATTCGATGTGCTCCAGGTTGGCCGGGGTAAACAGTTCTTCCCGGGTCTGGTAGCCGTAACCGCTTCCGTGCCGCGCGAAATACCCTTGACGCCATAGCTCGCGAAGACGCCCCTTGATCTCGTCGTGAAAACGGTGCATTTCGGGCACGGGGAAACGCCAAGTGGGCGTCCCGAAAATCATGTTGGTCTGCAGCCGACCGTCGCTCATGTTCGCGTCCTTCGCTTTATCTCAGGCGCTGTGTTTCGACCGCGGCCGCACCGGATCGCCTCACAGATCGAATTCGATAACGTCGAAACGCTTGGTGTCGTCGTGGCGCGCCGACATCCTGATGGCGTCTTCGATGGTCCTCGAGTTCCAGCCCACCACCTGGTCGGCCTTCTCCTTGAGCTCCGCCGGGGCGTCTTGAGGACCAAAGGGTTCCACCAGCACAATGGGCACATCGTGAGCCTTGGCCGCCTGGATCTCGAAATCCAGCCATTGCGGGTGATGGTCGTACATTCCGGAAACCAGCACCAGAACTTCCGCGGATTTCATTGCGTCAAGAACCCGGGTGCGGCGCTGGGCAACCGTTTCACCTTCGGGCGACGCCTCAGGATCACAAACGTTGGTGTAGAAAAAGTTGGTGGTACTCTCCAGGTACTCGAACAGACGCAGGTAGTCATCGTCCTTGACCCAGCCGTGAGACGGAAATATGCGGTACGGATCGTTCTCGGTCATGATTTGCCCCCTTTCGCCGCTTCCATACAGTTTAACCGACCGATGATCAGCGGACGAGGTATGAACGGGCGTGTTAAATTCGCGCCATGCCTCGCTTAATATCCAGGTGAATCCCGTCAGCGCAGAGCCAAACACCGCCCGCCCGATGCGATTTCTTCTGTACAACATCCGTTACGCGGCCGGCACGGGACCGGGATTCAACCTGCCCGTTCCCGGCGCCGGCTACCTGCGCGGAAACCGGGAGAATCTTTTCAACATCCGCCAGTTCATCAAGTCGATGGATCCGGATATCGTCGGATTGATCGAGGTCGATACGGGTTCCATTCGCACCGGGATGGCCAACCAGGCGGAAATCATTGCCGGCCACCTGGGGCATTACACGATTTACGAGTCAAAATACGGCGAGGAGTCACTCAACAACCGTCTGCCGATCGTCCGCAAGCAGGGTAACGCCTTCCTTGCCGCACCCCGGATCCACGGCGAACGGTTTCACTATTTCGAGACCGGCATCAAGCGCCTGATCATCGAGCTGGAACTAGAGGACGTGGCCATTTTTCTGGTTCACCTGTCGCTAAAGTACCGCCATCGCCAAAGCCAGCTTCGCCGCCTTCACGAACTGGTGGCAGTCACCGACAAGCCGGTTATTGTGGCGGGTGACTTCAACACCTTCTGGGGCGAGGACGAGCTCTATCTCTTCATGGAAGCCAGCGGGATGCGCAGCGCCAACGTAGAGAAACTGCCCTCCTATCCCAGCCAGTCGCCCCGCAAGGAGCTGGATTTCATTCTCTACGGCTCAGGGGTGGAGATCGTGGATTTCCAGATTCCCCGCGTTTGTTACTCCGACCACCTGCCACTCGTGTGTGACTTCCGCATTTCCGGCTGCGAAGAACGTGCGGCCTGAGCCGCTTTGTTGCGCCGCACACAGAAACTTTCTACGATTGTGGGATAACGTCGCGGGCCTGGCTTCCTGTCAGGTGACCGGGCGCCGTCGCCGGGGCCCGATCACCACAGCCGGCCCAGACCAGTCGCCCGCTCGAATCCCGTCGAGCGACCGTAAAGGAGCATCAGATGCAAGCCAACCGCAGCCCGTACGGCAGCGAACCCGTCTACGTCGTCGACGGGACGAGGACACCGTTCCTGAAAGCCCGGGGCAAACCCGGCCCCTTCAGCGCCTCGGATCTGGCAGTTGCCGCCGGTCAGCCGCTGCTGGCGCGACAGCGGTTCGCGCCCGAGGACCTGGACGAAGTCATCCTCGGCTGCGCCATGCCGAGTCCCGATGAACCGAATATCGGTCGAATCGTGGCGCTGAGGCTGGGTTGCGGAGACCGGGTTCCCGGCTGGACGGTGATGCGCAACTGCGCGTCGGCCATGCAGGCCGTCGATTCCGCCGCCCGCAACATTACCCTTGGAAATGCGGATCTGGTCCTGGCCGGCGGAACGGAGGCCATGAGCAGGGCCCCCATCCTTTTCAACGACGACATGGTGAACTGGCTGGCCGCCCTGAACCAGGCCAGGACACCGATTGAGAAGCTGAAAGTGATCGGCAGGCTTCGTCCGGGCCATTTCGGGCCGGTCATCGCGCTGCTCAAGGGCCTCACGGATCCTATCGTGGGAATGAACATGGGCCAGACCTGCGAAGTCATTTCCCACCGGTTCGGCATCGATCGGGAAATGATGGATGCCTTCGCGGTTCGCAGCCACAAGCGCCTGGCCGCGGCTTTCGACAATGGCCTGATGGACCAGGTGGTTGCGATCTACGAAGCCTCCGGAAAGGTTCACGAGGAAGACGACGGGCTGCGGCGAGACAGCGACGAAGCCAAGCTCGCGAAGCTGAAACCATTCTTCGACCGAAAGGTGGGCCTGGTTACGCCCGGGAACAGTTCCCAGGTAACGGACGGCGCAGCCCTGTTGTTACTCGCCAGCGCCAGGGCCGTCGAGAAGTTCGACCTGCCGGTGATGGGACGGATCGTTGACTGCGAGTGGGCCGCGCTGGACCCCGCCCAGATGGGTCTCGGGCCCGTGCACGCCTCCACTCCCATTCTCAAGCGGCATGACTACGGTCTGGAGGACGTGGATTTCTGGGAGATCAACGAGGCGTTCGCTGGCCAGGTGCTCTCGTGCCTTGCCGCCTGGGAGGACAAAGAGTACTGCGTCGAGGAGCTCGGCCTGGACGGCCCCCTCGGTTCGCTGGACCAGGCGCGGCTGAACGTGGACGGGGGAGCCATCGCCACCGGTCATCCGGTAGGCGCCAGCGGCGCCCGCATTGTATTGCACGCGCTCAAGGTTCTTGAGCGCGAAGGCGGCCAGCGGGCCATGGCGACACTCTGCATCGGCGGGGGTCAGGGCGGTGCAATGCTTCTGACTCGGGAATCGGAGTAAGGACATGACTGAAGACACCGGTACGCAGCACTGGACCTGTCAGATCGACGACGACGGCATCGCCTGGCTCGGCCTGGACAAACAGGGGACCGGCACAAACGTGCTGTCCTCGGACGTCATGGCCGGACTCCACGAGCGTCTTGGCGAAATCGAGCAGGCGGCGCCCAAGGCCGTGGTGGTTTACTCCGGCAAGAAGAACGGATTCGTCGCCGGTGCGGACATCAAGGAGTTTACCGGGCTCGAAAATCCTGAAGATGCGTTCGACCTGGTCAGGAAGGGTCAGCATGTCATGGACAGACTCGAGGCCCTGCCCTGCCCCACGATCGCGCTGATCAACGGATTCGCCCTGGGCGGCGGACTGGAACTCGCGCTGGCCTGCCGTTACCGCATCTCCACAGACGATCCCAAAGCCGTAATGGGCCTCCCCGAAGTCAAGCTCGGCATCCACCCGGGTTTCGGCGGCACGGTGCGGTCGGTGGCCATTGTGGGCGTGTTCGCCGCCATGGACATGATGCTGACCGGCAGAAATATCCGTCCCAAGCCGGCTCTGCGGATGGGCCTGGTGGACCAGATCGTTCCGGCGCGTCATCTCCGTCGCGCCGCGCGAATGATGGCCCTCAACCCGCCGCCACAGAAAAAGCCGGACTTCAAGGCGCGAATCCTGGGGCTCGGCCCGGTTCGCAGTCTCGTTGCGCGGATCCTCGAAAAGCAGGTGGCCAAGAAAGCCCGGCGGGATCACTATCCGGCGCCTTATGCCATCGTGGACCTCTGGCGCCGTCACGGCGACGACCCTTCCGGCATGTATGTCGCCGAGGCGCGGTCCATTGCCCAGCTGATGTGCACGTCCACGTCCCGCAATCTGGTGCGGGTCTTTCTTCTTCAGGACAAGCTGAAATCCCAGGGCGGCAAGGAGAAACACGATTTCCGGCACGTCCACGTGGTGGGAGCCGGCGTGATGGGCGGCGACATCGCGGCCTGGTGTGCGCTGCGCGGCCTGACGGTGACCCTGGAAGACCGGGCCGCCGAGTACATTGGTCCTGCGATGGCCCGCGCCTACAAGCTTTTCAAGAGGAAACTGCGCGAACCGCGTCTGGTTCAGGCCGCCATGGACCGTCTGATGCCCGACGTGGAAGGGACCGGGGTATCGAACGCCGACGTGGTCATCGAAGCGATTTTCGAGAATACGGAGGCCAAGCAGGAACTGTATCGCAGACTCGAGCCGGCGATGAAACCCGATGCCGTCCTGGCCACCAACACGTCCAGTATCCGCCTCGAGGAGTTGCGTGACGCGTTATCCGATCCTCATCGGCTCATCGGCCTGCACTTCTTCAATCCGGTAGCCATGATGCCCCTGGTCGAAGTGATCCATACAGCGGATACGCCGGATGAGCAGATCGATCGGGGCATTGCGTTCGCACGGCGGATCGACAGACTGCCCCTTTCCTGCCTCAGCTCTCCGGGTTTCGTCGTCAACCGGGTACTGATGCCGTACATGATGGAAGCATTACAGGTGGCTCAGGAAGGCGTCCCCCTGCCGGTGATCGACAAGGCGGCTCGCGACTTCGGCATGCCCATGGGGCCCGTGGAGCTGGCTGACACGGTAGGCCTGGACGTGGCCCATCACGTGGCCCAGATTCTGGGCCAGGCTTACGGCTTCCCGGTCCCTGACGAACTGGCTCGCATGGTGGAGCAGAAGAAACTGGGCCGTAAGACCGGTGAGGGCTTCTACACATGGAAGGACGGCAAGCCGGTCAAGGCCAAGGTCGATCAGTCGGGACCGCCGAACCTTCAGGATCGGCTTCTGCTGCCGATGATCAACGAGGCCGTTGCCGTCTACCGGGACGGGGTCGTGGACGATCTCGATCTGCTTGATGCGGGAATCATATTCGGCACCGGGTTTGCCCCCTTCCGGGGAGGCCCCATCAACTACGCCCGGACACGCGGTATCGACGTAATCAAGCAGACCCTGTCGGAAATGGAGAACCGTTTCGGGGAACGTTACAGGCCGGACGAGGGCTGGGATCGGATTGGCTGAGCCTTAGGTCAAAAACAGGGGATCCGGCACGCTGAACGGCGTCGTCGTTGTGATACCATCCCGGTCGTTTTCCATCGCTGTTATCAAGCCATGCAATTCGATCGGGCATCGACCTCAGGATCACAAGGACACGGTATGGCAAAAAAGCCAATCGAGCCGGCGCAGCTCAAGGCACTGTCGCCCCTTGACGGTCTGAAGGGCGAAAATCTGAAAGCCCTGGCCCGCAAGACGTTCATCGAAGAAGTGCCTGCCGGGCGATTCCTGTTCAAGAAAGGAGACGACCAGAAGCGGTCGATCTACGTCCTTTCCGGGGAAGTCGAGCTCCGTGACGATCACGAAGTGCTCGCCATCGTCCACGGCGGATCCCGCGAAGCCCGATCCCCCATTGCACCCGTTGTCCCCCGAACCGTGAGCGCGCGGGCTCGCACGGACGTGGAGTGCATTGCCGTAGATTCAGACCTGGTGGACGTGATGCTCACCTGGGACCAGACCGGTTCCTACGAAGTGGGCGAGCTCCGCGATGAAGCCATGGCGGAAGCCGGTGACTGGATGACTACCCTGCTCCAGACCAAGGCTTTCCACAGGATCCCGGCCGCCAATATCCAGGCCATTTTCATGCGGATGGAGCAGGTTAACTACAAGGCCGGCGACTTGGTGATCAAGCAGGGCGACGAGGGCGACTATTTTTTCGTCATCACTGACGGCAAGTGCGTCGTCACACGTGAGACGCCGCTGAACAGGGACGGCATCAAGCTTGCCGAACTTAGCGTTGGGGACACTTTCGGTGAGGAAGCCCTGATTTCTCAGGCCACCAGGAACGCCACGGTCACCATGCTGACTGACGGCTCGGTCATGCGGCTGGCTAACGAGGATTTCCAGACCCTCATGAACGAGCCAATGCTGCACTGGGTGGATTTCGACCAGGCCAGCGACATCATCGCGAATGGCGGCAAATGGCTCGACGTCAGGCTGCCCAGCGAGTTCGAGAATTTTCATCAGGCGGACGCGATCAACATCCCGCTTTACTTCATCCGGCTCAAGCTGAAGACCCTGGACCCGGAATCCGCATACGTGGTGTGCTGCGATACGGGCCGGAGAAGTTCCGCCGCTGCCTACATTCTCAGCGAGCGAGGATTCAACGCCAGTGTCCTGAAGGGCGGCCTCAATCAGCTGGCCGGCGGGCCGCCGCGGTCGCGGCAGACAGACGAAGGCGCCGATTCGCCGGAGCCGACAGACTCCCCCGCCTCCACCGACTGATTCCGGAAAGAAACCCGCGCCGACTCCGGCAGCCGACGGCGCGTTCCCTCACATGGTGTGAGTGGGCTTGTCGCCTCCCAGCGCTCCGGCCAGATAAGTCTCGATCTTCCTCTGGGTGGCTCCGCGATCCTGCTCGCTGAACTGTACCCCGATACCCGCGGTGCGCTTGCCCTGGGCCCCCTTCGGAGTAATCCATATGACTTTGCCCGCAACGGGGAGTTTCTCGTCTTCCCCCATGAGGTTCAGGAGCATGAAGACCTCGTCGCCGAGGCGATACTGGCTGTTTGTCGGGATAAACAGGCCGCCGTTCTTGACGAAGGGCATATACGCCAGATAAAGAGCGCTCTTGTCTTTGATGGTCAGCGTCAGCAGGCCCGGCTTGTTCGTCACCCTTGGCGTCTCCCTAGATGTCCCTGAGCTGACTGGCCCAGGGGATAAGCAGGCTTTCCAGCGTCATCTGAAGGTTGAGCGCTCCATCTAGCCGACGCAGCGCCGCCTGAACCTCGTCCAGATAACGGAAAAGTTGTTCTAAGGGTAAGACCTGATTCAGGTTTTGCAAGCCTTTCAGCGACTCGTCGTGGCCGCTACCCCGCTCCCGGATCAGCCCCACAACGGTACCGTTGAGCCAGGCAACAGTTTTCGAGGGATCGAGCCTGGCCCACTCTGCGGCTACCTTCACGGGATCCCGTCGGCCGGCGGCGATTTCCACCAGGTCTTCTGCGAGACGCCGGTCGAGTTCGTCGTCACCTTCCGAGGCCGCTCTCAGCGCCGCAAGCGGTGCACCGGATGATACGCGGAGCAACGCGCTCCAGTCCTTCCCCGGCTCCCGCGACTCCAGCCAGTCCAGCGCCTCGCCTTCCGGCGGGGTCGCGAACCGGATTTTCTGGCAACGGCTGGCGACGGTGGGAGGCAGGGTATCCAGGCGGGAACGAACGAGAATGAGCACCGTATCCGGTGTCGGCTCCTCCAGTGTCTTCAGAAGAGAATTGGCCGCCGGGATGTTCATTCTCTCTGCCGGATCGATAATGGCGACCTTGTAACCGGCGCCGTGACTGGTCATGGAGAGGCCGGCACACAGGTCGCGAATCTGGTTGACGGAGATCTGCTTCTTGTCGGGCGGCACCGTTACCAGGCTGAGATCCGGGTGTGACTGCCCCGCTTCCGGATCCAGTTTCCCGGCACCCAGGACGAGGGCAGCGATCCGCAGTGCGAACAGACTCTTGCCGAGCCCACCGGGACCTTCCACGAGCAGCGCATGGGGCAGGCGATGCCTCCGCCAGGCCCGTTCGAGCCCGGCCCACTGCTTCTCATGCCATGGTAAATGTTCCATAAAACAGACTATTACAGAAGCTTCTGCATGTGGATTGTTATGCTCGACTGAACCTCTTCCAGCGAGCGCCCCGCATCGATAACGACCATGCGATCGGGATAACGGGAGGCGCGTTCCAGATAGGCGCTGCGGACGCGGGCGAAGAATTCGACCTGTTCGCGCTCGAATCTGTCCTTTTCGCCCCGGGCACCGGCCCGCGCGAGGCCGACTTCAGGGTCCGCGTCCAGCAACAGCGTCAGATCCGGCTGCAGCCCGTCCTGAACCCAGGCCTCCAGAGTCTCGATCCTCTCCAGCCTCTGCCCACGCCCTCCTCCCTGATAGGCGTAGGTGGCATCGGTGAACCGATCGCAGAGTACCCAGGTACCGCTTTCCAGAACCGGCCGAATCAGATTCTCCAGATGAAGGCAGCGACCGGCGAACATGATCAGGAGTTCCGCCAGTGCCGGCACCGACTCCTCGTCGTGGTGCAGGACGATATCCCGCAGCCGCTCTGCCATCGCGGTGCCGCCCGGTTCGCGGGTGACCTGCACCTGGTGACCGGCTTCATTGATCAGGCCTCGCACGAATTCGAGGTTTGTCGATTTGCCGACGCCCTCGATTCCCTCCAGAGTGATGAAACGTGCGGTCACCGCATCAGTCCTTTTGTTCCCGCAGACGGGCCAGGTACCTGGCCACGGCCCGGTTATGCTCCTCCAGGGTAGCGGAGAAGTAATGGCTGCCATCCCCGGCCCCGGTGGCGACAAAATACAGCGCTTCCTCATCTGCCGGTCTCACCGATGCTGTCAGCGCCTCTCTTCCCGGCAGCGCGATGGGCGTCGGCGGCAGCCCATGCCGGGTATAGGAATTGTACGGGGTGTCGCGGGTCAGGTCCCTCCTGCGCAGGTTGCCGTCGAACGAATCGCCGAGGCCGTAGATCACCGTCGGGTCCGTTTGCAGCCGCATGCCCCGCTGCAGCCGTCGCACAAAGACACCGGCAATGCGGGACCTCTCGGCCGCAAGACCGGTCTCTTTCTCGACGATGGATGCCAGAATCAGGACCTCGTAGGGCGACTCCAGCGGCAGGCCTTGCTCTCGCTCCTCCCAGGTCAGGGCCAGCGTTTCTTTCATTGCCCGGGCCGCCATTTCCATCAGTGCGAGGTCAGTCGTGTCACGCGGGAAGAGATAGGTGTCCGGAAGCAGCCAGCCTTCCGGCGATTCCGTCTCCAGTCCCAAGACTCTGGCGATCTCGTTGTCCGTCATCTGGTCGCTTGTAACGGTGACGGCCTCGTGCTGCCGGATGGCGTCCACGGCCTGCCGGAAGGTCCAGCCTTCCACAAGAGTCACGCTGTGGAGCAATACCCGTCCGGAGACGAACTGTTCGAAGAGACCCGCCGGCGTCTGGCCCGGTTCGATTCTGTATTCCCCCGCCTTGATACGATCCGCGGCCGCTTCCCAGCGCCCGTAAAGGGCAAAAAGTCTCGGGTGAGTGATCAGACCCCGCTCCTCCAGGTCCGCCGCCACCCGGTTGAGCGCCGTCCCCGCCGGGATCTTGTAAATGACAGGCTCCGTTATTGGCAGGGGCTGGTCCAGGTACCTGACGGCGAAGTAGAACGCGGCCGCTGCCGATAACGGTACAACGACGAGCACAGCGATCGCGATTTTCTTCAGGGCGCCCAGGCTTCCACTCCCAGTTCAGCGACAGACTGCATCAGCTTTTCGGTCACGGGACCGCGGGTTCGCCGCCAGTTTAGCGAGGGGATCTGCGTGACCGGGAGTACACCGAGCACGGAATTCGTCAGGAGGATCTCACTCGCGCCGCGAAGCTCATCCAGGCTGACGGCCTCCTCCCTGCATTCCAGGTCCGCCTGGAGCGCCATTTTCCTGACCAGGGCTCGCATCACTCCGGCGACTCCCGACATTTCGACCGGCGGCGTCACTAGCCGGTCCCCGTTCACGATGAACAGGTTGCATCGGGTTCCTTCGATCACCAGATCGTTTTCATCCAGCATCAGCCCTTCCGCGTCGTCCGCTTCCAGTTCAGCACTGGCCAGCACCTGCTCCAGGCGACCCAGATGCTTGAGACCCGCCGTGGCCATGCTTCTGCCGATTCGCGTCTGGCAGATTCTTACCCTCACGCCTTCCCGGTACCAGTGGCGGGGCGCGTCAGGCAATTCGTGGACGCTCACCAGAACTCTCGGACCGGGGGATTCGGGGGGGCGATACCCGCGCCCTCCGCCGCCGCGTGTCACAAGCAGCTTGACGACGCCGTCGTCGAGACCGGTTGCGGCGGCGGCGGCCGCTGCCCGCAGCGTCTCGGGGTCCGGGATCGGAATCCGGATTCGGTGGCAGCCGTCGATGAGCCGCTGAAGATGACCATCCAGCAGGGGAATTTCACCGGCCGTGGTCCGCATGGTTTCGAAGAGTCCGTCCCCGTAATTCAGGCCCCGGTCATCCAGCGGCACAAAAGCTTCCCCGACTCGCGCATTGCCTGTCATCAGGATCCACCGGTCAGCGCAAGGGCAAGGCCGCGGGCCTTGGCCCGGGTCTCTTCCACTTCTGCCTCGGCATCCGAGTCGGCGACGATACCGCCGCCGGCACGGAAGCTGATTTCAGCGCCATCGACCTGCAATGTCCTGATAAGGATGTTGGCATCCAGACTGCCGTCCCGGTTCAGGTACCCGAAGGACCCGGTATAGGCGGACCTGGGGTCCGGCTCCAGTTCATCGATGATTTCCATGCATCGTACCTTGGGGCATCCGGTAATGGTTCCCCCGGGAAAGACGGCACGCAGGGCGTCTCCCGGGAGCACGTCCGGCCGCAGCCGACCGCGCACATTCGATACGATGTGATGAACGTGAGCATAACTCTCGACGACCATCAGCTCGTTCACCTCGACGGTACCGGGTCGGCAGACCCGTCCCAGGTCATTGCGCTCCAGATCGATCAGCATGACGTGTTCGGCTCTTTCCTTGGGATGGCCGATCAATTCCGAAGACAACGCTCTGTCGGACCGGCGATCGGCTCCCCGTGGGCGGGTACCCGCAATGGGCCGGGTCTGGGCCATGTCGCCCCTGACCTGCAGCAAACGTTCCGGGGATGAACTCAGGACTCCGTGTTCTCCCCAGCGCATGATGCCGGCGAATGGCCCCGGATTGCTGGCCCTGAGACGCCGATAGATATCGGCCTGTTCGACACCCGCCTGCAGACGGCCACGCCAGCGCCGGGACAGGTTCGCCTGGAAGATATCACCGTCACGGATATACGCCTTGGTGCGGCGCACAGCCTCCAGGTAGCGGGCCGGGTCCTCCTCGGCCAGTTCACCACGCAGTAACGGTCCCGACCGGTTTTCGCCGGCCTGGCGACCTGCGATACGGGAGACATCCCCGGACATCGTCTTCAGATGTTCTTCGCGGCCGGGTTCAGCCATGAGCCAGGCCGTGTGCGACTGATGATCCGCCACAAGCGCGGCGTGGACCCGGCTGGCCAGCGCCACGGGGAGCCCGGGATCGGCCTCGAGTCTCAGAGTAGGCTCGATCTGGCCGGCCAGTTCATAGCCGAGAAAAATGAACCAGCCGCCCCGGAATGGTCGATCGGATACGGCAAGCTCCCGGTGCTCGTGCTGCCACCAGCCATTCAGCGCCGACAGGAAGTCCTGACTGCCCGAGGCTCCCGGACCGGCAAGCCTGCCCTGATGGTCGAGAGTAAGGGCCATCTCCGGGAAAGCGAAAAGAATATCGTAGCGTCCCTGGGGCGTGCCGGCCGCAGCGCTCTCCAGAAGAAAGGGATAGCTTGCCGGGTTCTGCTGGTGCAGCCGAAAGGCCAGGTCTGGCGCGTAAGGAACCGGCTTGATGATCTCTTGGGCAGCTTGGCCTGGCATCCGCTGGATCGGCGGTGACGGCAATCAGTCGAAGGCTCTGAAAACCAGCGTTCCGTTGGTCCCGCCGAAGCCGAAGGAGTTGGACAGGGCCACGCGAAGTTTCATCTCACGGGCCTCGTTGGGAACGAAATCCAGGTTGCACTCCGGGTCCGGCGTCTCGTAATTGATCGTCGGGGGTGCCACGTTATTACGTATGGCGAGGATAGAGAATATGGCCTCTACCGCGCCCGCCGCGCCCATGAGATGGCCGGTGGTGGACTTGGTGGAACTCACCGCGAGGCCGTCTGCCTGATCGCCGAAAGCCCCCCGGATCGCTATTGTTTCCGCCTTGTCTCCCAGAGGCGTGGATGTGCCATGAGCATTCACGTAGTCCACGTCCGCCGGCGAAATCCCGGCGTCACGCATGGCATTTTCCATGCACAGCTTTGCCCCGGCCCCGGTCTCCAGCGGCGCCGTGATGTGATGGGCATCGCCGCTCATGCCGAAACCAATCAGCTCGGCGTAAATCGGGGCGCCCCTTGCCCTGGCGTGCTCCAGTTCCTCCACGACCAGGGCGCCGGCACCGTCACTCAGCACAAAACCGTCCCGGTCACGATCGAAGGGTCGGCTGGCGCTCCGGGGATCGTCGTTGCGGGTGGACAGGGCCTTGGCGGAGCAGAATCCCCCGAGACCCAGGGCTGTCGTGGCCATCTCGGCACCGCCGGCCACCATAAGGTCCGCATCGCCGTAGGCTATACAGCGGGCCGCGATTCCGATGTTATGGGTCGCCGTGGTGCAGGCCGTGACCAGCGAGAGATTCGGGCCCTGTATGCCATAGGCGATGGACACATGGCCCGCTACCATGTTGATGATGCTGCCGGGGATAAAAAATGGCGATATTCGCCGGGGCAGGCGTCCGGACTCGAGATACTTGGTGCAGTTGACCTCTATGGTCTCGATTCCCCCGATGCCTGAACCAAAAGCGACCCCGATGCGGGACGAATTCCGGTCCGTGACCTCGATGCCCGAGTCAGCGATGGCCTGCTTGCATGCGGCGATGCCGTAATGCATGAAAGCATCCATCTTCCGCGCGTCCTTGGCCGGGATGAACTCGCTCGCATCGAAGTTCCGGATCTCGCCGGCTATGCGAGTGGAGAAATCGCTGCAGTCGAACCGGGTGATGGCGCCGATACCGCTCTTGCCCTCGAGAACACTGTTCCACGCGGCTTCCACGGTGTTTCCCACCGGCGAGATGATTCCGAGCCCCGTTACTACGACCCGACGTTGTGACAAGCTATTACCTCCGGAGATTCCAGAGCGGGCGGCCGGGCCCCGACTCCCGACCGGGCACCAGCAGGAAATGCGCCGAAATCAGCTGTCGCTGGAGCGCTCCTTGATGTAATCGATGGCCTGCTGCACCGTGGTGATCTTTTCGGCTTCCTCATCCGGGATTTCACACTCGAAAGCCTCTTCCAGAGCCATCACGAGTTCCACTGTATCGAGGGAGTCAGCCCCCAGATCATCGACGAAAGATGCCTCGGCGGTAACTTCTTCTTCTTTTACCCCCAGCTGTTCCGCAACGATGTTTTTGACCTGTTCTTCGATGCTACTCATTGCTTGTCTGTCCTCAGGAAGCGAAGTTCGTGGACGGCACGCCCCGAAGTGCCGGGCCGAACCGAGGCCGGTATTGTATTGAATAACACCCGGTCAATCTATAACGGCGCCCTGCCGATGGCGGCCGACAGGCCTGCGATCCGGAGCCGAGCGACCCCGCGTCAGTCCATATACATTCCGCCATTGACGTTCAGCGTCTCCCCCGTGATGTAACCGGCGGCGGGCGACGCGAGAAACGCCACGGCCGCTGCTATGTCTTTCGGACTGCCGAGGCGCGCGAGCGGAATCTGGCTCGCCAGGGCCGCGCGCTGATTCTCGTCCAGGTCCCGGGTCATATCCGTCTCGACGAATCCCGGGGCCACCGTGTTGACGGTGATATTCCGTGAACCGACCTCTTTCGCCAGCGCTTTCGTGAAACCCACCATGCCGGCCTTCGACGCGCAGTAGTTCCCCTGTCCGGCGTTGCCCATCTGACCGACCACCGAACCGATATTGATGATTCGCCCCGTCCGCGCCTTCATCATGCCGCGAAGACAGGCACGGCTGGTCCGATAGACGGCTGTCAGATTGGTCTCAAGAACCTGATCCCATTCATCCGATTTCATCCGCAGCAACAGATTGTCCCGGGTAATACCCGCGTTGTTCACGAGGATGGTGACCGCACCCTCGCTGGCCGCGATGTCCTTCACGAGGGCCTCCACAGCATCAGCGTCGCCCACATCCAGAACCGCTCCGCGCCCACCGCTGTCCGACAGATAATCGCTGATGACCCGGGCGCCCTCCTCCGTCGTGGCTGTGCCCACGACCCGGGCTCCGTGCTGCGCCAGGCTCAGGGCGATGGCTTTACCGATTCCCCGCGAGGCGCCGGTCACCAGGGCGACCTGGTCGGTGAGATCTGTTTCCGTCATCAGTCTTTCTCCGTGAGTAACTCGGAACGGGCCGCACGCATGGTGACAGGATCATGACAGGCGGCGGCGCCGAGTCCACGATCGATCCGCCGCATCAGGCCGGTCAGCACCTTGCCCGGGCCCATCTCGACAAAACAGGAAGCCCCTCTGTCGGCCATGGACCGGATGCAATCGGACCAGAGGACAGGTCGGGAGAGCTGCGCGACAAGAGCGGCGCGCACCTCAGTGTCCGGGGCGTGCGCCTGCGCATCCACGTTGTGGAAAACGGGAATCTCGCCGCTGCGGATCTCGATGTCGGGCAGCCAGCGAGCCAGTTCCTCGGCAGCGGCATTCATCAGCTGGCAATGGGAGGGAATTGAAACGTCCAGCACCACGGCCCGGCGCGCTCCATGCGCGGCAGCAATATCCACTGCTCGCGCCACCGCCTCGGCATGGCCGGCGATCACGACCTGTCCCGGGCAGTTGTAGTTTGCCGGCGCGACAATCTGGCCATCGGCAGCCTCCTCGCACGCCGCCCTTACGCGCTCGTCTTCCAGCCCCAGGATAGCCGCCATGGCCCCTTGTCCCAGCGGCACAGCGCGCTGCATGGCAGCGCCACGGTCGCGAACCAGGCCCACCGCCGTCTCGAAGTCCAGCCGACCGGCACAAACCAGGGCGGTGTACTCGCCGAGACTGTGCCCCGCCATGGCAATGGGAAGTGGACCTCCCTCGCTGCGCCATACCCGGTAAATCGCCACCCCCGTGGTCAGCAGCGCCGGTTGCGTGCGTTCTGTCTGCCCCAGCGTTTCCTCAGGTCCCTCCTGGGTCAGCTTCCAGAGGTCGTAACCGAGAATTTCCGACGCCTGCCCGAAGGTCTCCTGAACCAGGGGAGTTTCGCTGGCGAGTTCGGCGAGCATTCCCACCGACTGCGAGCCCTGGCCGGGGAAGATGATCGAAAAATCCATAATCCGGTTTCCGCTGTTTTTCGCTGCCACGTTGCGGCGGCAGAATTATAGCGGGTCGCTCCTCGCGTGCCTGCGGGTCGCCAGGAAAGCAGCCAGCGCTCCCCCGACGGCACCCCACAGGTGAGCCTGTGTGATGACGTTCGTCGCCGCGATGGTGGTCGAAAGAGGCAGCGGTCCGGCAGCCATTTCCCATAGCAGTTTCGCCGACAGGAAACAC